>OJIO01000098.1_pt1 | contig 71660 bp, 60 predicted proteins | sample 1595621 | NCBI WGS metagenome assembly OJIO01 (sample SAMN05416776, study PRJEB24817) | seawater metagenome | isolation source: Sea water | place: Canada:Atlantic | collected 2013-07 | reverse complement strand
TCTGCCTGTCTCGTGGGCTCGGAGATGTGTATAAGAGACAGATTCAATACAATCGAACAAGTTGTGTTGCTCGGCCTTGTCGAATTCTTCCGCTTTGCTGAACCAGTACAGTTGCTGTGGCAGTAATTGCGCCGGGCAAGCAACGGTGCACATGCCACAACGAATGCAGGCCATGGCGGCTTCGTTGAGCGGCATCTCGCGGCTGCCGGGGGCCAGCAGGCAATTGCTGGTTTTGACAATAGGTAACGAATCATCCGGCAGGGTAAAGCCCATCATTGGGCCACCCATGATGATACGTTCCTGCTGTTGGGCCATGTAGCCAGACAACGCCAGCAGGTGCGACACCGGCGTACCCAGGGCCACTTCCCAGTTGCCGGGTTCTTTAATGGCGTCACCGGTGACGGTGGTAATACGGCTGATCAGCGGCTCGCCATGATAGATCGCCCGGTAAATCGCGCTGGCGGTGCCGACGTTCTGACAAACGATACCCAGGTTGGCCGGAATGCCACCGGCAGGGACTTCCGCGCCGGTCAGAATCTGGATCAGCTGCTTTTCGCCGCCGGACGGGTATTTGGTGGGGATGGCAACGACGTCGATGTGATGTTGCTCGTTAAGCGCTGTGTTGGCGGCATTCAGGGCGGCAATGGCTTCGGGTTTGTTGTCTTCAACGCCGATCAGACAGCGTCTGGCACCCAGAATATGCAGCAGCACCTGAGCACCACGAATCACTTCGTCTGCGCGCTCGCGCATCAGCATGTCATCGGCGGTGATATAGGGCTCACATTCCGCGCCGTTGAGAATCAGGGTGTTGATCGGGCTGTTGCCGTTGTCATCGTGTTTGACGGCGAGTTTCACTGAGGTCGGAAAACCTGCGCCACCCATACCGGCAATACCGCAGTCGCGAATACGGCTCACCAGTGCGGCGGGATCCAGATCGACCAGATCGGTCAGCCCCAGCTCATCAAACAGACTCTGGTGCTCGATCCACTGTTCCTGGCCGTCTGGCTCGATGATCAGACACCGAGCGGTCAAGCCAGAAGCATGAGGGACGGGGCGGTCTTCAATCGCTACCACCGTACCGGAAGTGGGTGCATGCAAGGGGACGCTGACAAAGCCCTGGGCGTTGGCGATTGTCTGGCCCTTGAGTACACGCTCACCCACGGTTACGCAAGGCACGGCCGGTGCACCAATATGCTGGCCTAATGGCAGCGTCAGCAGTGCTGCCATTGGCGCGCTACGAATCGCACGTTGGGTACTTTGCTGCTTGTTTTCGGCCGGATGAATGCCCCCATCAAAACTGTGCAGCTGAATCATATGGGTCATGCGGCTTGCCCCTTGTCGCTGTCGTCACTGAGGGCAGGAGTCAGACCAGGGTTGCGATCGGTAACAATCAGCTCGGCAGCGGGTGCTTGCCAGTACCAGGTAGTCGTGGTTGGAGTAACAGGCACCATATCAATGCAGTCGACCGGGCAGGGCTCAATACATAAATCACAGCCGGTACATTCATTGGCCACGACGGTATGCATTTGTTTGGCGGCACCAATAATGGCATCGACCGGGCAAGCCTGAATGCACTTGGTACAGCCAATGCACTCGTCTTCGCGGATAACCGCTACCGTCGGCAGGGTTTTTTCGGCACCGTGTTCGGCATCCAGTGGCTCTGGCTCAACACCGAGCAAGTCCGCCAATGATTGAATCGTGCCTTCGCCACCGGGTGGGCATTTGTTGATTTTTTCGCCATTGGCGATGGCTTCCGCGTAAGGCTTGCAACCAGGGTAGCTGCACTGGCCACACTGGGTCTGGGGTAACAGGTCGTTGATTTGATCAACGATGGGGTTGCCTTCTACCTTGAAGCGTACGGCAGCAAAGCCGAGCACGGCACCAAAGATCAGGGCCAGAATTGCCAGTACAGCAATCGCGATTACAACAGTACTCATAAATAGCTTCCGTTCGTCCCGGTTAAATACTGACCAGGCCGGTAAAGCCCATAAATGCCAGCGACATCAAGCCCGCAGTGACCATGGCAATGGCAGAGCCCTGGAATGGTTTTGGTACATCGGCGACAGCAATACGTTCGCGCATGGCGGCAAATAACACCATCACCAGCGAGAAGCCTACGGCAGCGCCAAAACCATAAAGGATGGATTCCACCAGACTGTTATCGCGTTTGATGTTCAGCAACGCCACGCCCAATACGGCGCAGTTGGTGGTGATCAGCGGCAGGAATATACCCAAAACCCGATACAGCAGTGGGCTGGTTTTCCGAATAGCCAATTCGGTAAAACCGACAACGACGGCAATCACCATAATGAAACTGATGGTTTTCAGGTACACCAACCCTAGTGGCACCAACAAGAAGGTGTACACCAGATAGCTGCACAGTGATGCCAGCGTCAGCACAAAGGTGGTGGCAGCACCCATACCAATGGCGGTTTCCAGCTTGTTGGAAACCCCCATAAAGGGGCACAGGCCGAGAAACTGAACCAGCACAAAGTTGTTCACCAGAATGGTGCTTACCAGAATCAGCAAATACTCGGTCATGCAGTGCTCCGCAAATGCAGCAGTTTTGTTGCTGTGTTGTGGCTAAAAAGTAGCCAGAGTGAAAATCAGGGGGCGCATTATCCCAAACTTCTGTTATTTCCCTCAAGCATGTAAAGGGGGAGTTTTAAGTTGTTTTAGGAATAACCTTAGAGACCATGATCACTTCCGGGCGTAAGGCTGACGTTATAAACCGAACCCCATATCAAATCACCAATGTTCGGCAGAGCTGCGAGTTGAACAATGAACTGATGCTGGATTAACGACAGTCTGTGACAGACTAGCGCAGAGTAGGAGGTCGCTGAGTGTCGTGGGTCAACTTGTGGCGTCATATAGTTATAATGGAATACTCCTTTGAGAACTCATATTATTCCAACTGTGAATTGATCGCTCAATTGTCCGCAATGGCGTAGATGTTATTGAGAGCTCCGGCGCTGACACCAGTATGTCGCTCTCACAGAATCACAATGTGGTATTTAAATTGTCATTAAATAGTCATCAAATTTTAAAGCAATAAACTGACCAAAGAGTCAGTGTGAGGAGAGAGACGTTGAGCAAGGGATATTCGATTGAGACACAACAGCAGCTACTGGCATTAGCGCTGAAGTTTGAGATCGTTGCGGGTCACCCGGTGAAATGGCGTAATAATCCGTCCGGGGTGGATGCGATGCTGGAGTACGGTTTGTCTTGTGATCACCCGGAGTTACGGGCGCTGGCGCAACGGGTGCTGGTACTGCTGCCAGCAGAAGATCATCAGCGACTGGCCACACTCGGTGTCCGTGCGGCCATCGAAGCGACTTCGACAGCCACTCAGGCTGAGCATGGCCAATCAGTCCCTGTGCTTAATCGTCAGCGGCTGTACCGGGGAGCAACAGGCACATTAGAAGATGCTACCTACGAGCCTAACTCCGGGCAGAAAAGTCGCGAGCGTACCTATCGTGGCTCAACCGTTGGCCAGGCTGATGAGGATACTATTCGCACCAATATTCCTGATGAGCGTCTGTTGTACCGAGGTAACAAGACCTGAGACTGATTTCTTTGGCGCTTACGCTTAATCCTTTACTGAAAAACTCAATTGGCCTAGCTCCCAGGACACCGGCATTCTCATCATACGCGAAGCGACCGGCGACAGTGCGCTAGGGCCTCAAAGACAGCGAATCCGCCGCCATGCACATGGGCGAGCCACCAGCATACGACCAGATCCTGGGTTGGGTGGCACCGGAGAAATCGTCAGCGCCAATAAACGACTGCTGACCCGCTACCGTATAATCCCCACGACCGCTACTACTCCCTGCAACTGGCGGATTGTTCTGCTCAAGTGAATGACTGAGCTGTTTCAGCGCCCCATTGCCCTGATCGACATCAACCAGTTGCCCGACGACCAACTCAAGCAACAACAGTGGACTGGCATCGTTACCCGCGCCCTCAAACAGATACGGGCTGGCGGTAGCAGCCCGTATCAGCTCGACCTGTTATACGACAGTGAAGGACTGGATGATCACAGCATCCTGTGGTTAGATTTCATCCGCATTTGCTACACTACGCCATCGGAACCGGTAATATCACCGCCCTGTGTGTCAACCTAAGCTTGGAGTTGAACGACCTGAGCTTTCTGGATGAACTGGGTTCACCCTTCTCCGCCTGTGTCTGCTTTGTGTGGGTGAGCATCTGTCAGTGCTTTGACCAGATCAATCAGGTCGGGCTGCAGTTGTGCTGGCAAGTTGATTCCAGCGCTGGCCTTGTTGCTGCCATACCAGTAGGCGTTGAGTAAGTCCTTTAACTGCATCAGCGCGGCGTTGCTGGTGTCTTTGGGCAGCTGCTGTTGCAATGCCTGACACCATTTTTCCAGATGTTGCCCTGGCTGCCGTGTGACGCCGTTGGCTGCTCCAAGCCATTGCAACTGACGCAGGTAAAAGCCCAGGGCTGTGCCAGTGTCTTGCGGTTGATAACGCTGCAGACGAAAGATTACCCACTTTCCAGCCACTTTACGCCACCATTGGTGCCACCAGTAACGGCGACCCAGATACGCTGCCACAGCAATGATCAATAACAGCAATAACACTGGCCAGAGCCAAAACAGCGCCAGCAGCAGATAGCTGATCGGAATCACCAGTAACAGATACAGGGCATTCCAGAGCGTCGTGAGCAAGCCACCAACGGTGAATGTATTGTCGGCCGACAGGGCTTGCTGACGCTGACTCAGGCTGTCGACATAGTCATTGATCTGGTCGGCGCTGAGGGTACTGGCTTGGCTGGCGGGCAGTTGGTAGAACGCGGTCGGTTCAAAGGTGATCCAGCGATTATCGATCCAGGCTTCTGCCCAGGCGTGACCATCAATCCCGCGAATTTCAAAATAGCCGGTGAGTGGATTCTGCTGGCTGGCGGAAAACCCGGTCACCAGACGCGCCGGAATTTTTAAGGTGCGCAACAGGATCACCATGGCACTGGCGAAATATTCGCAATGACCTTCGCGGCTTTCAAACAGAAATGCGGGCAGCGGAGTCACGCCCTGGGAGGTAAGTGCGGAATCGAAGCTATAGCGATATTCGCTGCGTAAATGCTGCTCCAGCGCTTGGGCCTGTTGGTACGGGGTGTGGGCATTGGCGGTGACGGATTGGGCCAGCGCCGGAATACGGTCATCCAGGTTGTAGGGTAATTGCAGGTCGTGGTCGCGTGGTTTGGGTGTGTAGGAAGCCGGGCGATTATCAACCAACTGCTGCCGTGACAGTACGGTGTACTGGGTATTGGCCTGTAGTGGGGCGGGTAATACCGGTTGACCAAAAGCGTCGGTGGCTATTACCACGGCGGGTAGCCAGAGTGCGACCGGGTCGGCAGCGGCGGGTAACCAGGCCGACATGCCTTGCTTCAGAGTGATTTGTTGCTGGAAATTGCCGCTGTCTATTTGCTCGCCAGCCAGCACAACGTTGCCCCACAGATCGGTTTCCTGCTTGCGGAAGGCAGTGATCGATGAGGTCCAGCGCAGACCATCAAAGTGGTCGAAGGTACGTACTTTCAGATAGCTGCCGTGGGGGGCTTTCATCAGCGCAATGATCTGATTCAGATCAGCAGTGGTGGTGTTATTGCCATAGGGGCTGTCGTTGAGGTTCATTTCATCGCGGAAGCCGCGATAGTCAAATTGGGCGGCACTCGGATCCAGTCCTTCCCACAGTGGCAGCGGGCTATCGCTGAGGTCGCTGTTCAGCTGATCCTGGTTGAGGTCATTGGCCTGTCCCTTGTTATGCGTCTGGGAGTGTTCATCCTGGCTGGTCAGGTCAACCCGTTTGGCCTGTGCCTGCCAGTCGACGTTGTTGTACAACGTTGCGGCCCTGGAAAGCTGGCTGCCGAGGTTGGCGGCTGGCAAGCGTGGTAAAAACAGATAGATCACCCCGGCACAGATCACCAGCAGTGCCGCCGCCAGGATGGTCGCTGAGGGTTTGAAGCGTTCAGACCGTTTTACCTGACTCTCGGGCGGGTGGGTTGCAGTACTGAAAAGCAGCAGATCTTCGTGAGTTGCGCGCTGTCGGATCAGGCTGATGCGGCTATCGGTTGTCGCCTGCACACACCAGAGCACTGAGAGCGTCATCACCACACAAAAAGCGTAGCCTGCAATGATCAACAGATAACCACCGCTGGTGGATTCTGCCGCGCCAAGCAGTAAAAAGGCAAAGCCATTCACCAGCCCATAAAACAGCAATGAGGGTTTTTCGGTAACCAGATTAATGGCGAGCTGTGCCAGTAACAGCAGCACTAATAGGGCGGGTAGAATACCGACGGTGAATATCAGCCCGGCGAAGACAATCAGGCCGACGATGGCAAGGCTGTCGGAAACGGTTTTGAAGCGTTTTTTATCAGGACTATCGGCCTGGTGGCTCGGAGTGTGATCCGGTTGCCAGCCGAGATATAGCGTCAAGCCGCTGCCGATCAGTGTGAGGAGCGCCAATCCCAGTCCGGGCCAGAATCCAAACAGGGATATTCCTGCACCTGCAACCGCCAGGGCCAGTTGCGCTGAAAACCAGCCGATCAAGGTTCTGACGGAGGCTGACCGCTGGTCGGCAGTGGTGGCAAGGTGGGGTTCAGAATGCGCCATAGCGGAATTGCCTCTCTAGCTTGCTGCTGGCATGCAGGCGCAGCTGATAGTGGTTGGCCGTGGGGTGGCTCCAGCCTTCCTCCCAGGATTGCATTGGATAGATAAAGCTCTGGTCGGCGATCAGAATATCGATATGACAGCCATGAAACTCAGGCAGTTCTGGCAGTTGGCTGAGGTTACGCACGGTGATCAGGGTCGCGCTGTGGGGGTATTTCAACAATGCCTGCTCAACCAGCGTGCCGTAGGGTTTGTCGCCGTCCGCCTGAGTCCAGGCTAATGCCGACAAATAATCGCTGCTGCCACGGTGGTGGCCGCCAATGGCGATGTCAGTAGGATGACTGCCGTGGGCCAGCAAGCGCATGGGTTGCTGCTGGTCTTTTGCCCAGGCCATCAGCGAGGCCGCCAGCGAGACCGCAAATTCAAAGGTGGATAACGGTGGTTCCCCGATGTCGTCATCGAGACAGTTATCCAGCAGCAGTAAAAAGTCGGGTTGTGCCTGGCTGTTGTACTCCCGCACCAGCAACTGCTGGTGGCGGGCAGAGGCGGACCAGTGAATATGCTTGAGCGAATCATACGGATGGTATTCCCGCAAACCGCAGTATTCAGCCTGAGCGTGCGGCTGGCTGGTGCTCTGGTACTCGATCATGGCGTCGTCGTCACCGGCACCACCTGGCAAGGTCTGCACCTGAAAGGTCTGGGGCGCGACGACGATCTGGCGTTCCGGTACGGTCAGCTGCCGGAACAGGCTGACAAAACCGAAAGGCCAGCAACAGCCAACTTCGACGGTTTGCAGCGGAAAGACGCCTCGATAACGGCAGAGGCTGCGGGTTCGCAGGCGATCCCCGTTGGCCAGCATGGCAATACGGTGGGTGACCGGTTGATCGGCGTATTCAAGATCTTCTCTCAGTAACATCAGATAGCGGGTTTTGGGCAGCTGGAACTGATATTCCAGTATGACCTGGTCACCGGCACTGGCATCACCAATTTGTTGCACCGAGACGCGGATATGTCTGAGCGCCAGCCAGGGCATCAGCCAGGACAGCAGTAGCGTCGCCAATACCAGCGCCAGCATGCCGTAGAGCAGTGATAAGCCTCGATTCCAGGCAATCAGCAGACAGGCCAGTGCCAGCAGCCAGAGGAAGCGTTGGGCCGTTATATGCTGTTGCAGCCAGGTCAGTAGCGGTCGTAATAACCGTCCCGACCCGTGGGATAGGGACATGTTAGAGACTCTCGCCAGTCGGGGTGCCACGGGAGGCGGTTTTGGCGTCGTCGTTTTCTTTCACGAGTGTGGTAGCAAAATCCGGTACGGGCAACTGCGCTAGCAGCTCGTCCCAGAATATCTGGCGTTGTTCTGGCTGGTTCATGCGCGGGTCACGGAAAATCAGCCGATGGCTCAGGATCGGATCCACTAATAGCTGTACGGTTTGTGGAGTGACCTGTTTTTTTCCGGTCAGCAACGCCATGGCGCGAGCAGCACGCATCAGTGCCAGAGCACCCCGAGGGCTGGCACCAAGCTGAACCTTGGGATGTTCACGGGTCGCACGTACCAGCTGGTTGATATAACCCAGCAGCGGTTCGCTCAAGGGGATTTTCTCGCAGTGGGCTTGCAGTGCCAGCAGGGATTTTTCGGTCATCACGGCTTCAAGATAGTCTAACGGGTGGCCGGTCAGTTGCCCCTGCAGGATACTGAGCTCTTGCTCCTCGGTTGGGTAGCCCAGCGATATACGCATAAAAAACCGGTCGAGCTGGGCTTCGGGCAGCGGGTAGGTGCCACTGAACTCGACCGGATTTTGGGTCGCGATCACCATAAAAATATCCGGCAGCGAGTGAATCTCACGGTCGAGGCTGACAGTGCCTTCGGCCATCGCTTCCAGCAGCGCCGACTGGGTCCTCGGTGTTGCCCGGTTGATTTCATCGGCCAGCAGAAAATTGGTAAAAATTGGCCCCGGTGCCAGCCGGAAGAGCTGCTCTTGCTGATTAAAAATATTCACCCCGGTGATGTCGGACGGCATCAAATCCGGTGTGCATTGCAAACGCCGCATATCCACCTGTACCGATTTGGCCAGTGCCCGCGCCAGTGTGGTTTTGCCCAGACCTGGGACATCTTCAATCAGCAAGTGGCCGCGACACAGCAGGGTGGTGAGGGTAAACAGCAACGACTGGGGCTGACAATGGATAACTTTGGCGAGGTTTTTGTGCAGTTGCTGCAGGGCGACGACGGGGTTATTCACAGGCAAATTCCTTGATAAATGACGTGTTGAATGATGACGTATTGAATGTGGAATGGCTTGATATCACATCTGAAAACGCTGGCGCTTGAAATAACGGCATTAAAAATCGACTCAAAATGCTTATTTAGTACTCATAAACTCGGCTTTGGCTTCCTGCGTCGCTCTAACGCCTGCATCCGTATAGGCATGCGCCTTTTCGTTGATTGTTACCTTGTCCTTGCAGCGCTCGTTACATTTTCAGATGCACCCTCTGAATCTATTTTCGGTTGGTTACTGCCTTCCCGCACTGCCTCGGATACTGTTTATACAGCCTGTTGGTACTGAGCGGAGAGCGGGAATACTAATCAAGCAACGTGACAGGCGCAAAGGCAGTAGTGTGAGGCAGCGCAAATAACGGTCAGCAAGATGGCGGTTGATGCCATTGGTGCGATGTTAAGCGTCCGTTAATCACCTGATTGAACCGTGCTGGGGCGATACTTGCCTGTTTCTTATTTGATGGCACACTGTGACAGGTTTTTTTCTAGCGGATGGTTATGGCGATTTATCGGTTGGGGTCGGTTGCAGCGAGCGCGGGCAATATGCTGAATGTTATTGGTTTGTTGCGACAGTTGCGACGACTGGCGGTGTTTTCTGGCTTGGCGGTGCTTGGCCTGGTGCTGCTTGGTGGACTGACGGCTTGTTCCGATAGCGCAATCAACAGCCCTCACCCTGCAGGTGAAGATGCCGATGAAACCGTGCTGTATTCAAACTTCTCCGAGCGCCCCAAACACCTCGATCCGGCGCGATCCTACAGTTCGGATGAGGGCCGCTTTATTGACCAGATTTATGATCCGCCACTGCAATACCATTATCTGAAACGCCCGTACGAACTGGAAGCCAACACCCTGACCCAGTTGCCCGATATTGTATACACCAATACGAATGGCGACGTGGTGACTGAGAACGCCGCCGACCTGGCTTTCAGTACCTATGTGTTTACGCTCAAGCCGGGTATTTATTATCAGCCGCATCCGGCATTTGCCACCAATGCCGCTGGCGATCCGCTGTACCGCTTCGATACGGCAGCAGACAGTGCCGCTTTTCACGGGCTGGAGGATTTTGACCAGACAGCCACTCGCGAGCTGGTGGCCGATGACTACATTTACCAGATCAAACGGCTAGCCGACCCCGCCAACCTGTCGCCGATCCGGGGCTTGCTGGCGGAGTATATAGTCGGCATGGACACGTTTGCCGGAACCGTGACCGAAGCGCGCAAACAGCTTAAACAAACGGATCCCCGTTTTCAGCAAACCGACTGGCTTGATCTCAGGGAATACCCGCTGCAAGGGGTCGAGCAACAGGGTGACTACCAGTTCAGTGTGCGCCTGAATGGCAAATACCCGCAGTTCAAATATTGGTTGGCGATGCACTTTTTTGCGCCGCTGCCGGCGCTGGTTGATGCGTTTTACCATCAGCCTGGGCTGGCCGACCGTAATATTGTGCTGGACTGGCATCCGGTGGGTACAGGGCCATTTATGATGACCAAAAACGATCCCAACGAAGCCATTATCCTGCAGCGTAATCCCAATTATCGGGATGATTTTTACCCCTCTGAAGGTGAACCCGGTGATGCCGAAGCGGGCTTGCTGGATGCCGCCGGTGCCCGTTTGCCGCTGATCGACAAGGCTGTTTACCGGCTGGAAAAAGAATCCATTCCACTCTGGACCAAGTTTCTGCAGGGCTATTACGACCGCTCCGGGATTGCCAGCGACAGTTTTGACCAGGCAGTCTCGATTGGATCGACGGGAGTGAACCTGAGTGCCGAGATGCAGGCGATGGGCATCGGTATGGAAATCGAAGTTGTACCGGGCACCTACTATCTGGCGTTTAACATGCTCGATCCAGTGGTGGGTGGCTTGTCGGAGCCGGGGTCAGCAGTACTACCAGACCCGGTGATGCAGGAGCGGGCGCGCAAGCTGCGTCAGGCCATCGCCATTGCCTACAATCAGGAAGAAGCCATTTCGATTTTTGCCAATGGTCGTGGCGAGGTGGCACAAAGCCCGATTCCGCCAGGTATTTTTGGCTACCAGTCGGGGCAGCGAGGGATTAACTCCTATGTCTTTGACTGGGATCCGAACGCACGTTCGACAGGATCAAAAACAGCCGGTGCACCGGTACGCAAATCGCTGGATGAAGCACGCCGGTTATTGGCAGAAGCCGGTTATCCCGATGGTCGTGATGCCGTGACCGGTGAGCCGTTGGTGTTGAATCTGGATACACCCAGCGGCGGCGGTGGTGCCAGTGCCAATCAGATCTGGATGATCAAGCAATTCGGCAAGCTGAATATCCAGCTTAATATTCGTGGCAGCGACTACAACCGTTTCAAGGAAAAAATGCGCTCCGGTAACGCCCAGCTGTTCCAGTGGGGCTGGATGGCGGACTATCCGGATGCCGAGAACTTCATGTTCCTGTTGTATAGCGCCAATGGCCAGGTGGTGACGGGAGGTTCCGGCGTCAACTCCAGTAACTACGCCAACGCCGACTACGATCGGTTGTTCGAACAGATGAAGCTGATGCCGGATTCCCCTCAACGTCTGGCGCTTATTGATCAGATGCTGGCGATTTATCATCACGATGCCCCTTGGGCTTCGGCCTGGCATCCGCATTCCTACGTGTTAAACAATCCTTGGGTAAAAAACACCAAGGCACACGGTATCAGTAAGGCAGTACTAAAATATTTCGGCATCGATAACGCCGAACGGCAACAGGCCAGAGCAGAGCGTAACCAGCCGGTGCTGTGGCCACTGATTCTGGTTGCCGTGCTGATGCTGATATTGATGGTTCCCGGTTATCGCGCTTATCAGCGGCGGCAACATGCCCGCGTGATCACCCGTCAACACCCGGACACCGGAGGGCAACACTGATGCTGGCCTATATTATCCGCCGTCTGCTGTATGCTCTGCCGATTCTGGTCGGGGTGAACCTGCTGACGTTCGCGCTGTTTTTTGTGGTCAACTCGCCGGATCAGATGGCACTGGTGCAGTTGGGTGACAAACACATTGACCCGCAAGCGATTGAACAGTGGAAAGAGCAGCGCGGTTACAACAAACCCCTGTTTCTTAACGACGGTGACAACAGTCAGGGGCTGCTGACCGATACTATCTTCTTCGACAAATCGGTCCGGCTGTTTGCGCTGGACTTTGGCAAATCTGACGAAGGGCGCTCCATTGGCGACGATATCCAGCAGCGCATGTGGCCGAGTCTGGCCGTCGCGTTGCCGACGTTTGTGATTGGGCTGGCGGTGAATATTGCCTTCGCGCTGTTTGTGGTGATGTTTCGTGCCAGTGTGTTTGATACCGCAGCGATGGTGGCGTGTGTGGTGTTGATGTCGATATCGGGTGTGTTTTACGTCTTTGCTGGTCAGTACTTCTTTGCCAAGGAATGGAACCTGGTGCCGATCTCCGGTTACCTGACCGGCATCGACGCCGCCCGGTTTCTGATCTTGCCGGTGATTATCGGCGTGATCGGCGGCATCGGCGGTGGTACACGCTTGTATCGCACGCTGTTTCTGGAAGAAGCCAACAAGGATTATGTCCGTACCGCCCGCGCCAAGGGTGTATCGGAACTGACGGTATTGTTTCGTCATATTTTGCCCAATGGCCTGATTCCGATTCTGACCAGCGTGGTGGTGGTGATTCCGTCGCTGTTTATGGGCAGTTTGCTGACCGAATCCTTTTTTGGCATTCCCGGTTTGGGCAGCTACACCCTGGATGCGATTCAGGCTCAGGACTTTGCCATTGTGCGCAGCATGGTTTTTCTCGGCTCTGTGCTGTACATCATCGGTCTGATTCTGACCGATATCTCCTATACCCTGGTTGATCCGCGTGTGAGGTTGTCTTGATGCTGGCTGTTCAACCGGTTGTCTTACTGAGTGATTTGCTGATTTTTGCCCTGGTAGCGGCGCTGGTGCTGTTTTTTGTACAGTTGACGCGTGATCCCCTGGCGCGGGGACGCTGGCGTTCGGTGTTTGAATCTCGCCTTGGTTCCAGTGCGTTTATGGTGATCCTGTTTTATGTGTTGCTGGCATTGCTGGATTCACTGCACTACCGCGAGCCGTTGCCCGCTGTGGCTGAGACTCAGGTTGATGACGCGTTGGCTCAGACCGACGAAACTGACAAGCAGCCGACCATTGAGGATAAAGTTCATTACAGTCAGCAAGTGAATAGCGTACTGGATGCGGTGCTGGCCGGGTTACATGCCCAGGACGAAAAAACCTATTCTGAACCCTTCTCGATTTACTCCTTCGCCCGTGAAAACCAGACCTCCGATGACGGCAAGGTGGTGCGAGAATTTCCCCGTCTGATCCATGCTGGCCGTCATTTGCAGCAGGGGGAAAGCGTGGCAGTGGATGTGCTGCAACGGTCGTTCAAGGCAGTACTGATAGGGCTGGCGATGATGGCAGCGCTGGTGATTCTGCATCTGCAATGGCGGTTTCGCTGTCGTTCTCGCAATCGTACCCAAAGCGGTGGTGACATTGGCTCGGTGCTGCCATGGACGACTATTTATATCACGCTGGGGGTGTTGGTGGTTGGCTCCAGCTGGGTACTGGAGTTGGGTCAGTACTACCATATTCTGGGCACCAACAAGGTTGGGCAGGATGTACTCTATCTGGCGCTGAAGGCGACCCGTACCGGTGTGCTGATTGGCACTCTGGCTACCCTGTTAACCCTGCCGTTGGCGATTGTGCTGGGTATTTCTGCCGGTTACTTCCGCGGTTGGGTGGATGATCTGGTGCAGTATGTGTACACCACGCTCAGTTCGATTCCGGGTATTTTGCTGATTGCGGCGTCGGTATTGCTGATTGATGTGTATATCGAAACCCATCAGCAACAGTTCCAGCTCACCAGCGAGCGAGCGGATTTTAAATTCCTGGCGCTGTGCTTTATTCTCGGCATGACCAGCTGGACCGGTTTATGCCGGTTGCTTCGTGCTGAAACCCTGAAGGTCAGCCAACTGGATTATGTCCAGGCGGCACGGGCATTCGGAGTACGTCATGGACGCATTATCGGACGTCATATCCTGCCTAATGTCACCCATATTATTCTGATAGCACTGGTGCTGGATTTCAGTGGTTTTGTACTGGCGGAAGCGGTGCTGTCTTATATCGGCGTCGGGGTTGATCCCTCGATGGCCAGTTGGGGCAATATGATCAACGAAGCGCGGGCGGAATTGTCCCGTGAACCCGTGGTGTGGTGGTCGGTGGCCGCAGCGTTTGTGCTGATGTTTATCCTGGTGCTTGCTGCCAACCTGTTCGCCGACAAGGTTCGTGATGCGTTTGACCCCAGGTCGGCAGGGTAATGGATATGTCTTTGTTAAGTGTACGTGATCTGAGAATCGAACTACCCGCCATACCCAACGCCCAGCAGCCGCAACGGCGACAAGCGCGGCCGCTGGTGAAAGGCATTTCGTTCACCATTGCTGCGGGTGAAATCATGGCATTGGTAGGTGAGAGTGGTTCAGGAAAATCGCTGACCGCCCTGGCTATCTTGCGGTTACTGCCCGATGCCCTGGCGATTACTGCCGGAACGATTGAACTGGATGGCGACGCACTGTTTGAACGTACAGAACGGCAAATGAACAAGGTGCGCGGTTATCGCGCCGCGATGATTTTTCAGGAGCCGCAAAGTGCCCTTAATCCGGTACAAACCTTGTTGCAGCAGGTGGGCGAAGTGCTGACGCTGCATAAGGGTCTGACCGGCGCGGCGCTAAAAACAGCGGTTATTGGACTGCTGGATGAAGTCGGTATTCCTGATCCGCAACAGCGACTGAGCTGGTATCCGCATCAATTGTCGGGTGGTCAGAAACAACGGGTCATGATTGCCATGGCATTGGCCTGTGAACCGGATCTGCTGGTGGCTGACGAACCAACTACAGCGTTGGATGTCACCATTCAAAAGCAGATTCTGGAACTGCTGAACCAGATCCGCACCGCGCGTGGATTGGGGATTTTACTGATCACCCATGATATGGGCGTGGTCTCGGAAATGGCCGACCGGGTGGCAGTGATGCGCCACGGTGAAATTCTTGAATACCGCCCCTGCGATGAGTTTTTCCAGGCACCAGCACATGAATACAGTCGCCAGTTAATTCACTCACTGCCCAAGCGTACGTTTCGTGATGCGGTTGCCAGCCAACAGGCGCTCCTCACCGTTGAAGGGCTGAAGGTCTGGTTTCCGCAACGTAAAGGTGTATTGCAACGGGTGGTCGGTTATACCAGAGCCGTGGATGGCGTATCGTTCGCGATCGGTAAAGGTGAAACCCTGGCGCTGGTAGGAGAGTCCGGTTCCGGCAAATCGACAGTGGGCCGTGCGGTACTGTCACTGGAACCTCTGACTGCCGGTATCGTCACTTTCGATGGCCAGCGTATTGATCAACTGGATCAGGCCGCGTTTCGACCCTATCGCAAGCGTATCCAGGTGATTTTTCAGGATCCGTTTTCCTCCATGAACCCGAGGATGACCATTCGTGAAATCCTCTCTGAAGGCATGATTAGCCTGGGGTTGCTGGATAATCCCGAACAACGGGAAACCAAGTTGCAGACGTTGCTACTGCGCGTTGGAATGGAAGTGGCTCATCTCGATCGTTATCCGCATGAATTTTCCGGTGGCCAGCGCCAGCGTATTGCCATTGCACGGGCGATTGCGGTAGAACCTGAGCTGATTATCTGTGACGAACCCACCAGTGCACTGGACGTCAGCATTCGTGGCCAGGTACTTGAACTGTTGCAAGAGCTGCAACAGGAGATGGGCCTGAGCTACCTGTTTATCACCCATGACCTGTCGATTATTCCCCATCTGGCACACCGGGTGGCGGTGATGAACCAGGGCGTACTGGTAGAACAGGGCGATTGCGCCAGCGTGATGAACCAGCCACAAGATGCGTATACCCGTGCGCTGCTGGATGCTGCGCCGGTGATTCGTTGACAGCCTATTTATTTTTTGCGGTGCAAACCGTCTGACCGATTCAGGAGTTTGTTGTGTCTCAACTGCCCCAAGCCCAAATTGAACAAACCCAAGTAGAACAAGCTCTGGCGAGCTATATCGACCCTTATCTGGAAATGGATCTGGTGTCTGCCGGTGCCTTGCAAGCCGTCACGATTGATGGCGGCAAGATTAGCGTAACACTGGAGCTGGATTACCCGTCGGAGTTTCTCAACGGCGGCGTGGCGCAATTGTTAACCACCGCACTGGAAAATATCGCTGGCTGTGATGAAGCCAACGTAACCCTTGGCTGGCATGTGGATGCCCACAAGAGCCACGACGGCGGAGAATCACTGGCAGCGGTAAAAAACATCGTCGCGATATCGTCCGGTAAAGGTGGCGTGGGCAAATCCACCACCGCCGTGAACCTGGCCGTAGCACTGGCCAAAGACGGTGCCAAAGTTGGTTTGCTGGATGCCGATATTTATGGCCCCAGCCAGGGCATCATGCTCGGCGTGGCCGCTGGCACACGACCAGAAACCATTGATAACAAATGGTTTGTACCGGTTGAAGCCCATGGCATCAAAACCATGTCGATGGCTTATCTGGTAACAGAACAAACCCCGATGGTCTGGCGCGGCCCCATGGTGGCAGGCGCGCTGACCCAGATTCTGACCCAGACCCAATGGGGCGAACTGGATTACCTGCTGATCGACATGCCGCCGGGCACGGGCGACATTCAGCTGACCCTGAGCCAGAAATACCCGGTGTCGGGATCCGTGATCGTGACCACACCACAAGACGTTGCCTTGGCCGATGCCAAAAAAGGCGTCGAAATGTTCCGTAAAGTCGGTATTCCGGTGCTGGGCATGATCGAAAATATGAGCATGCACATCTGCTCCAACTGTGGCCATGCCGAACCTATTTTTGGCGCACACGGCGCTGACCGGCTGGCCGAAACCTACCACACCAAAGTGCTTGGCTCACTGCCACTGGCGACCTACATTCGTGAACAGTCCGATGCCGGAGTGCCGGTTGTGGCTGCTGATGACAGCTCCGAAGTCGCCATGATGTACCGCCATGCCGCCCGCCGACTGGCCGTAGCGTTGGCTCGTGGAGGTGAAGCCGCCGAGACCATGCCGGAGATAGAAGTCTCCGACGACTGATAGGAACGAACAAGTGGCGCTTGGATGCCCTGCGGAAAACAAGCTCAGAACACAGCCCGCATGAGCCACTTGTCCTGTTTTATTTATTGGGCCACAATGTGTATAAAATGGATTCTTTCTACACAAAGGTGCAATATGAGAACCAATATAGTAATAGACGACAAATTGATGGCTGATGCCCTTAGTATCACAGGCTTCCAAACCAAGAAAGAGGCTGTAGAAGAGGGGCTTAAGGCGTTGATCAGATTAAAAAAACAAGCGGACATCCGCAAGCTGAGAGGCAGCCTTGAGTGGTCTGGTGATCTCGATGAAATGAGAACGGGTAAGTGATACTGGTTGATACCAGCGTTTGGATAGATTTTTTTAATGGGAAAAGTAACCGCGAAGTTGAGATTCTTGACGGAGTTCTAGGCTACCAGGGAGTTGCTATTGGTGACCTGATAATGCTTGAACTTTTGCAGGGATTTCGTTCAGACAAGGATTACAATACGGCGAAAAAATATCTTTTAAATCTTGATTTATACAACATGCTGACTCCTGATCTGGCTCTTTTGGCTGCGGAGAATTACCGTAAGCTTCGGAGAAAAGGCGTTACGGTTAGAAAAACCGCCGATGTAATTATCGCTACTTTTTGTATTGAGAACCAAATCCCGTTGCTCTATGTGGATAAAGATTTTATACCTTTTACTCAACACCTAAAACTCCGTTCCGTCTGTTAGGATTTTTACTAACCTGAATTCAAAAAAACAGGCAAGCATGAGCATGACGTGGAAGATATTTTTTATCGTCCATCAATCTCTATATCTCGACATGTCATGGCGCAATCAAGTTATTAGGGGGTGTTCAATCTTGAGGTGTTCGACCGGGTGGGATTACCTGCGTGCCCGGTCATGGCAGGTTATTGTCTGTTGTATTGGTATTTCCCAATGCATGGTCTACCACGATGCTGGCGACAATATCACCTTCGACATTGACTGCAGTACGGATGGTATCGAGTATGCGGTCGATGGGTAGCAAGATGGCGATGGCTTCGGCTGGCAGTCCAACCGACTGTAGCACCATGACCATGGTGACCATGCCAGCACTGGGGATTCCTGGTGCGCCCATGGAGGCAATCATGGCGGTGAGCATGACGATGATTTGCTGGCCAACAGTCAGGTCAATACCGGCGAGATAGGCGATAAACAGTGCCGCCGAGGCTTCGTAGAGGGCGGTGCCATCCATGTTCATGGTAGCACCAATGGGGAGTACAAAACCGGCGACGTCTTTGCTGACGCCCAGTTGTTCTTCACTGCAGCGCAGGCTGACGGGTAGGGTGGCGGCGCTGGAGCTGGTGGCAAAGGCAGTGATTAGTGCTGGTCTGGCCCCTCGCCACAACCACAGTGGTGACTTGCGGGTAAAGATCCATAGCAGGCCCGGTAAAATGACGGCACCGTGGATCAGGGTAATGGCGAACACCAGGGTTATAAATTCGCCCATGGTGGCGAGCAGACGTAAATCCTGTGTAGCCATCAGTTTGGTGAGCAGGGCAAATACCCCTAGTGGTGCGAGTAACATGATCCATTCGATCATGCGCATCAGCAGTGCCAGTAATTCTTGCAGTACGATCAACACCTTCATTTTCTGTTCACCGGATTTGACCAGCGCAATACCCAATAACACGGCGAACACCACAACGGGCAGAATTTTGCCGTCTGCCAGGGCAGCAATCGGGTTCATAAACAGACTGTGCAGGAACTGGGCAAGAAACTCGCTGGCGCTTAATTGTTTTGCTTCAACGTTCTGCATGCTGTCGGCGAACATGGTCAGCTGCATACCACTGCCGGGTTTTATCCAGTCGGTGACGACCAGGGCCAGCACCATGGCGAACACCATCGACAATACAAAAAAACCGAGGGTATAGCGCCAGACACGGCTTCCCTGTTGGTGTGACTGCAGATTGGCAATGCCGACGACGATGGAGGTAAAAATCAGCGGGATCAGGATCATTTTAAGCAGGTCGATAAACAACCCGCCGAGCAGGCTGACGACGTACAGTGTCCGGGTTTTAATCTCGGAATCTGCGTCCATGCCGTTGAGCCAGTAGCCCAGCAGCAGCCCGGCGATGGCACCTATCAGTATTTGTATGTTCAGGCTCGGCCACAGGAATGGTTGTTTACTCATGGGTTATCCTCTTGTGCCGGTGGTTGTTTTCGGTAGCTGTATTCGGTGTTGTATCACGAGTCGTATCAAGGTTGGATCTTGTGACTGGATAGTGTCGCTGGTGATGGGACTGGTTTTTGTGATTGATGGCCTATGTTCAGTAGTTCACAAACCAGTATTTCTCCCAGGCGGACATGACTTTTTCAGGATACACCGTCCTGCCGAGACTGCCGTTGTAACGGGCGAGGGCGCGGATCCAGTTGCCATTTTCCTTGTCGAGGTAATGACGCAGTATGGTGCAGCCATAACGCAGGTTGGTCGGCGTATGCATCAGGTTGTCATCGCTGCGGCCGATCTCGTTTTTCCAGAACGGCATGATCTGCATATAGCCTCGGGCACCGACACGAGAAACGGCAAAACGGTCAAAGGCGCTTTCAACCTGGATCACGGCTAAGACCATTTCCGGTGAAATACCGGCGCGGCTGGCTTCGTGATGCACCAAACGCAGGAATTCCAGCCGCTCGTGCTGGTTTTTCAGTTTGATCCATTTCATGCCGTCGAGTCGGGATTGCATATCCATCAGCCAGACTTCGGCATCAAAGCGGTCGGGGAAGGACTCTGCAGTGGAAACGGCACCAAGTAACGCGACCCGCAATTCCGGATCGTGATTGGGCATGGCTTCCGCCATACCGGGGGCACAATGGCCACTCAGTATGACGGTCAGCAGCAGGGCAGGTGCCTTGCTGTTTAGCATGACACCTTGTGTTGCAGGAAAGTCATCAGTTCATCCAGGGCGATGTCTTGCTTGTCATCAGAGCTGCGCGCCTTGTATTCCACGGTTCCCGCTTCCAGACCTCGGTCTGACAGCACGATACGGTGTGGAAAGCCCATCAGCTCCATGTCGGCGAACTTTACTCCGGGGCTGGTTTTTTTGTCGCGATCATCAAGGTAGACGTCGTAGCCCGCTGCGGTCAGTTCGGCGTACAGTGTTTCAGTGGCTTGCTGTACGGCTTCTGAACGGTGGTAGTTCATCGGTACGATACCAATGTGGAAGGGTGCAATCGCATCGGGCCAGATAATGCCGTTTTCATCGTTGTTCTGTTCGATGGCGGCGGCGACCACTCGGCTGATACCAATGCCATAGCAACCCATGACCAGTGTGCTGTCTTTGCCGTTTTCATTCAGTACGGTGGCTTTCATGGCTTCGGAGTACTTGGTGCCGAGCTGGAATATATGGCCGACTTCTATGCCTCGTTTGATTTCCAGTGTGCCTGCGCCGCAAGGGCTTGGGTCGCCAGCAACCACGTTACGCAGATCGGCAAATTCCGGCAGCGGCAGGTCGCGCTCCCAGTTGATGCCGAAGTAGTGTTTGCCGTCTTCGTTGGCTCCGGCACCGAAGTCTGAGCTGATACGCAGGGCGTGGTCGGCAATGATTCGCAGTGTCAGGCCGACCGGGCCGATCGAGCCTGGGCCGGCACCAACGATCGGGCGTATTTCTGCTTCGCTGGCAAATTCGAATGGAGAGGCAATGCCATCGATTTTTGCAGCTTTTAGCTCGTTCAGTTCATGGTCGCCACGTACCATCAGGGCGACCAGTTCGTAGTTGCCTTTGTCGTCGGACTCGCCGTGAACGATCAGGGTTTTGATGGTTTTTTCGATGGCAATGCCATGCTGCTCAACCAGCTCGGCAATGGTTTTGGCAGCCGGGGTGTCGACGATCTGCATGTCTGCCGTTGGGGCAGGGCGCTCGCCCGTAGGAGCCACGGCTTCTGCCAGTTCGACGTTGGCGGCGTAGTCGCTGTCGGTAGAGAAGGCGATATCGTCTTCGCCAGACTCGGCCAGCACGTGGAATTCGTGGGATTTGGCACCACCAATGGAGCCGGTATCGGCCCATACCGGACGGAAATCCAGGCCCAGACGCGTGAAGATGGCGGAGTAGGCGGCGTGCATGTTCTGGTAGGTTTGTTCCAGGCTGGCTTCATTCAGGTGGAAGGAGTAGGCATCCTTCATGATAAATTCGCGCGCCCGCATAACGCCAAACCGTGGGCGGGTTTCGTCACGGAATTTGGTCTGGATCTGGTACAGGGTAACCGGTAGCTGTTTGTAGCTGCTCAGTTGGTTGCGAGCCAGGTCGGTAATGACTTCTTCGTGAGTCGGCCCAATGCAGAAATCGCGATTGTGGCGGTCTTTGACGCGTAGCAGTTCACCACCGTACTGAAACCAGCGGCCGGTTTCTTCCCACAGTTCGGCTGGTTGTACGGCGGGCATCAGCACTTCCTGGGCACCGGCTTTGTTCATTTCCTGGCGCACAATGGCTTCGACTTTACGCAAGGTGCGTAACCCCAGTGGCATCCAGGTGTATAAACCGGCGGCCAGTTTGCGAATCATGCCTGATCTCAGCATCAGTTGATGGCTGACAACAACGGCATCGGCAGGGGTTTCTTTCTCTGTGGCGAGTAAAAATTCGGTTGCGCGCATGGGGCTAGTTCAAATCCGGTTTATTAATCGAAAAAATCGTCCCTGATTCTACTGGCTGGGCGGGCTGGCGGCAATTTGCCTGAGCCTGAGTTTGTGGAGAAAATGATGTGCAAGAAATATAGCGCTATTTCTGAGCGGCACTATTTCTGCAGGCCTGTGGCTGTGACATACTCTGCCGCCAGCAAGGCTGAGGATTGTCCCGTCGGACAACAGGAACCGCTATGAACCGGGTGAATATTCTGCCGGAATTTCAAATTGCACAGGATTCGGAGCTACCGGTTTCGGAGGCCTGCTTGCGCAATCAGCAACCTATCTGTGATGTCTTGACCCAGGAATTGCCGAAGCATTCTGTGGTACTCGAAATTGGTAGCGGAACCGGGCAGCACGCCGCGTTTATCAGTGAACGTATGCCGGATATTACCTGGCAACCCTCGGAGATGGCTGCCCGTATTGCGTCAATTAATGCCTGGCGTCTGCGGGCCGGGCGGGATAATTTTCTGCCGCCATTGGTGTTGGATGTCTCGCAGGATTTGTGGCCGGTCAAACAGGTGGATGCGGTGTTTTCTGCCAATGTGGTTCATTACGTCGGCTGGCCAAAAGTCCGTTCGATGATGTCGGGTATTGGTCGGGTATTACGCATTGCCGGCCTGGCGTTTCTGTATGGGCCGTTCAATTATGGCGGCAAGTTTACCAGTGATGGTAACAAGGCGCTGGATGCCTGGCTCAAGGCCGATATTGACCCGGAAGCGGGTATCAAGGATTTTGAGCAAATCGTGCTGGCGGCGCGCAAGGAAAAGCTGCGGTTGATCAAGGATATTGCGATGCCTGCCAATAATCGCTTGCTGGTATTAAAAAAATACGTGTAATGAGATCGGTTCTGGCAGGGATGTTCATGCTGGATTCATCGATCTCATCTATAACTCCCAACCTCACCGTTTTCGCTATCTCGTTTGTTTTTTATGACTGAGTTGTCCGTCAGACCTTCGCTGTGGCGGATACGGCGCTGGTTGAAAACAGGCTTCTGCGGTGGCTACGCTGGAGATTTTGTTGTTGCGCTTGCTGTGCCTTTGCCCAGTTTCGCAGTGGACTGAAGTCTACGCTCAGGGTTTCGAAAAATATAATCTGTTTGTCGGTCAGCAGGCTAACCAGACGTATCAGGGCTTGATAAACCTGACTGGAACGGGATTCCAGTGCTTTTTCGATCAGCTCAATCAGTTCTTCTACGGTGCGATTAGCCCGTATTGAGTGGCCGTCCTGTAACTCGACCTGTAACTTCAGGATTTGAATCGCCGTCAGAACGGTGTCACTGAGCTTGAGTAGCTTGATATCCATCACGTCATCCTGATAGAGATGTTTGTCATAGTGTGAAGTAGATAACACTTTTATATTTCAAGTAATGGCGATTGTCCGAAAATAGGTCTTTCCAGACAATCTTTTGACGCTTTCTTGGCCATTTTAAGCCAATTCTGTTTCCTGGCGGACAATGGTTTTTAACTCCGGTACGCAGCTACCACAGTTGGTGCCGCACTTGAGTGTCTCACCCAGTTGGTCGGCAGAGTCACAACCATTACGAACGGCCTCGCGAATGGTGTTTTCGCCAATACCAAAGCAGGAACAGACCATGCGGCCATGGTCGACAACCCCTTCCAGCGGCCGACCGGCCAGTAGCGCTTTACGTTCTGATGTTGTCAGGCTGGTGTTGGCAAATTGTTCAATCAGCCAGTGGCGAGTGCCTATGGCTTGGTCTTGATGGATAAACAGCACCAGCTCTAACTGCTGACCAATAATGGCCAGCAAGCGCATATGGTGTGTATCCGGGTCGAGCAGTGTCAGCCATTCGGCATCCGGCAGGATCTGTTGCGCCCATTGCTGCAGGCTGTCGAGCGGCTGATTGCCACTGATTTCGTAGCCGTGACAGCCATCATTCAGGCCATAAACCCAGTAGTCACAAGGAATCGCTCCTAGGTCGCTGCGGCTGAGTATCATGCCTTGCCAAGTTGTCGGGAAAGGTTCTGCTTCAACTCCGGTGTATTTCAGTTCCGGCTGGCCGGAAAAAGGATCACAACTCTTGTCGATCAAGGCACCCATGCGTGCTGCGCTGGCATAGCGGCTGGTCCAGTGCATGGGGACAAAAATTTCTCCCGGCCGCTGATTGGTGGTGATCTGCGTACGCAGCAGTATTTCACCACGGCCGTTACTCACGCGGGCAAGACTGCCATCGGCTAACAACAGGCGCTGAGCATCGTCTGGGTGAATGTCGACATAAGGCTCACGAATGTGTTGTGCCAGCCGGGCCGATTTGGCCGTACGAGTCATGGTATGCCAGTGATCCCGTACCCGGCCGGTATTCATGATCAGGCTGCCATCCTGACTGCGTGAAGCAGGCAGCTCCGGTTCAATAACAATAAACTGGGCTTTTTGGCTCGGGGTGTAAAAACGGTGGTCATCAAAAAAACGTTGGCGGCCCTGTGGATACTGGCTGTTGACCGGCCACTGTACCGGTGCCATGGCATCGTATTGGTCGTGGTTGAGGCCGCTCAGGCCGGAGATATCCAGGTCGCGCTCGCCCTGGTTTTCAAATCCGGTCATGCGGCTGTATTCGTCAAAGATATCGGCCGGGTGCTGGTAGTCAAACGCTTCGCCAAAGCCCAGGCGCTGGGCGACCTGAGACAGTATCCACCAGTCCGGTTTGGCTTCTCCGGCGGGGCTTAAAAAACTGCGCTGGCGGGAGATACAGCGTTCTGAGTTGGTGACGGTGCCGTTTTTTTCTCCCCAGCTGGCCGCTGGTAATAACACATGGGCGGCTGCAGTGGTGTCGGTATTGGCCATACAGTCGGATACCACTACCAGTTCGCACTTCGCCAGTGCCGCTTTGACATCATCAGCGTCGGGCATGCTGACCAGCGGGTTGGTGGAGATGATCCAGAGGAATTTGATTTCACCACGTTTGATGGCATCAAACATGTCGATGGCCTTGAGGCCCGGACGAGTGACGACTCGGGGCGCATTCCAGAAACGACGAACCCGATCCACTTCACGGGCGGAGAAGTCCATATGAGCCGCCAGCTGATTGGCCAGGCCGCCGACTTCACGTCCACCCATCGCATTGGGTTGTCCGGTGACAGAGAACGGCGTTGCGCCGGGCTTGCCAATGCGTCCGGTAGCGAGGTGGGCATTGATAATGGCGTTGCCTTTGTCGACTCCTGTGCTGCTTTGGTTAATGCCTTGGGAAAAGACGCTGACGGTTTTATCTGTCGCAGTAAACCATTGAAAAAATGTCTGCAGGTCATCTTCGTCAACATCCAGTTGCTGGGCACACTCTTGCAGGGATTGAGGGGTGCTGGCGCGCGCTGCCTGCAGTGTTTGCTCAAATCCTTCCGAGTGGTTAGCGATAAAATCGTGATCGAGGGCATTGCTGTGATCGAGCCAGCAGAGCAGGGCATTAAACAAAAAGGCATCACTGCCAGGACGAATCGACAGCTGCAGATCGGCCAGGTCGGAGGTGGCGGTTCGGCGCGGGTCAATAACCACCACCTTCATGTCGGGCCGCGCCTGTTTTGCCGCCGCCATTCGTTGAAACAGGATCGGATGCGCCCACGCAGCATTACTGCCTATCAGAATTAACAAATCGGCTTCTTCAAGGTCTTCGTAGCAGCCGGGTACAGTGTCTGAACCAAAGGCCCGTTTGTGGGCGACAACGGCGGATGCCATACACAGGCGGGAATTGGTATCCAGGTTGCTACTGCCGATAAAGCCCTTCATCAGTTTGTTGGCAACGTAATAATCTTCCGTCAGAATCTGTCCGGCAGCATAGATCGCGACGGCTTCCGGCCCATATTCCTGAATGACTTGCTGCATCTTGTCGGCCACCAGATTGAGACTGCTCTCCCACGAACTGCGCTTGCCCAACACGGTTGGGTAGAGCAAACGGTCGACGTGATCGACGGTTTCGTGGAGAGAGGAACCCTTGACACAGAGACGGCCGAAGTTCGCAGGATGCTGCTGGTCGCCAGACACTGGCGCTAACCCTTGGCTGTCCTGATTGACGGTCACGCCGCAACCAACTCCACAATATGGGCAGGTCGTTTGAGTGGTCCGGTTCTTTGTCTCTGTCTGGTTCATAAGGGGCTTTCCAAAACGCAAAAAAAAAGCGCCCACTGATATAAATCAGTGAGCGCCAATGCTCTGTTTTGCACAACACTAAAACAGCTGATGATACCCGCGTTGGTATCGGTAAAACACATCGCCGAGCCTGGGCATCGACAAATTCTGCTTAAAACCATACAAGAAAAGTGCCAAATAGCTGCACCGATGGGGATTTAGGGTTGGCTGGTTGCCTGAGTCGCCTCTGAAAATCGCGCCCGGATGCAAGCAAGAGAAGGCTGGTATGACCTTTCAGGTTGTTGATCGGTCGCTGCGAAGTTGCTGTGGTTAGTTCGCGTCTTGTAACGGAATCATCGGCAGCACCCTTGCCCTCAGGCATGCAGACCGGTGTGGCAGCGGCAGCGGTTGTATGTCTGGAAATTGACTGCAGCATCGGCGGCGATGTTCCGCTGGTACAACTATCCTGTGCATGGATGTCATTGGGGAGCGCCAGTTTGGTTAATTATTCATCGAAGCCGGAGGGTGTCATTACTTACTTCTGTTTTTATGCACGCTAATAGTGCTATTTAAAGAAGTTATGTTTTTTTGTGGTGCGATTATTCGGTATTTTAAGTGGTGATCGTTTTGTTGGCCGCCACCGTCCGCCGGTGGCGATAAATATTCAATTATCCTTGGCTGATTCCTATATATGGGCTGAATCAGCGCGGATGTAGCGGCATTGTATGACTTGGAGCTATCACGCGGTGAGGTGGTTTTAACCTGTATCTAGCGTGTTTTGATACCGCACATTCGTCAATTATTTTAGTTGGCATTGTAATTGCTATAACTACATCGATGCCTTCTCTTGCAATGGAGCAAGAGACGGGTCAGAGCAACGACGCACACAGGAGATAAACATCCGTATGACTAGATAGAGAGATTCCTTCATGAGCAAGAAACGCGTCGTCGTTGTTGGCAACGGCATGGTTGGCCACAATTTCATCAATACACTGGCCACCTCAGAACACTCCTCCGAATTTGATATTATTACCTTCTCAGAAGAACCTCGTCTGGCTTATGACCGGGTGCAGCTGAGCAAGTATTTCTCCGGCTCTACCGCTGAAGACCTCGCATTAACAACCGAATCTGAATACCAGTCTCAGGGTGTTATTTACACACTGAACGACAAGGTTGTAGACATTAATGCCCACGAAAAAACCATTACCACTGCGAGTGGCCGCAAAGAAGGCTATGACAAGCTGGTATTGGCAACGGGTTCTTATCCTTTTGTTCCTCCCATTCCCGGTAAAGACCAGCAACACTGTCTGGTTTACCGCACCATTGAAGACCTTGAAGCGATTTCTACGGCTGCCAAAGTCAGTAAGACAGGCGTTGTTGTGGGTGGTGGTTTGCTGGGTCTGGAAGCCGCCAATGCCTTGAAGGCTGCTGGTCTGGAAACTCATGTGGTGGAATTTGCGCCACGACTGATGGCTGTGCAGCTGGACGAAGGCGGCGGCAAGCTGCTGCGTCGCAAGATTGAAAGCCTGGGTGTTCAGGTGCATACCGAAAAGAACACCAAAGAGATTGTCGCCGGTGAAGAATGCCGTTACCGCATGAACTTTGTCGACGGTTCCTTCCTGGAAACCGACATGATCCTGTTTTCTGCCGGTATTCGTCCACAAGACGAGCTGGCGCGTCAATTCAGCCTGGAAATTGGCGAACGTGGCGGCATCGTGATCAATGATTACTGCCAGACTTCAAATGAAGATATTTATGCCATCGGTGAATGTGCCCTGTGGGATAACAAAATCTACGGTCTGGTAGCGCCTGGCTACAATATGGCCAAAGTAACTGTTGGCCATATTGTTAGCAGTCTGATTACCCACGAGCCCGCCAAAACGGCTTTTCAGGGTGCGGATATGAGCACCAAGTTGAAATTACTGGGTGTTGAAGTAGCCTCTATCGGTGATGCCCATGGTCGTACCGCCGGCTCCCACAGTTATATCTTCAATGATGATGTTGCTGAAGTTTACAAGCGTCTGATTGTTTCTGCTGACGGCAAAAAACTGCTGGGTGCGGTGCTGGTAGGAGATTCTGAAGCCTACGGTACTTTGTTGCAGCTGATGCTCAACGATATGGATATTCCTGGCAACCCGGCGGCGCTGATCTTGCCGTCGATGGATGGTCAGGAGCCAGTTGGGCTGGGTGTGTCATCGTTGCCGGAAACCGCCCAAATTTGTTCCTGTTTTGATGTCACCAAGGGCGACATCAGTGCAGCCGTGCAGGGTGGTTGCTGCACCATGGGGGACATCAAGTCCACAACCCTGGCGTCAACCGGTTGCGGCGGTTGTGCTGCCTTGGTTAAACAGGTCATGGATGCGGAACTGGAAGCGTTGGGTGTTGAGGTTAATACCGATATTTGTGAGCACTTCGCTTATACCCGTGCCGAGCTGGCTGACATCGTCCGGGTACAGGAATACACCACGTTTAAACAGGTGCTTGAAGGCCACGGCAAGGGCCATGGTTGTGAAATCTGCAAACCTGCGCTGGCGTCGATCCTGGCGTCTTTCAATAACGAATATATTCTTAAGGATGAGCACATCGGTCTGCAGGATACCAACGATATATTCTTGGGTAACATGCAGAAAGACGGTACTTATTCCATTGTACCGCGTGTTGCTGGTGGTGAAATTACCCCTGAAAAACTGATTGTGCTGGGCGAGATCGGTCGCGACTACGACTTGTACACCAAGATTACTGGTGGTCAGCGGATCGATCTGTTTGGTGCGCAGTTGCATCAGTTGCCAGAAATCTGGAAAAAGCTGGTGGCTGCCGGTTTCGAAACCGGACACGCCTATGGCAAGTCGCTGCGTACCGTGAAGTCTTGTGTTGGCTCCACCTGGTGTCGTTACGGCGTGCTGGACTCGGTTTCCATGGCGATTGCTTTGGAGGATCGCTACAAGGGTTTACGTTCACCACACAAGATCAAGTTCGGTGTGTCGGGTTGTACCCGTGAATGTGCAGAAGCCCAGTCCAAGGATATCGGTGTTATTGCCACAGAGAAGGGCTGGAATCTGTACGTTTGTGGTAACGGTGGTATGCGTCCTCGTCATGCGGATCTGTTTGCTACTGAGCTGGATGATGAAACCCTGATTCGTTATATCGACCGTGTGCTGATGTTTTATGTCCGTACCGCAGATCGTCTGCAGCGGACATCGGTATGGATGGAAAACCTTGACGGTGGTCTGGATTATTTGAAAGACGTTGTTATCAACGACAAGCTGTCCATTGGTGAAGAACTGGAAAACGGTATGACCAAGGTTGTGGGTACTTACCAGTGCGAGTGGAAGACGACGATCGAAAGCCCTGAGAAAATGAAGCGTTTCCAGCATTACATCAACGCGGATGCCGCAGACGATAACCTGCTCTATGTACGTGAGCGTGGTCAGCGTCGTCCGGCAACTGACGTTGAGCGTATTGAACTTGTTGATTTGAACTCTGGCAAATAAGGAAAAACATCATGACTCAGTGGACTCAAGTATGTGCGTTGACCGATATCGCTCCAGATACCGGTGTATGTGCCTTGCATAATGGCGAACAGGTTGCCCTGTTTCGCCTGGGAAGTAGTGATCAGGTATTTGCTATCGGCAACTACGATCCAATCGGCAAGGCGAATGTTCTGTCGCGTGGTATTGTTGGCTCTATCGGTGATCGCTATGTGGTGGCTTCGCCGCTGTATAAGCAGCATTTTGATCTGGCGACCGGCGAATGCCTGGAAGATACCGAAGCAGCGGTAAAAGCCTATTGTGCCCGCGTTGAAGCCGGGCTGGTTGAACTTGCCAGCTGATTTTTCAAGTATCGTTGTTTGATTTAAGGGAGCAAGGATGCTCTTGAATTGTTTTATCGTTTAAAGCCATTGTTTGAATTTCGCACTGAAATTTAAACGGCGGCTATGTTTTGGGCTACCCGGCTTCCCCCTCAGTTTTCCTTCATCGGTCTGTGGCCCGGGTGGTTCCTTTTTCTGCTTGTGCTGTATTCCTGTTGTTTTTGTAATCCAAACTGATAGTCTTATCACCCTGAATCAGGTAGCTCATTGGCCTTGTTTCTGAATGACTTTTCATCAGAACGGACAAGTTTCCATGCTCGGTGGCTGACTGTCTTTTGGCGTTGCAAGCACTGCGAAAATAATCTGAAAATGGGTGTTTGTTAACCTGTCATTCCATTTTTCAGGCATTTCCATGTGTTCAACCTCGGCTGCGTCGTGTCAAAAACCATGAGTTTCCCTATTTACAGGCCCCTGCACCAGGCAGCCGCAAATTATTTATTAACGCCTTATTTGTCGCCCGAATAGGTGAATCAGCCTTTTTTGCGGTAGCAAGGAGGATTATTGTCCATGTATGCTTTGCGCACACTCGGATGGTGTAACGATCAGCGATCAGACAAAGATACTTAATAATGACAATAGCTCTAGATATTCAGTTCGGAGGTTTTTCCGCTTCAGGTGGAAGAGACGATAATCAGGATGCGTTTGCGGTATTTCAGCCAGACTCTGGCGTGATTCGCTTCAAGGGTGTCGGTGCCTGTATTGCCGACGGTGCCAGCAGTACCACAAATGCCCAACAGGCCAGCTCCACCAGTGTTACGCATTTTCTTCACGATTATTACAGTACCCCCGATAGCTGGGATGTGAAGCGCTCAGCCAGCAAGGTGTTAACTTCGCTTAACAGTTGGCTATATCACCATGGCAAGCAGGCTTCTTCTAATAACAACGGTCTGGTGACGACCTTTAGTTGCGTTCTGGTTCACGGTAGTACGGCACATTTTTTTCACGTTGGCGATAGCCGGGTGTATCTGTGGAGTGGCAACAGCCTGGAGCAAATAACCCGTGATCATGTGCATGAAGGTGGTGGTAATACCTATCTTTCACGCTCACTGGGGATGGACAGCCATATTGAGGTCGACTATTTCCAGCGTGATGTTCATCAGGGGGATGTCTTTCTGCTGACGACGGATGGGGTTCATTCCTTTGTGTCACGCAAGGCGATGGTGGATGCCTTGAATGGAATACGGCCAGAGAGTAGCCAGGCTGATGTTGAAGCGGTGTGCTCGGCGCTGGTCAGCCAGGCGATTGATGCGGGCAGTGACGGTAACGGAACCAGTGTGATCTTGCGAGTTCGTCAGTTGCCAGATGAAAGTTTGCAGGAGTCTGGCCCGCAGGTTTCTGAACGCCATATTCCGGCCGTATTGTCTGCTGGTGAGAGTATCGATCATTACCAGATCAATCACATTATTGAGTCCAGTGTTTCCAGTATTACCTACCAGGTTGTTAACAAGCGTAATGGTCGTCTCTATGTGCTGAAAGCCCCGGCGATGGGAATACAGGAAAATAGCGACTACCTGGAATGTTTTGCTCGCGAGCAGTGGGTTGCTGAACGTATTAATCATCGTAATGTGATTCGTGCACTGCCTCAGGAAGAATCACGTTACAACTATCATATCTTTGAGTGGGTTGATGGTGTTTCACTGCGTCAATGGATGTTCGATAACCCCGGTGCGGAAATCAACCAGGTACGCTTGATTGTTGAGCAAATTATTCATGGATTACGTGCCTTGCAGCGCACCGGTTTGATTTATCGTAACCTGACTCCAGACAATGTGCTGGTGGGTCAGGATGGCGGAGTCAAGTTGGTTGATTTGGGCGCTATTATCAGTCGTGAGATTCCGGCGCTGAAAAATTGGCCGGTTTATGATTCGGTTATTTATCAGGCACCAGAGATTTTGCTGGAACAGGAATACAGTGCCCAGAGCGATCTGTTTGCACTGGGAGTCATTATTTATGAAATGCTGGCAGGGCAAACGCCTTTCCGGCTTGATCGAGTGAAGGAGCGCGGTGCTCGTTCTTCGTCAGAGTGGCGTTATCAGAGTATTCGGGTTCATCGTCCTGATATTCCTCTGTGGTTGGATCTGGTGCTGAAGAGGGCCACATCAGCGCATACCAACGAGCGCTACCAGGCGTTTTCGGAGCTGCGTGAAGACCTGTATCGACCGAATGAGCAATTGGTCGGAATGCATTTGCGTCGCTCATTGCTGACCCGTGATCCGGTGTGTTTCTGGCGTTATGCCACCTTGATTTTTGCAGGGGTTGCGGTAGCAGAAGCGGTGGCACTGCTGGCTAGTCAGTAGCGTCCAGAGGCATCCAGACTGCTTGGCTCAGGTGGCAAAGTAAAAAAAGCCCGATACCGTGAGGATATCGGGCTTTTTTGTGAAGTGCTCAACGAAGCACTCTTGGTCTGTTCGTCAGTGGCGAACTAACGTGCTGCCTGGCGCTGCAGATTGAGTTCCGTAAAGTCGAGCAGGATATGGCCTGATTCAGTGAGCAGGGCATCATCCTCTTCTTTTTTGATCCCTTCGGGGTCGTCAGTTTCCGGTTTTGCGGCCTGAGGGTTGCTTTCATCTTCCAGTTTGGTGAGCAGGGCCATCCCTTTGGCCTTACGGCGTTTATTTTCCAGGTCGAGACGTTTCTGATCATTTTCCTGGCGTTCAGACTCGCGAGTTTTTTCGTTCAGGGAGACTTCGGTCTGTTTGCGCATCTCTTCAATCAGTGTCTTTTGCTCGCGCAGAAAAATAAAGTCAGGATCGGTCTGAACGCGCTGTTGGTGTTTTTGCCGCAATGCTACGACACTGTTGCGAATTTGTTCGTCAGCAGCGTATTTGGCGGGGCGGATTTCATCCCATGGCAGGGCTTCTTCCAGAGCACTTTCACCAATTTTGTCGGTATCGAATAACGAAGGAAACAGTACGTCAGGAATAACCCCCTGATGTTGTGTGCTTTGGCCAGACACGCGATAGAATTTTGCCTGGGTGATTTTGAGCTGGCCGTGGCGCAGGGGACGTAGTGACTGGACAGTACCTTTACCAAAGGTTTGGCCACCGACCACAATGCCGCGACCGTAATCCTGAATGGCACCGGCAAAAATTTCGGAGGCTGATGCACTGAGGCGGTTGACCAGCACGACCAGCGAACCATCATAAAGTACGGTTGGATCTTCGTCTGGTAGCACTTCGACATTGCCACGAGTGCTGCGTACCTGAACGACCGGGCCTTGGGGAATAAACAGGCCGGTCAGGCTGATCGATTCTTCCAGTGAGCCACCGCCATTATTGCGCAAGTCGATAATCAAGCCTTCGATACCCTCCAGGCGCAACTCTTTGATCAGGCGAGCGACATCGCGGGTTGTGCTCTTGTAGTCAGGACGATTTTCCATCCGTCCCTGAAAATCAATGTAGAAAGTGGGAATATCAATGACACCGATACGATGATCCTTACCGTCGTCGCCCTTGATAATAAGCAGCTCTTTTTGTGCCGACTGCTCTTCCAGTTTGACTTCGTCACGGACAATGGCAATCACCTTGGTATCGTTGCCGACGCTGTCGGACGGGATGACTTCAAGGCGCACAGTGGTTCCCTTGGGCCCACGGATAAGATCAACCACTTCATCCAGACGCCAACCAATGACGTCGGTGATGCTACCATCCATATTTTGGCCAACCCCGACAATTTTGTCGGCAGGATGCAAGTTTTTGGCTTTGTCAGCGGGGCCGGCTGGCACCAGTCGCACAACCTTGGTGTATTCATCTTCGCCTTGTAATACAGCACCAATTCCCTGTAACGACAGGCTCATATTGATGTTGAAATTCTCGGTGTTACGGGGAGAAAAATACTGGGTATGGGGATCAAACGCCCGTGTTACCGCATTCATCACTGCCTGGTAGGCATCTTCCGGTTTGTTTTGATGAATCCGGTTGAGCTGGTTTTGATAGCGTTTTTGCAACAGCTCAATGGCTGCCTTGTGATCCTTGCCGCTCATGGTGAGATTCAGAATCGAATTTTTCAAGCGCTTGCGCCACAGGTCATCCAGCTCAATGGTTGATGTTGCCCAAGGTGCGTTTTCGCGATCAAGATTCAGTCGTTCATCATTGTCAAAGTGGTATTCTGCTGCCCGTTCTGACAGTTCAGAGAGCATGAAGGTCAGGCGTTCATTGACCCGCTGTTGTAACCGGTTGTAGATAAAGAAAGGAATTGTCAGGTCTCCGCGCATCAGTACGTCGTCAAACTGTTTGCGATATTTTTCGAATGACTGCACATCACCGGCGAGCAGATAACTGCGCGTGCCGTCGAGATCTTCCAAATAGAGGTCAAATATCTTGCTCGACAAACGGTCGTCAAGCCGCTGAAGCTCATAGTGACCGCGCAGCAAATTATTGAGTATTTGCTGGGTGGTAACGGCCTGTTCTCTGGTCGGTTCCAACGGCGTAAAGGGCGTTCCGGGACTGACGTCCTGAATAGCAGCGATAGCAGCTGTTGAAGTAAAGATTACTGTCAGTAACAGCAATGACGAAAGCGCTTTTGATAGTCTCAAATACATAGTTACAGCCAGACGTCTACTCGTTGTTTTCAAATTTGTACAACCACAGGGGCATGGGTATGCTTGATCGCCGCCATTTGGCCGCTACTGTAAGGCACCATAATGCAGGCCGATGCGGATGCCAAGCTGTCAATTATAGACTGCCTTGCTAACCGCTTGGCACATAACGGAAGCCTGAGGAAGGTTTTGATGCCAAAGAATAAAAATAATTCCTTGTCTGTGGCCATTGATACTGGAAAGACGGGCTTGTGAGTGACTTCGCTGCAGTCTGTAGCGGGACATTTTCGAACACTACGATCAGGAGGCAGTATGGCCAGAGTAACGCTTGAATTACCGCAGACGTTTGAGTTTTCGGTGGATCTCGATGTGCGGATATCGGAAATCAATTACGGTAATCACCTGGGCAATGACCGTATGGTGACGCTATTGCACGAGGCGCGTTTGCGTTATTTACGCCAGTTTGATTTTGCCGAACTCAATATTGAGGGCTTTGGTATTATGGTGACGGATCTGGTAGTCAGTTTTCGGGCAGAATCCTTTGTTGGTGATGTACTGACGTTTGAAGTCGGGGTGACGGATTTCAACAAGTATGGCTGTGATTTTATCTATCGCGTCAGCAATCAGGCGCAAGGAAAATTAGTGGCTGAAGCAAAGACTGGCATCGTGTTTTTTGACTATGAGGAACGCAAGCTGGCTCGGGTACCGGCGGTCTTTATTGAGCGTTGTTCCGCCGCAGGATAGCGTCAGCAAGAAAAAACGAGTCCTCAGGACTCGTCACTGCTGATACCGAGGTCGTCAAAGTATTCGGTGATAAAATCGAGAAAGGCACGACTTTTGGTCGCCAGGTAGCGGTTTTGCGGAAAAACGACCTTGATCGTCCTGACCGGAATTTCGACGTCACTGAACAAGCGTACGAGTTCACCATTCTGCAAGTGATGGTCGGCAATATACGTGGGTATTGCGGTAATCCCCATACCCGCCAGGCAGGCTTCGTACACCATATCGATATCGTTGACCGACAGCTTGCGTTCGACGCTGGACAAGGTGAAGCCATGATCCTTTTCGAACTGGCGCAACCAGTTGATTCGAGCAAATTCGGCATTGGTGACCATCAGGATACGGTGACGGTTGAGATCTTCCAGCGAGGTGGGTGTGCCCCAGACCTTGAGGTACTTTGGGGAAGCACAAACCACGATGTTCTGGCGTGCAACTGGCTTGGCGATCAGGCGGGAATCTTCCAGTGTGCCGATACGCAAGGCAAAGTCGTAGCCTTCTTTAACGATATCCAGCGGTCGGTCGGAGATATGCAGATCGAAACTGATATCCGGGTATTTTTCTGAAAAATCATTAAACATCCGGGCAAGTTCGCGGCGGCCAAAATTGGACATTGCGGTGATTCGCAAACGTCCGCGTGGCGTCACATCAAAATCGGTGACCAGTTTTTCGGCTTCAGAGATGGACTCCAGAATGTTCTCACAATGCTGATAGAACATCTGTCCCGCTTCGGTTGGGCTAACGGAGCGGGTGGTGCGATTCAGTAGTCGCACCCCCAGTCGTTCTTCCAGGCCACTGATTTGCTTGCTGACGGCTGACGGTGTGACGCCAAGCGAGTCGGCGGCAGAGGTAAAATTGCGAGCGCGAACAACAGAAACAAATGTTTGCAGAGTGTCTATTCGGGACATGGATACGATTCTTGCCGAAAACCAGATTAGTGCCGCAGTATAGTTAATCCTGAGGAAATAATCAGCTTGCTTCCGGTGTCTTTTGTGTCGAATTGACACTCATTCGACACCTGCCAGGCAGTTTGTCAGCGAATCAGTGCATTCTGGCGGCCATTAACATCCTGTTGGCTGATTATCGCAGGGTCGTTTACAGGCCATTATCCTGCGGCGTTACGCCGTCGCTGGCATTGGGAGTGCTACGGCGACGGGGTTGCCAGAGATTGACCACCCCGGCGAGGATAATCAAGGTTGCGCCTGCTGCGGTTGTCCAGCCGGGAATTTCATCCCAGAACCACCAACCCATCAAGGCCCCATAAATAACGGCACTGTAAACATAGACGCCGACCTTACCCGTCGGTGCTGTGCGGTAAGCCTTGGTCAATGCCAGCTGACCCGTCGTGGCGACGACGCCCATAGCTGCGAGCCATAACCAGGCATCGGTGGGAACCGGGTGCCAATTCAGCAGTGCGGCAGGCAGGGATACCAGGCTGGCGATCAGGCCAAAATAGAAAACGATCCGTTGGCTGGATTCCGTCACCGACATTCGGCGGATGGTGACTTTGGCCAGCGCTGCCAGCGCGGCCCCCAACAGACCGATCAGTGCCGCAAAGGTAAAGGCACTGTCGGCACCCGGCCGCAAGATAACAGCAACGCCGGAAAATCCGATCAGCAGTGCCAGCCAGCTAAATTTGCCCGCAGGTTCTTTTAACCACCACCAGGCCAGTAACGGCATGAAAAAGGGGCTCGACAGTTTGACAAGAAAGGCTTCTGTCAGGGGCATATTGCCCAGTGCCCAGAAATAACAGTACATCGCAGCAACACCGACAAGGCCGCGCATCAGGTGCCAGTGCCAGACTTGAGTCTTCAGACTGCCAATGCCGGTATTGAGAATCAGTGGTGCCAGCACAATCAGCCCAAGCAGATTGCGGAAAAACACCACTTGCTCGGTGGAAAGGTCTTCTGACAGGTGTTTGATTAACGCGCCCATAATGGCCAGCAGGGCTTCTCCAACGAGCAAATACAGTGCTCCGATACGCAGTTCGCGACTCACGGTGGTGAAATTCCTTTAAATTACTTGAAATGACTCAATATTGGACGTGGAGTGCAGGAGTATCGTTTATTTGCACCGACCGCGATTGTTGCTATGTGGGCAGTATACGGTTCGGCGATGAATATTGCTCAGGATCAATAAAGTAACTATTAGATTTTCTTGGTTTTATCCTTTACTACTTGAAATTTATTCATTCAGTCGCCATTTAGGTGGTAGTGATTAATTAGTACAACAGTTGCGAGTGCCTGCCTGGTTGGGCTGGTGTTTGCCGGTATTTCCAGAGGAGAAACTCAGTATGCGTATGGATCGTTTAACTACCAGTTTGCAAAACGCATTGGCAGAAAGCCAAAGCCTGGCGCTGGGCCAGGATCACAATCAGATAGACACTGTCCATTTGTTACTGGCATTGCTACAGCAGGCCAATAGTTCAATCAAGGATGTCATTCGTCGTGTCGGCAGTAATGTGCCGCAGTTGGAGCAGGCTTTACAAAGGGTGTTGTTGGATCAGCCACGGGTAAGCAACCCTGACGGGCAAATCCAGATTTCACCGGAGCTGGGGCGGTTGTTGAACCTCACTGAAAAAGCCGCTCAGAAGCAGGGTGATCAATACGTCTCCAGCGAAATTTTCTTGCTGGTGGCGTTGGAAGACAAGGGTGCTGCTGGTAATGCGCTGAAGGCGGCGGGTCTCGATAAGGACAAGGTCAGCAAAGCGATTGAAGATATGCGAGGTGGTGAGTCCGTGCGTGACGCCAATGCCGAGGACAGCCGTCAAGGGCTGGAAAAATACTGTATCGACCTGACCGAACGGGCAGAAGCTGGCAAGCTGGATCCGGTGATTGGTCGTGATGACGAAATTCGCCGCACTATTCAGGTATTGCAGCGCCGAACCAAAAACAATCCGGTATTAATTGGTGCTCCTGGCGTCGGTAAAACCGCCGTGGTGGAAGGTCTGGCGCAGCGTATTGTGAATGGTGAAGTACCGGATACCCTCAAGAACAAGCGCATTTTGTCGTTGGATATGGGCGCGCTGGTGGCGGGTGCCAAGTATCGGGGTGAGTTTGAGGAACGGTTGAAAGGCGTATTGAAAGATGTCGCCAAGGAAGAAGGCCGCATCGTACTCTTTATCGATGAGTTACATACCATGGTGGGGGCTGGCAAGGGCGAAGGCTCAATGGATGCTGGCAATATGCTCAAGCCAGCGCTGGCTCGTGGTGAGCTGCATTGTGTGGGAGCGACCACGCTGGATGAATATCGGGAATTTATCGAAAAGGACGCTGCCCTGGAGCGCCGCTTCCAGAAGATTCTGGTGGATGAGCCTTCCGTTGAAGATACCATCGCGATTTTACGTGGTCTCAAAGAACGCTACGAGGTTCATCACGGCGTACAAATTACCGACAGTGCCATTATCGCTGCGGCAAAACTATCGACCCGTTACATTGCCGATCGGCAATTACCCGACAAGGCGATTGACCTGATTGATGAGGCCGCATCGGTGATTCGAATGGAAATCGATTCCAAGCCCCAGGAAATGGACAAACTGGAACGTCGCCTGATTCAGCTCAAGATTGAACGCGAGGCTCTGCGTAAAGAAAAGGACGAAGCGGCGAAAAAACGCTTGAGCGACCTGAATGAAGAAATCAATAAATCCGGTCGTGCCTATGTCGAGCTGGAAGATGTCTGGAAACAGGAAAAATCCTTGCTGGAAGGGGCATCAAAATCCAAGGAGTTACTGGAGCAGGCACGGATTGAGCTGGATGCTGCTCGTCGTAGCGGTGATTTACAACGTATGTCGGAGCTGCAATATGGCCGTATTCCAGAGTTGGAAAAACAGCTAGCCAGTGCCAACGAAGCCGAAGCTAATGGCTCACAAGAGTTTACCCTGCTGCGCAATAAAGTGACGGAAGACGAAATCGCCGAAGTGGTTTCGCGCTGGACTGGTGTTCCGGTGAACCGGATGCTGGAAGGGGAGCGGGAAAAACTGCTGCGTATGGAAGACGTCCTGCACGAATCGGTCGTCGGTCAGGATCAGGCTATCAAGGCGGTTGCCAATGCCGTACGTCGTTCCCGTGCCGGTCTGTCTGATCCGAATCGCCCCAATGGCTCTTTCCTGTTTCTTGGCCCTACCGGGGTGGGCAAGACCGAGTTGTGCAAGGCACTGGCAACCTTTCTGTTTGATAGCAAGGACGCCATGGTGCGCATCGATATGTCGGAATATATGGAGAAGCACTCCGTCTCCCGCCTGATCGGTGCACCTCCTGGCTATGTGGGTTATGAAGAAGGTGGTCATCTAACCGAAGCGGTGCGGCGCAAGCCCTACTCGGTAATCTTGCTCGACGAAGTCGAGAAGGCGCATCCGGATGTCTTTAATATCTTGTTGCAAGTACTGGATGATGGCCAGCTGACCGATGGTCATGGGCGCCGGGTTAATTTCAAGAATACTGTGTTGGTGATGACCTCGAACCTGGGATCTGATGTGATTCAGACCCTGTTCGCCGACCAACCTTATGAAGGCATGCGGGATGCGGTCATGGAAATCGTTGGTAACCACTTCCGGCCGGAATTTATCAACCGTATTGACGAGGCGGTGGTGTTCCATCCACTCATGAAAGATCAGATCCGTGGCATTGCCGATATTCAGCTGCAACTGTTGCGTGATCGCTTGAGCGAGCGTGATCTGGCGCTGGAGCTCAGTGATACCGCCATCACCAAACTGGTAGACATTGGCTATGATCCGGTATTTGGTGCCCGTCCGCTGAAGCGTGCGATTCAGCGCTGGATTGAAAACCCGTTGGCGCAAGATATCCTCTCGGGCAAATTTATGCCCGGTGACACCATTGTGGCGGATGTGATTAACCAGGACGATGGAGAGTCGACCTTGGTATTCAGTGCACGGCAGTAAATGGTAACAATGGCGTAAGCTATTTGAGCGTCAATCCGACTGGCGGCCTGAAGGGGCCGCTTTTTTTATGGGAGCTGGTTCCGCATGTTATCTTTTGTGTCTGTATGATAATCATCGGGATGTTGTCGTGGCGTATTAACGTTGCGTTACCGGTCACAAGGGATCTGGAGGGAATTGTTATGAATCCGCGCATGGAAAATCAATGGCTGGCGAATTCTTGTCGGCTACTGGCTATCGTTGCCACGTTGTTATTGGGTGCCTGTGCATCAGTCGCCGGTTCTGTTGTTGATCTTGGCAATCGTGCCGAGCATAACCTTCATTGCGGGACGTCGGCCGGAGTCACACTGAAGGATGATGGCAGTCAGGTGGTGATTGCTCTGGGTCAGCGTCCAACGCCAGGTTACCAGGTGATGCTTGATCAAAGTGAAATGCTGGATGGTGTGGCACTGATTCGCTTTCATGAACAACAACCACAGCAAGGCATGGCGGTGGCGCAGGTCATGACGTCTCCCTGTATGGTATTGACGTTGCCGGAGGAGTGGCAATCGATGCGGATCAGTAGCAGCGACTCTGGTGGTGTCTGGCAATTTTACAATCCGGCTAACCCCCGTTAGGAGCTGGTTTGGCAATTATATTGGGTATAGACCCTGGTTCCCGCGTGACCGGTTTTGGTGTGATTAACGCGATTGGCCAGCGGGTGGAGTACATCACCAGTGGCTGTATTCGGTGTGGTGACGGCGAGATGCCGCAGCGGCTGCAGACCATTTTTACTTCCGTTAACGAATTGATTGAAACCTGGTCGCCACAGCAGTTTGCGATCGAGCAGGTATTTATGGGTAAAAATGCGGCTTCGGCACTGAAACTCGGTCAGGCTCGTGGTGTGGCCATGGTAGCAGCGGCGTTGCAGCAATTACCGGTGGCTGAATACGCACCACGAGCCATCAAAATGGCGGTGACCGGTACGGGAGGGGCCGAGAAAGAACAGGTCCAGCACATGGTTCAGACATTATTAAAACTTCCTGGGCGTCCTCAGGCCGATGCCGCCGATGCGTTGGCCATCGCACTTTGTCATGCGTTTACCGCCGCCAGTCTGGTCGCCCAGGCCGGTGCACGCGGCAGCCGCAGAGGGCGTCCTCTCAACTTTCCGGGTTGACCCCGCCGGAGCTTTGGCAGGACTGTTGAGCAGTGCTTGGCTTTGCTGGTAGTCTAGGCCGTTTTCCGCGCAGGTACCGCTATGATTGGTCGTTTACAGGGCATTGTGCTCGAAAAATCCGCCCCGGATTTGCTGGTTGATGTAAATGGCGTTGGCTATGAGGTTCAGGCGCCACTGACAACTTTTGCGGTGCTTGGCCGTATTGGTGAATCCGCTGTTTTATATACCCATTTGGCGATCCGGGAAGACGCCCATCAGCTGTATGGCTTCAGTGATAAAAGCCAGCGTTCGCTGTTCCGTACCCTGATCAAGGTTAGCGGAGTTGGCCCCAAGCTGGCACTGGCCATCTTGTCTGGCATGGATGTGAACGCGTTCGCAATGTGTGTTCATAATGAAGATATTACTGCCCTGACTCGACTGCCTGGCGTTGGTAAAAAAACGGCGGAACGCCTGGTTGTGGAAATGCGCGACCGGCTGAAAGAATGGCAGACGCCAGCGCCTCTGTGGCAAGCCGCCGATCATGCTGAGCGGGCTTCCGCTGATCAAGTACTGCTGGAGGCCGAGTCGGCGCTGGTATCTCTGGGATACAAGCCAACAGAGGCGGCCCGTATGTTAAATAAAATCGCTGATCAGGCCTCGACCTCAGAAGAGCTGATTCGTCTGGCACTTAAAAACAGTCTGGGTAACACATGATAGAAACGGATCGTTTTATCAGCCCCGTCTCTGCTCCGGGGGAAGAGCATCAGGATCGGGCCATCCGTCCCAAAACACTCGAAGACTATATTGGTCAGCCGGTTGTACGGGAGCAGATGGAAATATTTATTGGCGCTGCCCGTGCCCGTAATGAAGCACTTGATCATACTCTGGTGTTTGGTCCGCCAGGGTTGGGGAAAACCACCCTGGCCAATATTATCGCGGTTGAAATGGGGGCTGCGATCAAGTCAACCTCCGGGCCAGTACTGGAAAAAGCCGGTGATCTGGCGGCAATGTTAACCAATCTCGAAGCCGGAGATGTACTGTTTATTGATGAGATTCATCGCTTGAATCCAGCGGTAGAAGAAGTGCTTTATCCGGCGATGGAAGACTATCAGCTCGATATTATGGTGGGGGAGGGGCCAGCTGCCCGTTCCATCAAGATTGAATTACCTCCTTTTACGCTGGTGGGCGCGACGACTCGGGCAGGTTTGTTGACCTCGCCACTGCGGGATCGGTTTGGAATCGTCCAGCGGCTGGAATTTTATAATGAGGACGACCTCAGCTATATCGTCAGTCGCTCCGGGTTGTTATTGGGGTTAGAGGTTGACAGTGCGGGTGCGCGTGAGATTGCCCGTCGTGCCAGGGGCACTCCAAGGATTGCCAATCGGTTATTACGCCGGGTACGGGATTACGCCCAGGTGAAGGGTGACGGTACGGTGGATCTGGCGTGTGCGGATGCCGCATTGAATATGTTGAATGTCGATGCCCAAGGGTTCGACCACATGGATCGCCGCCTGTTACTGACCCTGATGGAAAAGTACGACGGCGGCCCGGCCGGTGTCGATAGCCTCGCGGCATCGATAGGCGAGGAGCGGGATACCATTGAGGATGTGCTGGAACCCTATCTGATGCAGCAAGGCTATATTACCCGCACGCCACGCGGTCGCATGGCGACTCGGCTGGCATATCTGCATTTTGGTTTGCAACTGCCGACACGGTTTGGACAACAAGATGACCCGGTTTGATTGGCCTGTGCGTATTTACATTGAAGACACGGATGCTGGCGGCATTGTCTACTACGCCAATTATCTGCGTTATATGGAGCGTGCCCGTACCGAATGGCTGCGGGCAATGGCGATTGGTCAGGAAGTATTACGACAGCAGGGCATCCTGTTTGTGGTCACCGCCGTTGAGGCCAAATACCGCAAGCCTGCCAGGCTGGACGATGAACTGAATGTCTCGGTTCAGGTCGATAACGTTGGCAAGGCCCGCTTACATATTTCGCATCAGGTCAGTCGTATCAACCAATCTGGTGAATATGAGCTGTTGGTTGAGGCCGGGGTCGTTGTGGCCGCCATGAATATCGAAGGCAGGCCAGTGGCTTTACCACCAATCATTACAACCCGACTGCAGGATCATCAATCCAGCAGTCGCTAAACTAACGGATGTCAGGGAGTAGCAGTGAACGAATCCATGTCCATTTTCAGCCTGGTTGCCAGTGCCAGTATCGTTGTGCAATTGGTGATGCTGCTGCTGTTAGCCGCATCGGTCGGCAGTTGGGTAGTGATTTTTCAGCGCAGTCGATTGTTATCGTCCAGTCGCGCCCAGTTGCTGGATTTCGAGGATCGTTTCTGGTCTGGTGTTGACCTCAACGATCTGTATCGGGAATGTCAGGCGAAAGAAACCACCAGCATGATCGAAAACGTATTTATGGCTGGACTGAAGGAATTTGGCAAAATGCGTCAGCAGAATACCCACGACCCGGATGCCATGATCCAGGGCTGTCAGCGTGCCATGCGGATTGCCATTACCCGTGAATCGGAAGCATTGGATGCGCATCTGCCGATGCTGGCCACCGTCGGTTCCACCAGCCCGTATATCGGTCTGTTTGGTACGGTGTGGGGTATCATGAGTGCGTTCCACGGCCTGGCATCGGTCAAGCAGGCGACAATTGCTACGGTTGCACCAGGTATTTCCGAAGCGTTGGTCGCCACGGCGATGGGGTTATTGGCGGCGATTCCGGCGGTTATTTTCTACAATCGTTTTGCCTCGCGGGTCGATCATCTGACCACTGGTATGCACACCTTTGCCGATGAATTTTCCTCGCTGCTGTATCGTCAGGCATTACGCTTGAAACAAGGGGCCAAGCCTGCGGCAAGCGGAGAAAAATAATGGAGCCAATGCAGCCCCCCGCCGCGAAACGACGTCCTATCGCAGAAATAAATGTAGTGCCTTACATCGATGTGATGCTGGTGCTACTGGTCATTTTTATGGTGACGGCTCCGATGCTGGTACAAAGTGTTCAGGTCAATCTGCCTCGGGTTGATTCAGCCCCTGTCGAAATTGAACCCGACGATAACACCATCATTGTCTCGGTTAACCAGCAAGGCGTGTATTTTATCGAGCGTGATGATGATCAGCCCGCTGCCATGACGTTGATTCAGGTGCAGGATTACGTTACCAAGGTAAAAGCCGAGGTACCCACTACCCGTGTGATGATTCGGGGCGATGAACGGGTTGCCTATGGCAAGGTCGTTCGGCTAATGGGTGGTTTGCAAATGGCAGGTATCGCCGATGTGGGTTTGATTACGGAAGCCCCTGATCCGGAAGTGACCGAGTGAAGCAGTGGTTCAAACCTTCATCTTACCCCTTGCCTGTCGTGTTGGCTGTTGTGTTGCACGGGGTCGTGGCCGGTCTGTTCCTGCTGGAATTGCCAGACGATACTCGTCATATTCGTCCACCGGTGCCCAAACATATTATTGCCAACGTCGTCGAGACAGAAAACCGCGCGGTGCAGCAACGCCAGCAGCACCAGGATAAAAAACAGCAGCAGACATTGCAGGACGCCCAGCGTCGCAAGCAGCAAGCAGAAGCTGAGCTAAAGAAAAAACAAGCGGCAGACAAAGCAAAAAAACAGCGTGAAGCAGACGCGCTGGCATTAAAACAACAGCAGCAGGCAGACAAGGCCAAACAGGAAAAAGCACAGCAACTACAAGAGCAGCAAGCAGAGGCCGCCGCCAGGGCAAAAATAGATGCTGAAGCAAAAGCAGCAAAGGCTGCGAAAGAAAAAGCCGCTGCTGATGCTCTCCGTGAGCAGCAGTCACGTGCGGATGAGCAGCAATTGATGGAGCAGCTGGCAACCGAACAGGCTGCTCAGGAAATGCAGCAACGGCAAGAAAATGAGCGCCGTGCCAAAGTCGAAGCAGAGCTGGAAGCCGATTTTGTTACCCAACTCAGAGAAAAAGTAGAACGCAGCTGGCTTTATCCGCCAGCGGTCAAACCGGAGCAGCAAGTGACGGTGCGTATTAATTTGGTGCCGACCGGAGAAGTGATCAGCGTTGTCGTTATCAAGGGGAGCGGCAATACGGCGTTGGATCGCTCGGTTGAGCAAGCAGTACTAAAGGCATCGCCGCTGCCGGTTCCCAAAGACGTTCATGTATTTGAGCGCAGTTTCCGAACACTCACCATGGTTTTCAGACCGGAGAATGCAACGTGGTAAAACAATGGATCAGCGCGCTGGTGCTGTTTATGCTCGCAGGGTTGGCACAGGCGGAGTTAGTTATCGAGGTTACCCAGGGTAAACAATCGGCTATTCCTGTGGCAGTTGTGCCTTTTGAGTGGAGTGGCGAGGGGGCGTTGCCGGAAGACATCAGCGGTATCGTCGCTAATGATCTGGGCAGCAGCGGCTATTTCAAGGTATTGCCTGTTGCCAATATGATCAGCCAACCAACCACTCTTGAGGCGGTCGCTTATAGTGACTGGCGTAATCTGCGCCAGGATTTTGTCGTAATTGGCCGTATTTCAATGGATGAAAGCGGATATACAATGGAATTCCATGTTCTGGATGTCCATCAGAAAGTAGAGTTATTGCGTCATCGAGTTAAAGGTAAGGCAAACCAGTTACGGGATATCGCTCATTATATAAGCGATTATGTGTTCGAAAAATTGACGGGTATTCCGGGCGTGTTTTCCACCCGGCTTATCTATGTGACGACCAATCGCGAGCGCAGTCGTTTTAATCTGAATTATGCCGATGCCGACGGTGCCAGAGAGCAGCTTATTTTTACTTCCCAGGATCCGATTATCTCTCCTGCTTGGGCACCGGACGGTAAGAAGGTTGCTTACGTATCGTTCGAAAGCGGTCGCAGTGCCATTTATTTCCAGGAGTTGGCAACCGGTAAGCGAGAACTGGTGCTCAAGATGGAGGGTTCGACCAGTGCGCCGGCGTTTTCACCGGATGGTACCCGACTGGCATTTGTTCGATCGAGTCTTGGCAATCCTGATATTTATGTGATGGATCTGGGCAGCCGCAAGATTGAACGATTGACCACTCATTATGCGATTGACACCGAACCCCAGTGGATGGCGGATAATCGCCACCTGGTATTTACATCCAATCGCGCCGGCGGGCCGCAGATATATCAACTGGACGCCAGTAACAAAGCCGTCAAGCGACTGACATATGAAGGGAATTATAATGCCCGAGCCAGAGTCACGGATGACGGCAGAAAACTGATTTACGTACATCGTGAGGGCGAGAACTTCCATATTGCTTCCCAGGATCTGGATTCGGGACAAGTTCATATTCTGACAACAGAGACCGACCTTGATGAGTCGCCCAGTGTTGCACCTAATGGAAGTATGGTAATTTATGCAGCCAGTGAAGCAGATCGCAGCATATTGGCCGCAGTATCTGTGGATGGTGAAGTTAAATTTCGATTACCGTCGAAATATGGCGACGTCAGAGAACCTGCGTGGTCACCGATTTTTTAAAAAACTAAAATCATCAAGTGGAGTGGGAAGACAGTTATGCAAATAAATGCATTGTACAAGGCTTTGGGTTTGACTCTGGGCGCACTGCTGGTCGCTGCATGTTCAAGCACTGGTGAAATCAATGAAGGCGAGTCCAGCGAGACTGTAACCAAGGCCGAAGAAGTTACCACTGAAGTAACAGAGGCGGTTGAGGAAACCAGCACTACTGCGGTTGATACTTCTGCCGTCAGTGGTGAGTCTTTGGAATCCCGGATGACGGAAGCCGAAGCAGCACTGCTTGAGCAGACTGTGTTCTACTTTGATTTCGATCAGAGCACGATCAAGAGTGATAGCAAGGCTGCCTTGAAAGTTCACGCTGCCTACCTGGCTGCCAACAGCTCTGCCCGTGTTGTTCTGGAAGGTCATGCTGACGAACGCGGTACCGTAGAGTACAACCTGGCCCTGGGTGAGCGTCGTGCTATGGCTGTGCGTCGTTTCCTGTTGGCAAATGGTGCCAGTGCCAGCCAGCTGGAAGTCGTCAGCTTTGGCGAAGAACGCCCGGTTGTTATGGGTCACAGCGAATCCAGCTGGGCCAAGAACCGTCGTGTTGAAGTGAAATACCAGAGCCGTTAATGAAATCACTGTACTTCCTTTGTGCTCTGACACTGGGTGTTAGCGTACAAGCGGAGGAGTGGGTTTCAGTAGGAGCTGCCCCTGTGGCAGCTCCTGCGGCATCAACTGCTTCCGTTTCCCAGCCTGCATATACCCCCTCTTCCCTGAATGACTCTCCTACGGATACTTCCCCGGAACTGGTCAACGAGTTGTTGATGCAGGTTGAACAAATGCAGCAAGAAATTGCTGAACTGCGCGGGCACATTGAACAGCAGGGTAATGAATTGCGCCAGCTGAAGCGGGATGGAGATAATCGTTATCTGGATTTGGATCGGCGAATCGTTTATTTGACGACAGAGGTTGATAAAAAACCGGTATCGGTCTCTGAAACGCCACGGGCGTCTGCTCAGGACGCTTATAACCAGGCGATGACTCTGGTGCGAGACAAACAGTTCGAACAGGCTAATCAGGCGTTCGGCAATTTTGTCAAACAGTATCCTGAGGATGCTCTGGTGGCGAATGCCTGGTACTGGAATGGTGAGGTGTATCTGGTGCGGGGAGAATACCCGTCGGCACTGGAAAGTTTTCGTACTGTGATCGATCATTTTCCTGATCACGGCAAAGCAGCAGATGCGACTTACAAGTATGCGGTAACCTTGCACAAGTCGGGGGATGTAGAAGCGGCCCGGCATTGGCTGGAGACGATCAGGGAACGTTATGCAACCTCTTCTCCCGGAACGGTACGTCAGGCCGAGGCATATTTAAAAAAAATGGCGTCGACAAAGTAAATTTTCATCAAAAAGACTTGTCACGTCGATAAATATAAGTATTATATGCGCCTCCTTCGGGTCGTTAGCTCAGCTGGTAGAGCAGTTGGCTTTTAACCAATTGGTCGCTGGTTCGAATCCAGCACGACCCACCAATTCCTGAAAAGGGAGAAAGCTTTGCTTTCTCCCTTTTTTATTGGCAATTTACTCAAACGCAGTGGCCCATTGCCTGCATTTCTGCTGTGTTACACTTGGCCCTGTTTGTACTCCGACTGGTATCCGAGAATCCTATGTCCCAGGCAGCTGAACAAGAACAACGACATATTGTCCAGGATTTCTGGGCAGCTCCCGAAGCTCCGCTTGATGCTGATCAGATCGCTCATTACAGAGAGCAAATCCGTTTGCTACTGAAGCGTGAAGACGCTGTTCTTGTTGCCCATTATTATACCGATCCAACAATCCAGGCTTTGGCGGAAGAAACCGGAGGTTGCGTTTCTGACTCCCTTGAAATGGCTCGTTTTGGTGCTAATCATCCGGCCAGTACGTTGGTTGTTGCTGGAGTACGTTTCATGGGGGAGACCGCCAAGGTACTCAGCCCTGAAAAACGGGTGTTGATGCCGACCTTGGAGGCTACTTGTTCATTGGATCTCGGCTGCCCTGTGGATGAATTTACCGCTTTTTGTGACCAACACCCGGATCGTACGGTTGTGGTGTATGCCAATACGTCAGCGGCAGTAAAGGCCCGTGCCGATTGGGTTGTGACCTCCAGTATTGCTCTGGATGTTGTTAGTTATTTACACGGCAAGGGTGAAAAGCTGATCTGGGCACCTGATCGTCATCTCGGGGATTATGTGCGCCGACAAACCGGTGCGGATATGATTCTCTGGGACAGCGAGTGTATTGTCCACGATGAATTCAAGGCTAAAGGGTTGCAGGACTTGCGGCTGGTTTATCCGGATGCTGCGATCTTGGTACACCCGGAATCACCCCATTCTGTGATTGAGTTGGCCGATGCTGTGGGTTCTACCAGTCAATTGATCAAGGCGGCGGTGGAGTTGCCTAATCCGGTGCTGATTGTTGCGACTGACAAGGCTATTTTCTACAAGATGCAGCAGGCCGTGCCTGACAAATTACTGGTTGAGGCGCCGACTTCGGGTAACGGCGCAACTTGTCGCAGCTGTGCTCACTGTCCCTGGATGGCGATGAATGGCCTGCGTAATATCGCCAGTGTATTAGATGATGGCAGTCAGGAAATTTTTGTGGCCGAGCCGCTTCGGGTTGGGGCGATTCGCAGCTTGCAACGAATGCTGGACTTCAAGGCCTAACAGGTTGCTGGCATTGAGTTGGTTACCTGCTGGGCACATCTATAAATGGCAGCGATCAAAAATCGCTCGCTACATTTTTAGAGGCACTTACTCCAGTTGTTTGCGGCTGGCAGCCATTTGTTTTAGTCGTTCTTTCAGTGCCTCCTGGCGTTGAAAATCTTTCTGTTTGGCGGCGGCGGCGATGGCTAAATCCATTTGTCGGCTGGCTTTGGCAGACTCTCCACTAAAAAACAGATATTCAGCATTGGCTCGGTAGGCGAGCACGCTATTGTTGGCTGTGGCGGCCAGTTGACTCAACTGGAACCAGAGCCCGGGTGTGGTTGGTCGCTGTTCGGTCAAGGGGCGCAAACTGTTGACGGCCTCTTCGGGACGGCCGAGATCCGCCAGCACGTTGGCTCGGGTACTGATCAGCAAATAACTGCCGGGATGATAGGTTAACGCCATGGTTAGCATTTCCAGCGCCTGCTCGGCCTGATGTGTTGCCGTCAGGACTTTAGCCAGCAGAGCCAGAGATGCCGGTGACTGCTGGTAGCTTTCGTCCAGTTGCTTTAGTTGCTGGAGGGCTGTTTTGGTATCTTGTTGTTGCAAGGCCTGTTCGGCCAGAGTGTAGTGAGCGGCGTTGCGGGTCAGTGCTGAATTATCGGTTGCTTCGGCTTCGCGTATAAAAGTGTCGGTTATCGTTGCTTCGGTGAGTTGATAACGAATACGGGCGCGATTTTTAAGTATGGCGAAGTCAAAACTCAGATGCCGAGGCTGCGGAGCGTAGCCTTCTGCACGGGCGGCGGCGTCAGATACCCGGCTTAGTGTCAGTGGGTGGGTGAGCAAGAATTCGGGTGGCTTGTCGCCAATGCGGCTGGCTGCCATCATCTGGTTAAACATGGATGGCATGGCTTGCGGGTCGAAGCCGGACTCGGCCAGCGTGTTGATGCCGATGCGGTCGGCTTCTCGCTCCCAGTCTCGGCTATAGGCCAGTTGTGACTGAATGGATGCCGCCTGACTCGCCATCAGGCCGGCAAATCCGGCATCAGCATTATTGGTCGCAATCAGGAGAATAGAGGCCAATAGGGTGGCAATGGCGATGGGTTGCTGTTGTTCCGCACGTTCTATTTGACGCGCGAAGTGACGTTGGCTCAGGTGAGCCAGTTCGTGGGCAAGTACCGCTGCTATTTCATCTTCGTCACGGGTGTAGAGCAAAAGCCCCATGTTGATGCCAATGACGCCACCAGGTACGGCGAACGCGTTAAGTTCTTTTTTGTCTATGACAACAAAATCGAAATCCTGCTGTGGCGCGCCGCTGTGAGGGATCATCCGAAAGACCAGGCTTTCGATAAACTCGATCGTCAGGGGATCATCTATGGTGTGGGCGTGAGCGCGTAACTGACGTAACCAGGTTCTGCCCAGTTCGTGTTCCTCTTGCAGGGAAACAATCGATGAGGCCGCGTCACCCAGTGACGGCAGCTCATTACTGGCGGCATAGGTGCTGGTGCTGAAACAAAACAGCAGGGTACTGGCGAGCAGGGTTTTACGGGATTTCAAACGGAGTGTCCTGAGTCCTGGCATCAATGGAAAGTCCATGGGCATGTTCTTCTGGCTTTTGGCGTGCAGTCGGATGATTGCTTATTGGCCCATGTGTCTGAGATCATCCGGATCCCTTTTGGTTCGCAGTGTGGCAAATGGCGGAATGTGTGTCTAATCCGAATGATTATAATCAACTGCTTGATGCTACGGCATTAAGCTGTCCCTTGCCGTTGCTTAAAACCAAGCTGGCACTAAAAACTCTGGCGGCTGGAGAAGTCTTGATGGTACGCGCCTGTGATGCTGGTTCGTGGCGGGATATTCCGCGCTATATCGAATTGTCTGAGCATCAGCTCTTGTCAGCAACCCGGAATGGGAATGAATATCACTACTGGATTGTCAAGGGAGTTAAAGGATGATCAATGTCTTCCGGCGCTGGATTGATCGCTATCTTTCCAATGAAGAAGCGTTGCTGTTGCTGGTGTTGATCGGCGTCTTTTTGCTGGTTGTCGGTTTTATGGGCAATGTGCTGGCGCCTTTTTTAACCGCTGTGGTGGTGGCTTACTTGCTGCAGGGAAGTATGCAGTTTCTCAAGCGACGAGGGGTAGGCCATCTTACCGCTACGGTGGTTGTGTTTATTATGTTTGTCGGGGTCATGTTGACCTTGTTGTTGTTTATCCTGCCTGCTTCTTGGGCGCAGTTGTCGCAGTTTTTTTATGAGCTGCCGCGTATGGCCAGTAAGGGACAAGCGTTGCTGATGTTGCTGCCGGAACAGTATCCCGATCTGATTACCACTGCTCAGGTGCAGGACTGGGTACAGCAGGCACGAGAAGAGCTGGCTTCGATAGGGCAGTGGGCGCTGAGTTTTTCGATTTCCGGTATCACTCTTGTCATGGCGATGTTGATCTACTGTGTGCTGGTGCCGATCCTGGTGTTTTTCCTGTTAAAGGATGCGGATGCTATTTTATCCTGGTGTCTGGGTTTTTTGCCTCGGCAACGCTCATTACTCAACGAAGTCTGGGTTGAGATGGATTTGCAGATTGCCAATTACATTCGTGGCAAAGCGGTTGAAATTGTAATTGTTGGCGGGGCGACTTATGTCGCGTTTTTGTTGTTAGGACTGAATTACGCGGCCTTGCTGGCCATCGGTGTCGGGCTGTCGGTGCTGGTACCCTACATCGGCGCTGCGGTGATTACGGTTCCCATTGCTCTGGTGGCCTATATGCAGTGGGGGTGGAGTAACGACTTTTTTTATCTGATGGCGGTCTACGGCATTATTCAGGCACTGGATGGTAACGTACTGGTACCGCTGTTGTTTTCCGAAGTGGTCAACCTTCACCCGGTTGCGATTATTGTGGCGGTATTGGTGTTTGGTGGTCTATGGGGTTTTTGGGGGGTATTTTTTGCGATTCCCCTGGCAACCTTGCTCAAGGCGGTTATCCAGTCGTGGCCTGGACATACTGGAGTAGCACCTGAGGCTGGCGAGGAGAATAACGCCAGTGGATGATCGCTGGCCCTTGCTAATCGTCTGCAAGCGGCTTGACTCTCTTGTCTCTCTAACGCCGCACCAGTAGTATTGCGCTCTTGTTTTTTTGGTCCCTGCGTTTCTTCATAAACAGCAGGGAAAGTTTGTTTTGTGGAGTACAAATTCATGATCACCGGCAGTATTGTGGCACTGGTTACGCCAATGCATTCAGACGGCTCTCTCGATTGGGAAGCTCTTGATGGCCTGGTGGAATTCCACATCAAGCAGGGCACCGATGCCATTCTCCCTGTTGGCACGACAGGGGAGTCAGCAACGCTGAATACCAGTGAGCACTGTGCGGTGATTGATCGGGTTGTGAAGCTGGTTAACGGCCGTCGCCCGGTGATTGCCGGTACTGGTGCCAACAGCACGACCGAAGCGATTGAGCTGACGCAGGAAGCCAAAAACCTCGGTGCGGATGCCTGTCTGCTGGTCACCCCTTATTACAACAAGCCGCCTCAGCGTGGCTTGATCAAACATTACGAAGCCATTGCCGCAGCGGTTGATATTCCGCAGTGGCTGTATAACGTCCCGGGCCGTACTGGTTGCGACATGCTGCCTGAAACGGTGGCGGCGTTGGCGGATGTTGAGCAGATTGTTGCCATTAAAGAAGCAACCGGTGATATCGACCGGGCGCGCAAGATTATTGAGCTGGTGGGTGATCGCATGGCGGTCTATTCCGGTGATGACCCGACGGCTCATGAACTGATTCTGGCCGGTGGTAAAGGCAATATTTCAGTGACCGCCAACGTTGCTCCCAAATTGATGCATGAGTTATGTATGCTGGCGCTGGATGGCAAGGCCGAGGAAGCACGTGCCTTGCAAAGCAGCCTGATGTCGCTGCATGGTGCCATGTTCTGTGAAGCCAACCCTGTTCCGGTGAAATGGGCTCTGACTCGTATGGGGCGAATGGAATCGGGTATTCGTTTGCCGTTGGTTGAAATGGATCGCCGTTATGCACCCAAGGTTGAGCTAGCACTGACCGCTCTGGGGTTAATTTGATCTCATGAAGTATTTGCTGGTAATGCTTGTCGTCGCCGTCAGCGGCTGTAGTACGATATTTGGCGATCGCTTTCGCGATCGGGCAGATGACTACCTGACCGGGAAACCGGGTAAGGAAGCCACGACACCGGATGGCCAGCCATTGGCGAGCCGGGATGCCTTGCCTATTCCCGAGTTGGACGTGATTCCTGCGGCACCGGATAATTTTGTATTGCCAGTGCCGCAGGCACTGGTGATCAGTGACAACGATGATCCGGCAGAGCAAACAGCATCGTTAAACGAATACCGTTCGCTTGATCTTAATCCCCGTATTGAAAAAGACGGTTCCGGCAGCCAGATTCTGCGGCTGGACGGTAACTTTGCTTATGCCTGGGCGGCGGTGACAGAAGCGATTACCGCCTCGGATCTGAAGATGACCGATCTCAATCGCAGCGTTGGAACATTTTATCTGGAAATCAGTCGTCGACAGCTGGATTCTGAACGCAGTTGGTGGGCGCGATTGTGGGATTCTGAACCGGAAGTGATCGCCAGCAATTATTTGCTGAAGATGAATCGCGCTCGTAATGGCGTTTATCTGTCCTTGCTGGAAGATATCGACAAGCTGGCAGCAGATGACTATGCCTTGCCCGTGCTGAATACGATCAAACAACAGCTGGAGCAGTGAGATACGTATCCCTGGGCAGTGGCAGCAAGGGAAATGCAACACTGCTGGAACACCAGGGCAGAAGCCTGCTGATCGACTGTGGCTTTAGCCGCAAAACGCTACTGCAGCGTATTGAATTGGCCAGAGCCGATGCCGGACAGTTGGAAGCAGTCCTGGTTACTCACGAGCATGGCGATCATGCCAAAGGTGCGCTGGCCTTGTGTGAAGCACTGGATATTCCCCTGTATTGCTCTCAGGGGACAGCGATAAGGATGGACTGGACGGAACATGCTCGCTGGCGCTCACTGACGGGTGGAGACCTTACGCGTGTTGCCGGCATGTTGGTTACTGCCGTTACTGTGCCTCATGATGCACGGGAACCATTACAGTTTGTGGTGGAAGCGGCGGGCCTGCGTGTGGGAGTGCTGTCTGATCTTGGTAGCCTGACGCCTCATGTTATTGCTGCTTATCAGGGTTGTCATGGCTTGCAGCTGGAAGCGAATCATGACCCTGTAATGTTACGCAAGGGGCCGTATCCTCCTGGCTTGCAAGCTCGCGTTGCCGGGCCTTACGGGCATTTGAGTAATGCTCAATGTGCTGAGTTGATACGGCGTATAGACTGGCCTGGTGTGCAATACCTCACGGCAGGCCATATCAGTGAAAAAAACAATCACCCCGATCTGGTCGGAAAAGCATTAGCACTGGCATTGGCTCCGATGGCCAGGCCAGTGCATTTGTTAGCGCAGGATCAGGTTGCCGACTGGTGTGAATTCTAGCGTCTGCCGGTGCGGTTCCATGTATTTCGTTTGCTGGGTTACGGTGCTACCCCTCAATGAGGCGGATGCTTAATTATTTATTGTTTAATGGCGGAGATTCCCATGGAAAAACGTGAACTGCTTTACTCGGGTAAAGCCAAATCAGTATACAGCACAGATGATCAGGATCGGATGGTGTTGGAGTTCCGCAACGACACGTCCGCCTTTGATGGCAAAAAGGTCGAGCAGCTGGATCGCAAAGGCATGGTGAACAACAAGTTTAATGCGTTCATTATGACCAAGCTGGAAGAGGCCGGTATTCCTACGCACTTCGAGTCGCTGTTGTCGGATACCGAGTCGTTGGTGAAACGCCTGGATATGATTCCGCTGGAATGCGTCGTGCGTAACGTCTCATCTGGCAGCCTGTGCCGTCGGCTGGGCGTTGATGAAGGTATTGAGCTGGATCCGGTCACGTTTGAACTGTTTCTCAAAAATGATGCGCTGGGTGACCCGATGGTAAACGAATACCATGTTCGCTCCTTTGGCTGGGCTGAAGAAGCTCATCTGGATCGTATGAAAGAACTGACCTTTGCCGTGAACAAGGTGCTCAAGGCGATGTTTGATGAAGGTGGACTGATTCTGGTCGACTACAAGCTGGAATTTGGCTTGTACAAAGGGGAAGTGATGCTTGGGGATGAGTTTTCGCCAGATGGTTGCCGTCTGTGGGACAAGGAAACCCGTGAAAAGCTCGACAAGGATCGCTTCCGTCAGGGTCTGGGTAATGTCGTTGAAGGATATGAAGAAGTGGGTCGTCGTATTGGTATTACTTTTTGATACGTGGCGATACTCAGGTTCGACAAAAACAGGCCGCAAGGCCTGTTTTTGTATCTGGCCACCGGCCTATGTGAGGAGATATGACCGCTGCGTTGTGCTCCCGTATTGATATTAACGGTGACGGGCGCCGCGTATTTCCGGCTTTGTCAGACGGCCGACACATAGCATTGGCATTCTGATGTTTTGCGGGCAAACTAGCGTCCACAGATTTGTTTGCACGATTTTCTCTAATCAGAATTGGAACGGGAAGATACCAATGAAAAAGACCGTAATTGCAGTTGCACTGGTGGCACTGGCTCCCTTGTCAGCACAGGCTGATCTTTTGTTTACCGTTGGCGCTAAAGCCAGTATCTGGAATGCTGAACCCACTGGTCAGATAGATACCGATGTATCGGTCGAAGAGGACGGATTGAATCTGGAGAAGGAAAATGGTCAACAAATCACCGTTTTTTTTGAACATCCGGTACCGTTTATTCCTAATGTTAAAATCAAGCAGACCAGTCTGGAAGTCAGTGGTAGCGGCAATGTTGCCGTTGACTTTAATGATCAGACATTTACCGGTGCTACAGACAGTACCGTTGACCTGAGCCATACCGACCTGACCCTGTACTGGGGCTTGCCATTACCCATTCCGTTTGTTGATATCAATTTCGGTTTGAGCGGTCGTCAGTTTGATGGCTATGCCGAAGTAAAGAGCAGCACCCAGACCGAACATGTTGATCTGGATTTTGTGTTGCCGATGGTTTACGGCGAGCTGAAAATCGATACGCCTTTTGGTATTTATGCCAGTGCGGATATCAACTACGTGGGTTATGGCGACAATAAGCTGTCTGACGTCAGCTATGGTCTGGGATATACCTTGCCTATTCCGGTGGTTGATCTTGGTCTGGAAGCGGGTTATCGCAAAATGACGCTGAAAACGGATCCGGACGATACTGATATTGAAACCGACCTGGATATCTCCGGTGTGTATTACGGTGCGTCATTGTCGGTAGGCTTCTAACTGTCGGTAGGCTTCTGGCAACAAAGCCACCAACCTATAAAAAATGTTACAAAAAAAGCGGCTTGTGATAGCCGCTTTTTTTGTGCTCTGCAACAATCAATAATGTACCAAGACCAAGGTACCGAGGGCCGTTGCAGAGCCGGTTAGGACTGCCCGCAAGGGCATGACATCCTCAGATGATGCCTTGCTCTTGCAGTTCCGCGATCAGGGTGTCGATGCTGTGTCCATCAGCGGCAATGCTGATATCGGCACCGTCAGCACCACCGGCAACCAGCGCTACCAGACCAGCATCTTTCAGAATCTGGGCGGTCTTGGCAGCGCCGATGGCGGCAAGGCGACCCATTTCAAACAGACGGCGATCAAGGCCACACACCAGCGCTTCGGCATTCACCGCATTGATGGCGACGACCGCAGGCTTCTGGTTAAAACGACGGGCTTTTTCGTCGGCGCTGACAGCGTCCAGGCTGCCTGAGCCGGTGGCTTCACCGACAATCATACCAGCACCAATGGTGACGTTGGTCAGGCGATCAATCACGATAAAGCAGCCGGTGCCGTGTACCTTGGCATAGGCATCGAATGGCACGGCCTTATCGAGGCTGACTTCAACCAATGCGATTTCGTTGAGTTTGACCTCGTCCGCTTCGCGCTGCTCCATGGTGTTGACGTCGACCAGATGGTGAACCTTGCTGATGGTGCCAGCACTGGCACCGGTGGCAAATTTCAGGTCGTACGGACGGCCTGGAATCATCGACTTCTCGGTCATCCAGACGATATCGGCATTAAAGCGATTGCCGACGATGGGTTGGTCGTCGATCTTGACGATCACATCACCACGGCTGATGTCGATTTCGTCTTCCAGCGTCAGCGTGATGGACTGGCCAACAAAGGCTTTGTCCTGGTCGCCATCCCAAGTGACGATGCGGTCGACCTTGCTGGTTTTCTGGGAGGGCAGCGCCATGATGGTATCGCCAGGCTTGACCACACCCGCAGAGATAGTGCCGCAAAAGCCACGGAAGTCGAGGTTCGGACGGTTAACGTACTGTACTGGCAGCCGGAAGTTGTCGAGGTTCTTGTCGGCGGCAATTTCAACGGTTTCCAGAATCTCCATCAGCGTCTGGCCGTCGTACCAGGGCGAGCGGCTGGAGCGATCAACCACGTTGTCGCCATCCAGTGCAGAAATAGGCACGCAGTGGATGTCGCCGATATTCAGGTTTGTTGCGAAGCTCAGATAGTCATTGCGAATCTGTTCAAAACGCGCCTGATCGAAGTCCATCAGATCCATCTTGTTGATAGCAACCACTACGTGCTTGATGCCCAGCAACGAGGCAATAAAACTGTGACGTTTGGTCTGGGTCTGAACACCGTAACGGGCATCAATCAGAATGATAGCCAGGTCACAGGTCGAAGCACCCGTGGCCATATTGCGGGTGTACTGTTCGTGCCCAGGGGTGTCCGCAATAATAAACTTGCGCTTGGCGGTACTGAAGTAGCGGTAGGCGACGTCGATGGTAATACCCTGTTCGCGCTCTGCGGCCAGGCCATCGACCAGTAACGCCAGGTCGGGACGGTCACCGGTAGTACCGACTTTGGCACTGTCTTTGGTGACGGATGCCAGCTGGTCTTCGTAGATCATTTTGGAATCGTACAGCAAGCGGCCAATCAGGGTGGATTTGCCGTCATCGACGTTACCGCAGGTCAGGAAACGCATCATTTCCTTGTTTTCGTGCTGCTCCAGGTATTCCAGAATGTCGGAAGCAATCAGATCGGACTGGTGAGACATTTAGAAATACCCCTCTTGTTTTTTCTTTTCCATCGACCCGGATGAATCGTGGTCGATGGCGCGGCCCTGACGTTCGGATGTGGTGGTCAGCAGCATTTCCTGAATAATTTCTGGCAGGGTGGTGGCTTCGGATTCCACCGCGCCGGTCAGCGGATAACAACCCAGTGTCCGGAAACGCACGGATTTCAGTTCTGGTACTTCACCTTCTTTTAACGGCATTCGTTCGTCATCGACCATGATCAGCATACCGTCGCGTTCAACCACCGGGCGCTTGTCGGAAAAGTACAGAGGAACAAGGTCGATATTTTCGAGATAGATATATTGCCAGATGTCCAGCTCAGTCCAGTTGGAGAGCGGGAACACACGGATGCTTTCACCCTTGTTGACCTTGCCGTTGTAGATGTTCCACAGCTCCGGGCGCTGGTTTTTCGGATCCCAGCGATGCTTGCTGTCGCGGAAGGAATAGACCCGTTCCTTGGCGCGGGATTTTTCTTCGTCGCGACGGGCACCACCAAAGGCAGCATCAAAGCCGTACTTATCCAGTGCCTGCTTCAGACCGGCCGTTTTCATCACATCGGTGTGCTTGGATGAACCGTGGGTGAAGGGGCCAATCCCCTGATCAACACCGTCCTGATTGATATGAACAATCATATCCATACCGACTTCCTTGGCGACCTTGTCCCGGAACTCGATCATTTCACGAAATTTCCAGGTGGTATCCACGTGTAACAGCGGGAAAGGAGGTTTACCTGGATAAAAGGCCTTGCGTGCCAGATGCAACATGACAGACGAGTCTTTACCGATGGAATACATCATTACCGGGTTGTCAAATTCTGCGGCAACCTCACGGATGATATGGATGCTCTCCGCCTCCAGTTGCTTCAGGTGAGTGAGATGGTAGTCACTGATCATGGGACATTGATTCTCGGAAGTTGGGATGCTGATTCAGAGGTACGGCGTTCGCAGGTGATTGGGCTTGCCATTACTCTGAGTGTTACGATTTGCCCGGACTATACCAAGGATCGGGGCATATAAGAAGGTAGTATTAAGATCGTTTGGTTCTAATAATATGGCCTTGCTTATGCTACTAAATGCCGCTTCTGGCTATGCTATCCTCGCGGGTGCAGCCAAAAGTGACAATGCTCGGAAAAGCGGTGTTAACAAGCAGCCCAAAATGCTCATTGATCACGCATAAGCGTCGCTTTTTAGCGGGTCTTTTTATCGCTTGATACCTTTTGGACGCACTTTTTTATATGTCTTTACTCGCGTATTTTGCCTTCCCGCCTGGGGCGGGGTGGCACTGACAAAACGATCAGGAGAGCGCATGGCGCAAGAGCAAGAGATCAGTATCGCTGGACCTGCCGGTGTACTGGACGGCCGTATGATAGATCAGGGCAAGACGGGGATGCTGATGTGTCACCCGCATCCGTTGTTTGATGGCACGATGGACAACAAGGTGGTTACCACAACGTTGAGAACGGCGATGGGGCTAGGGTTGTCGACCTTGCGATTTAACTTTCGTGGGGTTGGCCGCAGTGACGGTGAACACGATCATGGCCGTGGCGAACAGCAAGATGTGCTGGCGGCGCTGGATTACGCCAAACATACACTGGGATGGGAAACTATTCTGCTGGGAGGCTTTTCCTTTGGTGCCGGTATGGCTTGCCTGGCGTCCGCAGTGCATCCAGATGAGATTGCCGCTTTGTATCTGATGGCCCCGGCCGTTCATCATTTTGATGCGCCCAATACGCTGCCGCACGAATTTGAAACCTTTATTTATATGGGGGATGCCGATGAAGTGGTGCCCTTTGATGAAGTGGAGCACTGGGTCAATCTGGTCGTACCAGCCCCGTATTGGCAGGTATTTGCCGACGGTGGGCATTTTTTTCATGGTCAGCTCGGTACACTGAAAAAGTCCTTGCTGCGTGATATGTCGGCCTTTAAGTGCGGCTGATGCGGTGAAGTGGAAGATTTTCTGTCAAACATTCCCTTCTTACCCCGTTTACAGCCGTTGGTCGGTTTGATGTTTTCGGCACGGTCGGATACATTTCGCCCCCCGATTCCTACGATGGAGTACGCCCGTGTCGACCCCTTGGCAGCTTTATCAAGCTGATCTCCAGCGAGATGATTTTTCATACGATGCCGCCCAGGAAATGGCGGTCAAACATTTACAGCGCTTGTTTGATGATCTGGTTGCTGCCGAAACGCGACGTGCCAATAAAGGCCTGGTCGGTAAGCTGGGCAGTAAATTCAGCCGCAAGAAGCCGGAACCGGAACAGGGTTTGTACTTTTGGGGAGGTGTGGGTCGGGGTAAAACCTATCTCGTTGATACCTTCTACGAAGCCTTGCCATTTGACCGCAAGATGCGCACCCACTTTCATCGGTTTATGCAGCGCGTACATCGCGATCTGACCGAGCTGGCGGGCACTAAAAACCCGTTAACCATTGTGGCCGACCGCATTGCGGATGAGGCGGTTGTTATTTGTTTTGACGAGTTTTTTGTGTCCGATATTGGTGATGCCATGATATTGGGCAGCTTGATGCAAGAGCTGTTTGATCGTGGTGTCACGCTGGTCTCTACTTCCAATATTGTGCCGGATGGTTTGTACAAGGACGGCTTGCAGCGCGACCGATTTATACCGGCGATCAAGCTGCTGAACAAGTACACTGAAGTCGTTAACGTGGACAGTGGGGTGGACTATCGCTTGCGTACGCTGGAACAAGCGGAGCTGTATCACTACCCTCTGGATGACAGTGCCGAGGCCAGTCTCAAAAAGAGTTTTGAGGGATTGGCACCCGATATGCGCAACGTTGAACTGAACGCCGGCGTTGAGGTATTAGGGCGAAATATCCCGGCCAAGGCCGTCTGCGACGATGTTGCCTGGTTTGAGTTTGAAGCGTTGTGCGATGGGCCACGGTCACAAAACGACTACATTGAACTGGGCAAGCTGTTTCACGCCTTGCTGATATCCAATGTCCCGGTGATGAGTGTCAAAAATGATGACCTGGCGCGCCGCTTTATTAACTTGATTGATGAATTCTACGATCGCGGCGTGAAAGTCATTATGTCCGCCGACGCTGCCATTCCGGATATCTATCTTGGTGGCAAGTTGGAATTCGAATTTCAGCGTACCACCTCCCGAATGCTGGAAATGCAATCGCATGAATATCTTTCAAGGGAATGCAAGGCGGACTGATCAGCAAACAGGACGATAACGATACGAAGCAAAAGTACGGATAAACAAGCGCGGGCATCGAGCCGCGCTTTTTTTGTCCAGATGCCCAGGCACTAAGACGCCATCAAAGGTGTTCGTCAGGAGCGGGTGAGGTCGTTTGAATGGGTTGTCAGGTGTTCTTTATTGGCTCTCTTTGAGCAGTTCGGTAATCCGGGGACGGATGGTTTCCATATCATTGACAGTAAAGCCTTGATGAACCCAGCGCACGATTCCCTGTTGGTCGATCAGGAAGGAGGTTGGCATGCCACTGACACCAAAATTGTCGTAGCTGCTGCCTGATGCATCGGAAAGGTTGGGGAACTGAATGCCCAGCTCGCGGAGAAAGCGGCGTCCGAGTTCGGGGTCGTCATCCAGATTGATCCCGAGCACAATAAAGGGCTGATCCACCAGTTGCTGATGTAATTGATCCAGCAGCGGCAATGACTTGCGACAGGGGCCACACCAGGATGCCCAGAAGTCCAGATAAACCACGTTGCCACGAAAATCACTCAGCTGCTGTTGCTTGCTGCTCTGAGTCAGTGACGGCAGAGTAAAGTTGAAACCCGGCTCACCCGGTTTTAACGCACTGGCGGATAGTGACCAGCAAAGAGTCAGTAAGCTGGAAAAACATAAAAGGGTACGACTCGTCATAAAAAACCGGTTTGGTCAGGTGGCAAACTGCTACGATACAGGGTTCCCCGCGTTTTGATAACGGGGGATTGCCTGCCTATTGACTGCGGTAGCCGGTACGGAAGCCGCCCCAGTGTCTTCCTTTCACGGTAATCGGTACCGACAGGTCGTGCATGACTTCTCCGGTGTCGCGTTTATAGGTTTGCAGCAGGAAGGATTGCTGGTTTTGTCCACAGCGTAAACCGGTACGGTCGTTGAATATGCGTTTGGTTCGATTTTGAGTCAGATCCCGAGCTGGATCCCCGGTTAACGGTTGACTGAAGCGCCTGTTATGCGTCGGGAAGTAGCCATTGCAATCAACGGCTCCGGCGTAGGTGATTTCCTGGTGGCGATCGAGAATGGGTTCCTGGATCGACGGCAGTTGATCATCGGTAAACTGGTCGTAGCGGGTGGTAAATTTTTTGGGGCTGGTATCGGCAATTGGCTGGTAATCGGTGTCAAAAACGTCATCGACAGACAGTTTCCCGGAATCAATGGCCTGCTCGAACAGCATCGTGATTGCACTGGCGGCTGCAACGGCTTCCTGTTTGGCAATATCGTGGATATACCCCAGTTCGCTGTCTCCGAATGCCTCGTAGATTTTTTCAGCGGTCTCCGATAACGACAGGGAACGGTCCGAAATCGAAGCGATCTCATTCTCCGTTTGTTCAAGGCGTTGGCTGGTCTCTCCAACGATGGCAGATATCTGTTGAATATTGGCGCTGTTGTTCTGAACATTTTCGGCAATGGTGTTGACACTTTGCTGGATCGATTCCGAGCGGGCATACATCTCATTCAGGTGACCGCTGATGGTCTGGGTCATTTTTACCCCTTGGTCGATGACCACGGTCAGTTCCTTGCTGTTGGTGACGGCATCCTTGATGGCATTGTTAATCTGGTTGACGGTTTCGCCAATCTGTTCCGTAGCACTGGAGGTCTTGGCCGCCAGCGCGCGCACTTCGTCAGCAACGACGGCAAATCCACGACCTTGTTCTCCGGCTCGCGCAGCCTCAATGGCAGCATTCAGAGCCAGCAGGTTGGTTTGTTCAGCAATATCACTAATGACGTGGGTAACAGCTTTGATTTGCTCTGATTTGGATTCAAGTTGGGCAATAAGCTCGGCATTGGCATTGACTCGTTCCCGTGTGCCTTCCATTTGCGGGATGGTTTCATCGACTGCTTTTTTACCCGACAGATTCAGTTCCTTGGCGATATCCGATGCTTTTGCGGCTTCTTTGGTCTGCACCACCATGGCAGATATGGCCTCGGATATTTGCCGGGCTGATTCAACAATGCGCGATGTGTCTTTTACTTCGTCGTGAATTTTGTCTCTCATCTGGTCTGATGCATACGACATTTCGGCGGCAGCAATGGCAATCTGGCCGCCATGTGATGACAGCTGCTGCTTCATCTCGCGAATCTTGCCAAGATGTTGGGCTACTACCAGTAATACCGGATCCTCGATAGTCTGAGGGGCTACGCCGGTTGCTAGCTGGTCGATCGTACGCAGTAATTTTTTCTGCAAACGTTGCTGCTGGTTGTGCATGACGGACACTGCGACGACCGATGATAGCAAGACGGAGATCGATATTTGAGTAACGATCGACAGATCGCCGGACGCCAATATCATGCCGGCAATACTACCTGTGATCATTGCCGCAGCCAGGGAAATCAAGGTGTTGATGGTGGGGTGTGACATAGCAGCCTCCTGAGCATTCTTAATCAGCTTAGTCAATGTCGGTCGCTATGAGGGTTAAATTGGCAAGAAAATACCAAAATGTAATGGCCAACAAAGCCGAGTCCGCCCTTGCGCTAATGTTCCAAATTCATCCGGGGATTGATTTTTATCTGATGAATGCTGTGGATCCAGCCCTGATATATCCAGAAAACCATGACATTCTGTTTCATCGGCTCTCTTCTGGTCGATGGGAGGTCGGTGGGAACCTTGAACCATTCTGGTTGTTCTGAATAGCTTGCCATCAAAGGTCTGTACTTGGTGTTCGATCTGCACTGGCAACGGTTCTATTTTACGCTAGCGCAGATGAGTCGCCGACCGGGTTTGGTTATACTGGCCAGCTTGCGCCGTGTGTTGTGGTGTTTATTGCAATTATGATCAGGAGAACGGGATGAAGAGCCCTCTGGGTCTCGATGCGGACTTGCCGGTGCTGGATATCGTGCAGGAATCACTAGGGTTGTTGTGGGTCAAGCGGGGTATTGTGCTCGCCCGTTTTTTGCCAGTGATGCTGTTACTGGCGGCTCTTGATTGGGCCAGTACTACACTGGTGCCTGAATCGCATCTTTTTGGTCAGTTGGGTTTTGCCTTGGCATCCATGCTGTTTGGGGTTGTTTTTGCGACGGCTTGTCATCGTATGACTTTGATGCCTGAGAAAAACCTGGTTCAGCCGGGTGTCTGGCGTCGTGAGGAGTGGCGTTATCTGATGCGGCTGTTGTTGATGGGGCTGGCGCTTTCTGCTGTTATTACGCCGATTCTGCTGTTGTTTGCGTTGTTACAAATTCAGCAAATGATGGTGCTTGGTGGTGCCGTGGCGATTATGGCTGGCTTATACGTCAGCGCTCGTCTTTCGGTCACTTTGCCTGAAATAGCCGTCGGACAATCAACCAGCTTTAAACGTGCCTGGAACCTGAGCAAGGGTAATGGCTCGCGGCTGGTGCTGGTGGTGTGGATTACGCCACTGTTGATCAGTGCGCCATTTTTGTTGTTGTTTTTGCTGGATAACACCGTGCTGAATTATCTGGCCGCCTTCGGTACTTACGTTACCAGCCTGGTCTCGCTGGTGATGCTGTCTTTGTCCTATCGTTTTCTGACGTCCTTTGAGTCTGTTGTCGAGCAGACGGATGTTCCGCCATCGAATGGATTTGATGCCTGAATCATGAAGCTCGGAGATCTGTCTGTTGCTTACGTCGAACTGCTGGCCCGTGCCGCACGGGCTGAAGGTTTTGACCCGGTGTCTGTGCTGGAAGCCTATCAGTTACCGGCGTCCCGGCTGGCATTGCCCGGTAATCGTGTCAGTATCCCGCGCTTTATGCGCACCGGACAGGCGCTGATTGAAGCCTCGGCAGCCCCTTGGTTAGGGCTTCGTATGGGGGCGCTGACGGGGCCTGCGAATCTGGGTCTGGCGGGATGGATCGCCCACAGTGCGGCGACCCTCAGAGATGCCTGTGAGGCGCTGGTGCGTTATGAGTTGTTGTTCAGCTTTAATGCGCGTGGCCGTTCGGCTTTTATTGTTGAACAGGGCCGGGGGCAGTTGCAGTTTTACTCTATCAGTCCCTATAACGAATTTAATCGTTTTGTGGTGGATTCGGTGCTGGTTGGCTGGATGAGTGTGCTGAATCAGGCATGTGGTGAGCAGGTCGTTGCGTCGGTATGCGTTGAGTTTGATGCGCCGGATTACGCGGAGGCTTATTCCCGGTTTATTCCATGTCCGGTGCAGTTTGGCGCGGGTTGTAATGCGCTGGTGCTCCGTGATGGCACACTTGAACGTTCGTTGAGCCATCCTTGTGCATCTCAGTTTCGGTATCTGTGTGATCTCGCTGATGCGGAATTGGCGCAAGTTCGTAATGGCTTGTCGATGGCGGAGCAGGTTGCTCGGGCTATTTCGCCGCTCTTGAAAGGTAAAACACCGGAGCTGGCTGAAGTGGCTGCGCAGATGGGCAAGCCGGGATGGACTATCAAGCGTTTGTTGGCAGCAGAAAACACCAGCTTTCAGACGGTATTGAATGATGCTCGAAGGGAACTGGCGACGTGTTATTTGCGGGAAACCGTACTAACGATGGGGGAAATTGCTTATTTGACAGGGTTTGGTTCAGCAACTGCCTTCCAGCGGGCCTTCAAGCGTTGGACGCATGAAACACCACGCCAGTATCGGCAGTTGTAGCTGAGATTTACATCTCTACGGCGTCATCGACGTCGTCATCGTACTCGTCGTAGCTGGTATCTAGCAGCTCTTCTGTGTAATCCGACATATCTTTCTCCTTTTCCTTTGATCAGCCTGTTTGGCTGACTCGAACAATGCTTCTGCAATCAGAAGCGACTTATTGTTGTTTGTGGTACCAGTAACCAAGCAGCAGATGTGCCAAAATCCTTTCGCCATTGCATGCCTGTTGTTTGAGATGCGTTAAAACCGTGAAAGTTCAACGTCGCATCCTGTTCAAGCAGGGCTGAAGTTAGCCTTTATCTGTGACAAGTGCATGAATTGCTTCACAGAAAAATGGACTCACCGGTCTGATGTCATGAAAGACCACAATCGTTTGAATGCCCGTGTTCTTGGCCTGTAATAACCAATACCAACCCTGTAGTGGGCGCGGGTATTCCGTTGTGAAGACGGTTTAATCCGGTTTGAGAATACCCAGAGTGCCAGTGGTTGGCAGCAGAGGTATTACCTGGCGGTGATAGAAGAGTGCTGGTTTATCCGGGTATTTGAGTCATAGCGGGCTAAACAATCGCTGTCAGACAAAAATACATGATGGTAACCACTGTCGCGGCGTTACTGCTAGCAGTAACCAACGCCAAACAGACTATATCAGTGACCAAAAACGAGGCTTAGGCAATGCAGGCGGTAGCGATGATCGGCAATATTGGCCGGCGCTGTGTTGCCTGAGAAATCATTCTGTCTTTTGAGGGAAGCAACGGTAAACCGTTTCAGAGAAATCAGACTGCGGGATGAATCGTTATTCGTAGGCAAGATAGTGAGGCTGGCGAACCAGAGAGACTCTACTGATCGTATTGACGACCGTCTTTCTACATTCCTTTTACATCGGAAAAGATGGCGGACTGGACGGGACTCGAACCCGCGACCCCCGGCGTGACAGGCCGGTATTCTAACCAACTGAACTACCGCTCCACTTATCCCTTACGGAATTCTTTCACTTGCTAAATATGGTGGGTGATGACGGGATCGAACCGCCGACCCTCTGCTTGTAAGGCAGATGCTCTCCCAGCTGAGCTAATCACCCTTGGTCTCAAAAGCGAGTGGGCATTCTACTCGTGACGCTCTCTTTGTCAAACACAAATCTTTGTTTTTTTAAATTTATTCAGTAACTTGCGTAAAATTCAGCCAGTTTTTACCGATTCCTGTGGTGGCTTTACCGGGTTGGCCCGGCGGTCAACCAGAATCAGCAGGCACGGGGTCAGAATCAGGGTCAATACGGTGGCAAAGGTAAGCCCTCCGGCAATAGCGGTCGATAGCTGGGTCCACCATTGTGACGAGGGGGCACCGACGCTGGTGTGTTGGTGAATCAGATCGATATTCCATTGCATGACCATGGGTATCAGCCCAAGGACGGTGGTGACGGCGGTCAGCAAGACCGGGCGCAGACGCTGGGCTCCGGTGCGCAAGGCAGCGTCGACGGCTTCCAGACCTTCGGCGCGGAGGCGGTTGTAGGTATCGATCAGAACGATATTGTTGTTGACGACGATACCTGCCAGGGCGATAACGCCGACACCGCTCATCACGATTCCGAACGCTTCTCCCCGAATCAACAAGCCCATCAGCACTCCGACAATCGACAGGATAATGGCGCTCATAATCAAGGTAGCCTGGTAAAAACTGTTGAACTGGGTCACCAGGATGGTGGCCATCATAAAAATGGCGATGGAGAAGGCGGTTGCCAGGAAGCTGCCGGTTTCTGCCATTTGTTCAAAATCACCCCGGAACCTGGGTTCGACCCCGGCACTGCGCCAATCGAGATCTTTCATCTGTTCGCTGAGCTGTTGGATCTTGGCGTTGACGTTGACACCGTCGTGCACGTTAGCCGTCAGGCGGTAGCGGCGTTTGCCGTCGATACGCACCAGATCACCGGAGCGTGGCTCGGCGGTCTGGGTCAAAAACTGTGAGACGGGCACCAGGCCATAAGCGGTTGAAACGTTAAAGCCATCCAGGTCGTCCAGGGTTCGACGGGCTTCCGGGTAGCGCAAGACAATATCCACTTCGTCATCGGTGAAGTCGGGTTGAAAGGAGCCGACTTTCTGGCCGCCGGTCAGCATCCGGATCATGCCACCGGTGGCCGAAATACTGGCACCATAGCGGCTGGCCTGCTCGCGGTTGACGGTGAGCTGCCATTCAATGCCCTCAAGCGGGCGGTCGTCGCGGATATCCTTGAGTTCAGGATCCTGTTCAAAGAGGGTTCGAACCTGTTCCAGCAAGGGAATAATGGCCTCGCCAGTATTGGCCGTCAGTTGCAGCTGGATATCCGCTCCGCCAGGTGGGCCACCCTGTTTTTTCTGGGTTTCGACAATAATGCCCGGTATCGAAGCGCTGCGTGCTTCAATCTCTGCCAGTACCGTATTGGCGGGACGGCGTTGTTCCCAGTCTGCCAGCCCGATCTGAATACGTCCGACCAGATCTGGAGCAGAGTCGTTCGGGGCTTTGGCGAACGTCGTGGTGTAGATGGATTCGACGTCGGTGATCGCAAAAATTTGCTGTTCTACCTGCAACACCAGTGCTTCGCGCTCCTGAATGGACAGGTTGCCTCGGGCGCGGACATCCACCAGGCCGATATCGGAATCAACATCCGGAAAAAACTCCACCCCGTGACCATGTTTGCCGTAAAAGACAAATGATACGACCAACGTCAGCAGGCACAGAAACAGCACCATCAGAGGACGATTTAATGCCGCTCGAAGTACCCGGACATAGCCTCCGGTGAAACCGCCGATATGGTCGAAGTCGCCGCGTTCGGCGGCTTTCAGTCTGGCGATGGTGTTATCTTCATAACCGCCACTACGGCTGATAATCGAGCCCAGGGTTGGCACCACAATCAGTGCCATAATCAGCGATGCGGTCAGGGTATAAAGCAGCGTTAGCGGCAGATATTTCATAAAGTCGCCGGTGGTGCCAGGCCAGAATAACAGGGGCAGAAAGACCGCCAGAGTGGTGGCCGTTGAGGCGGTGATGGGCCAGGCCATACGCTTGGCGGCATCGGCATAAGCCTGTTTGGGTGTGGCGCCATCGGCCAGTCGCCGGTCGGCGTACTCGGTCACGACAATGGCACCATCAACCAGCATGCCGACCGAGAGTATCAGCGCAAACAGCACCACCATGTTCATGGTATTGCCTGTAAGGCTGAGCCAAATAAGTCCCATCAGAAATGCACCGGGTATGGCCAGCCCCACCAGTATCGAGTTGCGAATACCGAGGCTGCCCAATACCAGAATAATCACCATCAGAGTGGCGACCAGCACGTTGTTAAACAGGTCGTTGAGCATGCTCTTGATTTCGCTGGATTCATCCTGAATGATGCTGGCATCAATACCCGCTGGCCAATACGGCTTCACGCTATCGATGACATCGCGCACCTGGCTGATGGTATCAATGATGTTGGAGCCAATACGTTTTTTGATTTCCAGTGTCACAGCGGGCCGGCCATTGATGCGGGCGCTGCTGTCGCGATCCTTGTAGGCCAAACGGCCAACGGCGATGTCCCGGAACAGCACGACCTGGTCACCACTGACCTTGACCGGCATGTCGAGGATATCGCTGATGTTTTCGACCAGTCCCGGAATCTTGATGCTGAAGCGGCCAGCCTCGTTTTGCAGGTCTTCGCTGGCAACCAGCGAGCTGTTGTTGGCAACCAGGCTGGACAGTTCCGCCATCGACAACTGGTAGTTATCCATGCGCACCGGATCGACCACAATTTCAGCAATTTCTTCCCGTTTGCCTTTAATCGCGGCTTCCAGTACGCCTGGCAGTGATTCGAGACGATCCTGCAAGTCATTGGCAACGGCGTAGAGTTCGGTTTCACTGACGTCACCCGAGAGGGTAACAACAGCCACCGGAAACAGCGCCACGTTGATTTCCAGGACTCTGGGTTCATGGCTGTCTTCTGGCAGATCACCGCGGGCATCATCTACTTTTTGGCGCACGTCGAGCAGTGCCTGGTCAATATCAACGTCGGTGTAGAATTCCAGCACGATTGACAGGTGCCCGGTGGTGGCGGTCGAGACCATTTCTTTCAGGCCGTCGAGTCCTCGTAATTCACGTTCGAGCGGCTTGTAGAGCAGGGTGTCGGCATCCTCCGGGGAGATACCATCGTGCGCTACTGACACATAAACAAACGGTACGGTGACGTCGGGTGAGCTTTCTTTGGGAATGGAGACCAGCACCGACAGGCCAACCAGCATAACCAGCACAAACACCATCATCACTGTGCGGGCACGGCTGAGCGCTGCATCGATCAGGGCGTACATGATTATTCTCCCGTTGGCTGGCTGGTCGTCACCCGGATGACCGCTTCAACCTGCTGTCCGGGCTGAACAAAACCGGCGCCCTGGGTAATCAGGCGGATGGATTCGGGGCCGTAGACCCAAACACCATTCTGATCAGCACCTTCCAAATCGACACTGACAAACTCAACCCGGTTATCCTGATTAACGACCTTGAGGCCCATCTTGCCAGCGGCATCCAGTACCAGTAAGGCGGGCGAAATATGATAAGCCTGACGCTCCCCCAATGGCACGATCAGCTGGGCGCTCTGCCCGGCCGGGATCGGCTGGTGTTCCGGATTGGCCAGTTCCAGCTCAACCGTAAAGGTTCGGGTTGCTGCATTGGCGAGGGATGAAACAAAGCGGATTGTGCCGCTAACCACGTGCCCGGATAACAACCTTGCCTGACCAGGCATACCGGGGCTGAGCAGGCTGACGTCATTTTCCGCGACCTGGGCTGTCACCAGATACGGAGCAAAATCAACCAACTCCAGCAGCGGATCACCGTCCTTGACGAAGGCACCCAGCTCTACCATCCGGTTGTTGATAACGCCATCAAACGGCGCATGAACGGCTGCCGCATCGACTTGTAGTTGCGCCGCAGTCAACTCGGCTTGCGCATTTGCCAATGCCGTGTCGGCCTGGGCCAACAGAGATTCGTTGGCCAGTCCCTGTTTTTTTAGCTGAGTCACGCTGTGTTGTTCCAATTGACGCTGACGCAAATTGGCCTGGGCCTGTTGCACTCGGGCAGGCCAATCGCGCCGGTCAAGCTCGAGCAGCAGCTGGCCACGCCTGACTCTCTGGCCTTTGTGAGCATGAATAGCGTCAACCCTGGCTCTCAATTCGGACTTGATGGTCACGGTACGATTCGCCGCCAGCTTGCCTGATAACTTGATCGAACGGACATGCTGAACCGGGATCAGGTCTTCAACCTGTACCCTGGCAAGCCGTGATGTTTCCTGCGGTATGGCGGTATCTGCTGCTGGTTCGGCAGCCGATCCCAACAACATCCATACGGCGGTTGCAATGATGACGGCGGCAGCGGCAAGGTAGCCACGGTTAAGCGTAATCGACATGGTATTCCGTCCTTTCCATACAAATCCTGATGCCAGTCCGGCCTGTAGATGGCGATGTTACAGTGTGCCGTGAAGGATAATTCACTTTGGCCTGGATGTTTACAAATAGGGGACATATATAGACGCTCCCGCGGTGTCAAGGACGACTTCACCCTGGCACCTCCAAATGCCCTTCTTTTTTCCTGTTGACCCTTCGTCGTTCGTTGCGATGACAGTGGCAGTTCTGACATATATCCGGCTTCTGATCGGGATCAGCTCCCGCAGCCCTGATGAAATCCGAACCCTGGCACCTTTAACATCTATTCGATCTGACCACGCCGATCGTGTCCCGCTCAG
>OJIO01000096.1_pt1 | contig 71954 bp, 66 predicted proteins | sample 1595621 | NCBI WGS metagenome assembly OJIO01 (sample SAMN05416776, study PRJEB24817) | seawater metagenome | isolation source: Sea water | place: Canada:Atlantic | collected 2013-07 | reverse complement strand
GAGATTTCTGCCTGTCTCGTGGGCTCGGAGATGTGTATAAGAGACAGGGGCAGGGGCTTGGGGGTGTCAGCTGGGAGCGACATGTGCGTTTCCAGGGAGCACGACCTTGCGGTCGAAGTTGGCAGCCAATGCGGCGTCCTCGGTCAGGACGAGCACCGTGATCTCGAGGCGGCTCAGGGAGCGAAAGACGCGGGTTTGTAGGTCTGTGGGCAAAGCATCAATCACCGCGTCAAAGACGACGATTCGGGGCTTGAGCACCAGGACACGTGCGATCTGAAGCAAGGTGGACTGGGTGCCGCTCAGAGGGGCACCTCCGCTGCGGAGGTCCGCCTCCAAGTCATCCTTGAGCTCTTTGACGACCCCTTGCAGGCCAACCCGCTCAAGGGCCGACCAGGCTTGGCTGTCGTGGGGGCGACGTCCCAGACCCAGGTTCTCGCGCACGGTGCCTGCGACGATGCCGCCTTGGCGCACCAGCAGCGCCGAGTCCCGAAGGTCACCCAGCTCCAGCGGACGTCCATCCACCTCCACACGGCCCGAAGAGGGGTTTCGCACGCCGCAGACGATCTCCGCCAGGGTGCTCTTGCCGCTCCCAGGGGGACCCAAGATGGCGGTCCAAGAGCCGGCGGGCAGGTGCATGTCCACCCCTTCCAAGCGCGCGCTGCCCCAGGGGTAGCTGTAGCTGACCTGGTCCAGGCGAACCTCAACCGGTCCGGAGCGCAGCTCGGTGGGCTCCTTGACCGTCGGCAGATCAACCAGGCTGCCGAGCTTGTCCACCCCGGCGACCAGGTCGTACCAGAGCTCCAGCTTGCTCACGACCTTGTCGAAGCCGGCCAGGGAGCTGGCGACCACAAACTCAGCGGCGACGAGCTGACCCAGAGTGAGCTCCCCCTCGAGCACCAGCCAGCCACAGACAAAGAGCAGGCCGACGCTGAGAAAGACCTGAATGCCCTGCATGCCTGCGAACTGACGCAGGAAGACCCGAAAGTGGTCGGAGCGGGCCTGCAGGTACATGAAGCAGCTCGTCTGCGCGGCGCTCGGCCAGCTCTGCACCGGCCAGCTGGAGAAGGACCGGGTCCTGAGCGATCTCCTCGATCCAACCGGCGACCCGGTACTTGGCCTTGGACTCGTAGATGGCCGTCTGCTCGCCTCCCTTCCCCAGCAAGGCCAGGCCGACCAGACTGAGCACCAGAAGGAGCGCCACGCCCAAGAGGAGGGGGTGGTAGACGGCCAAGAGCGCCAGCCCCACGATGGCCTGAAGTGCGGCTGCGGCCCCCTCCAAGAGCAAGGAGCTGGCTGCCTTTTGCAGTGTCATCACGTCGAAGAAGCGGTTCACCAGCTCCGGGACATGGGACTTCTCCAGGGCCTCGATGCGCACCCTGGGCAGGCGCGCGGTCAGGTCTTGAACCATGCGCACAAAGATGCGGCGCTGGAGGCGCTCGACCAAGACCCGCTGAGCGGTACGCAGCAAGGCGGCTAGGCCCAGGACCACGACCAGGGCCAAGGCCACGCCCACAACGGGCTGCACCGGAGCACCCAGCGCCAGCCAGCCGATCAGTCCTTGGATGGCAAGAGGAGTAGCGAGGGCCAACACGCCGACGACGACGGAGAAGCCAAGCAGGGAGCCGACCTCCTGGCGCTCCAGCCGCACCAGGGACCAGAGGCGGGAGAGGGGGGGACGGTCACCGCCCATGGCGCTGGCCGGGAGCAGAGGCTCCAAGGCATAGAGGCTGGGCTTGGCGCCCAAATCCAAGGACTCCGTGGTCCGCCAGATTGGGCCCGTGCCGTCATCACAGCGCACACGGCCGAGCAACCACGAGTCCACCAAGAGGGTGCGGCCATCCCCCCACAGCATCAGCACCGGCTCCTCCGGACGGGCCGAGGCCAGAGCGCGCAAGGCCTCCGAGCGCAGCAACTCCGAGCGCACACCGAGGGACTCCAGCGCCTCCAAGAAGGCCTGGGGAGAGCCCTCCACAGCGGGGTCACCGTAGCGCGCAAAGCGCGTCAGGCGGTCCTCGGCACCACCACCCAGCTCAAAGGCGTCCACAATTCGAGCGAGCAATCCCTGGGCAGCCATTTACGCTCCAAAAAACGTGACTCTAAAAACCGGATTTTGTTTACACGACTTTCATGTCGCATATCTTCACCGCCTCGTCTACGCCAAAGCCCCCGGTGGATTGCAGCTCATTTTTCGGGGCACCCCAAAGACCCGCCCCATGGACACCAAGCAGGGCAGCGCGATAGCTGCGGCGAATGCCAAAACCCCTCTCCATGTTCGCGATCCTGGCCCCCATCTTGACGATTGGAGCTTGGTTCTTGATGGCCGCAACTCTGGAGCCGCCCAAGCCCCTCTCCCTGGGAATGAAGATTGGCCTGAGCCTGCTCTTCGGGGTCGTGCCGGCCGCCCTGATCGCCTTGTTCTGGACGATGGCCCGAGGCCTGTTCATCCCAAAGCCAGAGCTGCTTCTCCAGTCGCACGAAGTGCTCGTCGGACACACTGCCGCAAACCACCGAATCGGAGCCGAGATGCGTGGCGGGCGAATCTTCGTGACCAGCCACGCGCTGCACTTCGTGCCGCACCGCTTCAACGTCCAGGTGGACACGGCCTCCATGCCTTGGGACCAGGTTCGCTTGGTGGATCTGATCCAGAGCAACATGGGCAGCAAGCTGACCCTGCACAGCGCCGAGACCGAGATGGACATCAACCTCAACGCCAGGTCTCTGACCCCTCAGGACTTCCAGGCGGTGATCGCCTGCCAAGGTCAGGAGCGACTGGCCGCGCTCAAGGCCCTGCGCTTTGCGGCGCCGGAGCCAGAGCAAAAGCAGATGCGGGCCTGATGGCACGCCCACTCTGTGGCAAAGCACACATACTGGGCACAGTCACACGCAATCTCAGGCACTTGACTCTGGCACAGACCTTGCCTGTAGGGGGGCAAAGATTGGAGACAGCATGCGCCGCAATGAGCCCATCCACCACATCATGACCACCGAAGTCTTTTCGGTTCACCTTGCCGAGAAGCCCTCAAAGGTCCGCCAACTCATCGACGACAACCCCTTCCAGCACGTGCCAGTTGTCAACGGCGAGAAGTTGGTCGGCATCATCAGTGCCAAGGACTTGGCCAAGCTGAGCTTGGATGCCTACGTGCACGACAAGCGCGCCGTAGACGCCTACCTGGACGCCGAGTTCTCGATCGAGAAGCTGATGACGCCGGACCCCGAGTGCATTAACGACCACGCCACCGTGCGCAAGGCCGCTGAGATTCTGGCCGAGGGCCCTTTCCACGCCCTGCCCGTCGTAGACAAGCAGGGTCTGCTCAAGGGCATGGTCACCAGCACCGACCTGCTTCGCTACATGGTCGCCCAGTACTGATACCCCCTGAAGCCTTGTGCCTGGGGGGCTACTCCTCCCAGGTCACCAGCTGCAGATTGAGCAGGGCCACAGATTCGCTGGGCTCAGAGGCTGCAACGATGCCTCTGACCTCGCGGAAGAAGCTCCGTTGAAGCAGGCGAATCTGGTCCAGATCCGCCCGAGAGACGGAGAAGAGGTTGTAGGAGAGAATGTCTCCCTCCCTCGGCTGTCCGACCCGATCCATGCCCACCATCAACCAGTGACGCTTCAGGCTGCGTCCGGCCTCTGGGTGCGCCCGGGTATCGATGGTCAAGGGCTGGCCGCTCACGAAGTGGCCCCCTCGCAGTCGGATCACGCCCGCTTCCTCCAGGCGCGAGACACAGGCCTGAACACGGGGCTCCGGCAGGCCAAGAAAGCGCGCCAACCAAGCGCTGTCATGGGCCTCGAGCGCCTGATAGCCGCGGGTCTCGATGGCCAGCAGCACCGGCAGAGCCCAGGGCTCCTCCAAGCCCACCTTTCGAGACGCCGCCGCGCGCTCCACCCGCTCGGACAGGGCTGGGACCTCACGAACGTCCACCAGCTCGGCGATCAGATCCTGAACCCGCCCGGTGAGTACGTCGACCAGGTGGAGAAAGTCTGGCAGCCGCGGCCGCGTCTGGCCGGAGAGCCACCGTCCCAAGGCGTGACGGGAGACCCCGCTGCGTGCCGCCAGATCCTGAAGGCTGGACTGCCCCCGAAGCTCGTCCAACCAGCGGGCCACGCCGTCGTCGTCGGCCACCCCCAGGGCGGGCGCGGAGGCTGCGTGAAAACGTAGGAAGGCCCTTTGAAGATCCACCCCAACCAGCTCCGCTGCCCGCAGAAACTCCGCAGCCTTGGGGAAGCGCCTGCCCTGCTCCCAATCGGCCACCACGTTGCTGCGGTACTTGAGGCGCCGGGAGAACGCCAACTGGCTGCGGCGGCCCCGCAGAGCACGAATGACCTCGCTTGCGATTGCTTGCATGCCCCACTTTTGCACATGACAAGTGTGTTCGTGCGCAGGCTTTGTAGCCGTGGGGCCTTGCCCCTCGGCCCGGCCAGGGTCATCTTCTCTCTATGATCCTCTTCCTGCTGGCCTGCACTGCCCCGACCACCGACAGCGGCCTGGGTGGCATTCCCCCTTGGCAAGGTACCCAGATCGGCGAAGAAGGCGACGGGCCTTGCGAGACCGAGAGCACCCCCTGGTCCTCCGAAGACCAAGCCCCCGAAGGCCTGAGCTTCACGCCCGCGGAGCTGCGCAGCCAGATCGCCGGCAGCTTTGTGGGCACTCTGCAGACCCCAAGCCAAGGCAGCGAGGACTTGCAGCTCACCCTGAGCCTGGATGGGCCAGCGTGGTGGACACAGGAAGTGGACTGCGATGATCACTGGCTGGAGGTGGACGGCGACCTGGTGGTTGAAGCCGGTGGGCTGCTTCAGATCGAACAGCCGGTGCGCATGCGTTCCAAGTGGTTGGGGCTGGCGCTCGATGCGCAGCAGTGGCGTGGATCCCTCTCCCCGGGAGAGCTGCCCACCGACACCAGCAGCCTCACCCTTCACATCTCTGGCCCTCTGTCCCCAAACGAGGACACAGCGCTCGAGTGGGTCATCCAACGCGAGAACCACCGCGAGGCTGCACGGGCCGGCACCTGGCTCCTGGATGAGTAGCCTGCTCGTTTTTGCACATTCGATTGTAGAAACGCCACCCATTTCGTGCATTCCTGCCGTTGCTATGCAGATGAAGAGCGGCCATATTGAAGATGGAGGTTGAATCATGACCAAGAAGCTTTCTTTTGCCCTGATGCTCATGGGTGCCCTGGTGGCCTGCGGCGACGACGACGACACGGGTGAGACCGGTGAGACGGGCGATACGGCCGACACCGGAGACACGGGAACAGGCGAGGTGGACCTGAGCGTGATGACCAAGACGGAGTCCTGCTCGGATGTGTACTTCGCCAAGGTGGACCCCAATGGCTCCATGCTGCTCAACATCAGCTCCGGCGCGGAGATGACCGAGTCCGCCTACGACTCAGGGGTCACCGAGACCCTGAGCATCGACTTGGCCACGGACCCCAACCGGGTGACCCTGGACGAGGGCGTGGACCTGCACTGGTTGCCCTGCAACGATGTGATGGAGGAGACCACCGAGGTGCTCAAGAGCTGGAGCGCCAAGTCCGGCACCGTGGAGTTCAAGGTGACGAGCACCGGCGAGACCAGCGGCTACGAGTGGTACGCCAACGCCGAAGTCATCCTGACCGACGTGGTCCTGGAGAGCTCCACGGGCGAGACCCTGAGCATTCCAAACGAGACCCTGAGCGGGAACGTGGGCTGGCTCCCGGGCTGAGTTCAGCTGAGGGCGTAAGCTGAGGGCTGGCAACACCGATACCCAGTGCACCTTGCCTTGGAGAGTCGATGATGCTCTGGCCCACACTCGCGCTGCTAACGGCAGGCCACGCCCAAGTTCCAGAGCTGGAAGTTGGGCCGAGCCCTCTCCACATGGAGGTGGTCTCCGCTCAGGCCTCCTTCCTGCTTCACGAGCCGGCATTCGCAAGGGCCACCTTCACAAATCAGGGCAGCGAGCCGATCACGGTGATGATCCCCTGGCACACGCGAAACGAGCTGGGCCGTCCGGACAGCTTTCAGGTCACGGGCGTGGACTCTGCTGGGCATGCGCTGCCCGAAGTCGGCGAGCTGATGTCCTTCGGGGGACGCATCGGGCCAACGACCCTGGACTCAGGCGAGTCCACCTCCGGGACCCTCATCCTCCCGCACTGGGTCAGCTTCCAGACACCGGGGACCCACCAACTGTCCGTCAGCGCCCAGATCTACGAGGGCTTGGACATGCAGACCGTGCTGCCCTTCGAGGCCAGCTTCGAGGTGCATGTCGTGCCGGACGACGCCAAGAGGATGGCCGCATCCCTGGAGCGCACAGCCCGCGCTTGGGGTGAGGATGACGGGACCGCGCGCACCCGCATGCTCGCGTGGCGTGACCCGATGGTCGTCCCGCACCTGATCGATGCGCTGGCGCAGCCCAGTCAGCGTTCCACGGCCCTGCATGCCTTGGGGAAATGGCCCAGGCCAGAGGCGGTCACCGCCATCGCGCAGTACAAGCGCTTTGGTCTGGACGGCCAGCCCATCGACCTGAGCGCCAGCGATGAGATGCTCGAGCAGGCAGCAGCCTCCATGCGCCACTCAGTCGCTGCGGCCCTGGCTGAGAACACACACCCAAGCGCGTGGACGGAGCTGCAGACCATGGGAGCGGACCCCTACATGGCCGTGCGTCTGACCGTGCTGCACCAAGCCGCCAAACGCGAGGACGGAGGCCCCTGGATCGAGCGCTACCTGAGCGATCCAGATGCCACGATACGCAAGGAAGCACAACGCTATCAGAGCGAGAGAGACTGAGCTCAGCAGCGCTCGATCAAGGTCGCCACACCCTGGCCAACCCCAACACAGAGGGTGGCCAGACCGCGGTCGGCTCCAGTGCGGTCCATCACACCCATCAGGGTGGTGAGGATGCGGGCGCCGGAGCAGCCCAGGGGGTGACCCAAGGCAATGGCGCCGCCGTGCTGGTTGACCAGGCTCTCGTCCAAGCCCAAGGAGCGAATGACCGCGATGGACTGGGCTGCGAAGGCCTCGTTGAGCTCGATGGCCTGGAGATCCGCCACGCTCCAGCCCGCCAGGGCCAAGGCCTTCTGGGTGGCCGGAACTGGACCGATGCCCATGCGTGTGGGATCCACGCCAGCGCTGGCCTTGGCCACGATGCGGAAGCGCGGGGTCAATCCCAGCTCCTTGGCCATCTCTGGGGTGGAGACCAACACCGCGGCCGAGCCGTCGTTCAAGGTGGAGGAGTTGCCGGCCGTCACGCTGCCGCCCTTGCGGAAGGCTGCGCGCAGCTTGGCCAAGCGCTCCATAGACGTGCCCGCGCGGGGTCCCTCGTCGGCGCCGACCACCAGGGGGTCTCCGCGTCGCTGAGGGATCTCGATGGCGAAGAGCTCCCCGTCAAACCACCCCTGCTCCTGGGCCTTGAGCGCCTTCTGGTGGCTGGCCAGGGAGAAGGCGTCCTGCTCCTCACGGGAGATGCTGTGGTCATCGACCAGGTTCTCCGCGGTGCAGCCCATGGCCTCCAGGGGAAACAAGGCCTCCATCTTGGGGTTCGGGAAGCGCCAGCCCAAGCTGGTGTCAAAGCCCGTGATGTTGCCGGCCTTGGGGGCCACCGGTCCGCGCGGAAAGACGTAGGGCGCCCGGGACATGTTCTCCACGCCGCCAGCGACGCACAAATCCATGTCTCCGACCTGCAGCGCCCGAGCGGCTTGATTCACGGCCTCCAGACCACTGGCGCAGAGTCGGTTCACCGTCACGCCAGGCACGCTCTGAGGCAGACCTGCCAGAAGACCCGCCATGCGCGCCACGTTGCGGTTGTCCTCGCCTGCTTGGTTCGCGCACCCAAAGAAGACCTCGTCGACGCGGGCTGGGTCCACGCCCGTGCGCTTGAGCAGCTCCGCGATGGCCAAGGCGCCCAGGTCATCGGCGCGAACTCCGGCCAGTCCTCCCTGAAAGCGGCCAATGGGGGTACGTACAGCGTCCAGGATCACGGCGTTCTTCATGCAAGGCTCCAGTGACACGCTCCTTAACCCCAGCTCACAGACCCAGCCCCGGGAGATGACCTTGCTGCTGCTCGCCCTGAGCGCCTGCCTGCGCCCCCAGCTCGATGGCGAGCCGGTGGCCATCTTCCAGATCCGAGCCGGCGGCGAGGTGGTTGGTCGCGCTTGGCTCTTCGAGGATCCCCAGGGCGAGCGGGTGATCTGGAGCGAGGCGCGCGCTTGGGATTTGAGCGCAGAGCCCGGAGGCACATTCCGAGTGCGGGCCCGAGGGGGCGGCGACGTGCAGCGCGGGCGCTACCGCATGGATCAGCTGCCATGGGACGACGGGCCTCTCTTGCGCTACCAGGCGCCGCACTTGGAGACGGAGCCCCGCTCGGAGTCCATGGCAGATGTAGAGGTCTATGATCTCCCTTCCACCTTGGTTGTTCACGACTCTGAAGGACTGGCCGCGGTGTACTGGCCCGGCACCCAGCTCCTGCGCGAGGACAGACTGCCCGGCTCGCAGAACCCCCTGCCCGAAGTCCCGGTCCTCGGCACGCGCAGAGCCCCCGTCGCCAATACCCAAGGAGCTGCCGGCAGCCTGCACGGCCCCCTTGGACTGACAGGACTCCCAGGGGTCGTTTTGGACAGCGCCACCACCGCCCCCACAGACGCAGACTTCTTGGCCCTGGAAGGATGGCTGATCTTGCGCAGCCCAATGGCAGATCCCCGGCCCTTCGCCGCATTGTCCCTGAGCTGTGCCCCCTTGGTGCTCCCTGGTCCGCCTCCCAGCGCCGATGCCGTGCGGAGTGCACTGGCCACCCGGGGCTGCGCGAGCCCAGTTTTGCCCACGAAACCCGAGTAACGGTCCGGCAACGCCCCTCTCTGAGGCATTGCGCACTCACGCCAGAGGGGTCAAGGGTTTCACCTGACTGCCAGGAGCCTGTCGTGCTGCACCCCTACCCCGTGAGCTACCGCACCAACCTGAACCAGGACGCTCTTCGTGAGCTGAGCATGGCCCACACCCCGGCCATCTCCAAGACGGCGGTCGGTAACCTCTGCAAGGTAGCCCGCAACAAGGCGCGCAAGGCGGCCTTCACCTTCATCATCAGCGAGGACCCAGCAGACGGCTTCTCCCACAAGCTGATCTCTCAGGCCGAAGCCCAGCCCCTGATCGACGCCCAGCAGGCCTACATCCAGGCCAAGGGCGAGCTTCTAGAACTCCAAGCGTACGTCGGTCTCGGCCCCCGCGCCGTGCCCGTTCAGTGGCTGTACACCGTCGAAGGCGCGAACATCTGTGCGATGCAGTCCATCCTCTCCTTCCCCCGGGAAGAAGTGGAGAGCGCCGAGAAGCTGGCGGCCCCCTTCGCACCCACCTTCCGCATCGTCTACACCCCGGACTTCTTCCCTGAAGTGGCCGGCGGACAGCGCATCCTGGTCGATCTGAACAGCTACACCACCTACATCATGGGCCCGGACTACTTTGGCGAGTCCAAGAAAGCCGCCCTGCGCATGCTGAACCACTACATCTTCCAGCGCGGCGGACTGGTCCTGCACGCCGGCGCCAAGGGCGTGACCCTGCCCGATGGCCGCCACATCTCCATGACCATCATGGGCCTGAGCGGAACCGGCAAGACCACGACCACCTTCTCCAAGCAAGGCGACGTGACCCAGCCCATCCAGGACGACATGGTCGCCCTCTGGCCCAAGGGCGAGATGAGCGTGACCGAGAACGGTTGCTTCGCCAAGACCTGGGGATTGAGCGAGAAGACCGAGCCGGTCATCTTTCGCGGCACCGTCTCCACCGATGCCTGGACGGAGAACGTCTACACCGACGCAAATGGTGACTTTGACTTCGTAAAGGAGCTGCTCTCCCCCAGCGAGGCCAAGCGTCTGCGCCAGACCCTGGTGGAGACCGGCGCCAACCCGGCCAACCTGGACCGCTACATCTCCGGCGGCATCAGCGCCGAGCAGGTCCTGGACGAGAACGGCGTGCCCGACGACGGCTGGGACTTCGTGAAGTGGACCGCCAACGGCCGCAGCATCATTCCCATGTCCAGCGTGGAGAACGCCGCCGACCTGAGCCGCATCGACGCGGTCCAGTCCATGGGCATCCTGAACCGGGACGAGGGCGAGGACGCCTGCATCCCCGGCATCGTGCGCTTCACCAACCCCCTCCAGGCCGCCGGCTTCTTCATGCTCGGCGAGACCACCAAGACCAGCGCAGCGGGCAAGGAGCGCGGCAAGACCCGCAGCCCCTTCACCCAGCCCTTCTTCCCGCTGGCCCACGGACTCCAAGCCGTGCGCTTCGGCGAGCTGGCCCAGACCATGCCCGGCGTGGACCTCTGGCTGATGAACACCGGCTTTGTGGGCGGTGATGGCAAGAGCGTGAAGGAAGGCGTGGGCCACAAGGTCAAGATCCGCCACTCCAGCGCCATGCTCGAGGCCATGCTCAAAGAAGAGATCGTCTGGACCACCGACCCCGACTTTGGGTATCAGGTAGTCGACGTAGAGCACCCGGGAAACGCCGCCCTGCTGGAGAAGGTGCCTCTGGAGATTCTCTCCCCTCGCCGGGCCTACGCCAGCACGGGCCGCGCAGAGATTTACCGGGACTGGGTCCGCCGAATGAAGGCGGACCGCCGGGCTTTCCTGGAGTCCTACGAGGTGGACGCTGCCATCGTCGCGGCCACCAACAACGTCTGAGCGAGGGGCCGCTGAGAAGGCCTCAACCCCGGCGGGTGTGGGATCGATGAAGGGTTCCATCAAGTGGACAGCGGGCCATGATGAGACACCTAAACGGAGTCCTCATGCGCCTACTGTCCCCCCTTGTTTTGCTCTCCCTGGCCGGCTGCTCTCTCATTCAAGGAGCACGAGGAGACGTCTGCCCCGAAGAGGATCCCGCCCTGCACATCGGCCAAACGCCCACCTCCCTGGACGTGGACTGCCGCTGCCACGCGACCTTCGGCAACTCGACGAACTACCCCTTGGAGTGCCAAACCGGAGGCGAGGCCATCGCCAACGGCGCGGAGTTCGGAGAGGGCCCCAAGATCTGGGAGACGGGCGGCCGCATTCGTGGCGGTGACTTGTGGGAGGACCGGGGCGAGATCATCGTCGCGGTGAGCAACGGCTCCAATCAGACCGGGTTTGTCATGGCCTTGGACTACGAGACCGGCGACCGCCGCATTGTCAGCGGCGTCTATCAAGACCCCAACAAGGGCCTGGTCGAGGTGGGCAGCGGCGCATTCTGGCTGGAGACCACCCACGCGCTTCGGGGGCCAGACGACATGCTCTACGTCTACGCCCACGGGAGCGAATACGACAGCGCCATCTCCGGTCAGGACGTGATCAACGAGATCTGGCGGGTGGATCCAGACACGGGCGACCGCACCATGATCTGGCAACACAAGCTGAAGAACCCTGGCAACAGCTCCTACGGGATCTGCAACAACGGCAACCCCGACGACCCCCGCCCTCTGCAACTGATGCTGGAGGGAGGCGCCTTTGAGGTGGCCGAGGACGGCGCATTCTTCATCGGCAACATCCGCAACGGAAGCCCGATGCCCGGCGTGGGATTGATCGAAGTCTCGGCGGACGGTCGCGACTGCCGGGTGGTCTCGATGAACCCGGGTTCGGCGGGCAACGACTACGAGAATGGCGTGGGCGGGGGCTTTGACTTTGGTCTGGCCGTCGAGACCATCAACCACATCAACGGCGAGCTGCTGGTGATGGACAACAACAACCTGCTGCGCGTGGACCGGGAGACCGGTGACCGGGAGCGCCTGATGACCGTCGGTTGGCCCGGCGTGCTCCAGTGGGACCCGAGCCGGGAGCTCTACCACCTGACCAGCATCGAGCCGCCCTACGTCGCAGGCGGCGTGCTCGCCACCGTGGACGTGGGTGCCGAGCAGTCCTGGATGTGGTCACGCTGCAGCAACATCGACGAGGACCACCCCTTCGCCGAGATCTGCTTGGATGGCGGAAACGCCGAGAACATTCTGAACAACAACCAGGGCTGGGTGCTGCCGGACGGAGAGCACCTCATCACCGTCAACGACCGCGACCTCTTCGCGATCGTGGACATGGACACCGCGGTGCTCAACCACTTCAGCTTGTAGGGACTGGCCCGCGGTGGAACGCAAGCTCTGGCAGCGCCGAGGTCTACGGCACTGGGCCCTTCGCGTGAAGGTGGAAGGCCCTCCCAAGCTTGCGTCCCACGTCGTGGAACCCGCCATCGCGGAGCCCACAAACGGAGCCTGACATTCCTGCTTCCCCCTTGATTCTGTGGCTGCGACGTGACCTGCGCTTGGGAGACCACCCAGCGCTGCATGCAGCGATTCAGACCGGTCGGCCGATCCTTCCGGTGTTCATCCTGGATGCGGAGTTCGCCCAAATGGGGGCCGCACCCAAGTGGCGACTGGAGCGCGCACTGGCCTCGTTCTCGGAGCGCTTGCAAGGGGTGGGTTCCAGGTTGATCCTGCGCTCTGGGGATGCATTGACCGTGCTCCAGGATCTGATTCAGAGCACCGGCGCCCAAGCCGTTCACTGGTCCAGGCAGTACACGCCCCAGGGCATTGCACGCGACAAGAAGATCAAGGCCACCCTCAAGGCGCAGGGCGTGCAGGCCGCCTCCTTCACGGGCTTTGTGCTCTTTGAGCCCTGGACCGTGCAGACCGGCACCGGCGGCCCCTACAAAGTCTTCACCCCCTTCTGGAAGAAGGTGCGAGAGCGCAGCCTGAAGGCGCCCTTGCCGGCCCCAGAGGCGCTGCCAACTCCTGTCTCTTGGCCCGAGAGTGAAGCGCTCCGCACCTGGAGGCTCGCCGCGGACATGAACCGCGGTGCTCAGATCATCGCCAAGCATGCCTCCATCGGCGAGGCCAGAGCGCTGGAGCGGCTGCACGCGTTCCTCTCCGAGCGCTGCGCGGCCTACCCCACGGACCGTGACCGGCCGGACCGAAACGGAACCAGCGGCCTGGCCGAGCACCTGAGCTACGGGGAGATCTCGGCGCGCACCATCTGGCACGCTGGCCGAGAGGTGATGGGCCAAGGCAACCCAGGCGCCGAGACCTTCGTCAAAGAGCTGGTCTGGCGTGACTTTGCCTGGCACCTGGCCTTCAACACCCCCGAACTGCTGCACGACACCTGGCGGCCGGCATGGCGAGACTTTCCTTGGCGGCCCGACAACGCAGACGCGGAGAAATGGCGACGGGGGGAGACCGGGGAGCCGATGGTCGATGCCGCCATGCGGGAGCTCTACGTGACTGGGCGCATGCACAACCGGGCGCGCATGCTGGTGGCCTCGTACCTGACCAAACACCTGATGACCCACTGGCAGGTGGGCGCCGACTGGTTCGCCCAGTGCCTGGTGGACTGGGACCCAGCCTCCAACGCCATGGGCTGGCAATGGGCCGCCGGCTGTGGCCCCGACGCCTCCCCCTACTTTCGGGTCTTCAATCCGGCGGGACAAGCCAAGAAGTTCGACCCAAAGGGTGAATACCAAGCCCGTTTTCTTCCGATGAAAGACGGCTTGGAGCAGGACGCCGAGGACTTCTACCGGGCCGCTCCGAGGAGCTGGGGTTTGGACCCCGCGGCGCCCTACCCCAGTGAGCCAATCATCGCGCTTAAGGCTGGGCGGCTGCGGGCTCTGGAGGCGTACAAGGCCTTCAAGGGCTGAGCCCTCGCGAGTGCAAGGGGGATGTCGATGGACCTGAGGCGGCCCGCCCAATACGAGGACCACAGAGGTTCCATGCCCCCCCTCCCCGACACTCCCGAGACCCTCCAGTACTGGCTGCTCACGAACGCCCGCACCTGCGGCACCGTGCCCCAACTCTTGGAGGCCCTCGCCGCCCGACTCCGCCGAAGCATTCCTTTGCACCGGCTCTTTTGCGGAACCATCGTGCTGCACCCTCAGGCTGCGGCCTGGGCGTGGATCTGGCTTCCTGAGAGCCCTCTGCGAACCCTGGCCTTCTCCTTCGACGAGTTTCAGCGCCTAGGTCAGAACGACAGCCCCGTCCGCCGCCTGGAGCGAGGCGCCAACGAGGTGCGCAGGACCGCCGCAAAAGGCGCCGATGGGATGCTGGATGTCGAGGAGATCTTCGCCAGCGGCTTTACCGACTTCCTGGCCCTCTCCATCCACTTCCGAGGAGAGTGGGTCGGCGCCTTCACCTTCGCGACCCATCACCCCGAAGGCTTCACCCCGGACCATCTCGCGCTCTTGCGCAGCGCCACCTACGCCCTGGAGGCGGCCGTCGAGCCCCTGGCCCAAGACCTCGTCACCTCCGCGCTCCTGCAGACCTACCTGGGCCGCGACGCCGGTGAGCGCGTCTTCCAAGGCGACGTGCAACGGGGGGACGGCGAGATGCTGCGGGCTGCGGTCTGGATGTCCGACGTGCGGCGCTTCACCTGGCTCTCCACACACTTGGCCCCCGCTGAGCTGCGAGAGCTGCTCAACCAAGTCTTCGAGACCACGGTTGAGGTGGTCGAGGCCAACGGCGGACAAGTCCTCAAGTTCATTGGTGATGGCCTGCTCGCGGTCTTCCTGGGTGACGGAGACCTTGCCTGTGCCTCGGCCCTGCGTGCAGCCTTGGACCAGAGGCTACGCATCGAGCAGCTGCGCGTTGACCGGGAGGCCAAGGGTTTGCTGTTCACCGATGTGGGCGTCGGACTGCACTACGGCGACGTCAACTACGGAAACATCGGTGCTCCGGGCCGCCTGGATTTCACGGTCATCGGCTCCGCGGTCAACTTGGCCGCACGGATCGAGGGCCTCTGCTCCTCTTTGGGCCAGAGCGTCTTGGCGAGCGCGGCCTTCAAGGCACGCGCACCCGCTGATTGGGAGCACTGCGGAGACCACCGCCTCAAAGGCGTAGATGAGCCCGTGCAGATCTACGCGCCAGGACCGTGGCTCAACCGGCTCCCGGTTCAGCGCTGATCGAGGACCACATCCTCTGGCAGACCACTCCCCGTTAGCCACTGCTCTTGCTCCTCCGCACCCTCCAAGTGCATGCGGAAGAAGGACACGGCCAAAGCCCCCGCGACCGCTCGGGCCTGCCCAGGGTCCGAACCCGCGATGCAGGGCTCGCAGGCCTCTGGATCCTCGGCGCAGGGATCCGCAAAGTCCGAGTGCCCCGCCTCTGGCAGAGTCCAGAGGGTGGTCGGTGCAGTGGACGCCTCAAAGAGTACTTCGTAGTTGCCTTCTACCGGAGCCGCTGTCCACCGGATCGATGGCGAATACCGCGCGGACCCGGTCCTCGTCCAAGGCATGGAAGAGCGCCTGCTTCCCGCCTCGGCTGTGGCCAGCGACGCCGAGCTTGTCGAAGTCGACCTGGTCCAAGGTCTCCAGCATCTCGAGCGCTGGCAAGAGCGCCAAGCTGTCCTCGCGCAGCTCGCTGTGGTCCTGGCTAAAGACGAAGCTCTCGTCCCATTGAGGCATGACGGTCGCCAGCCCCCAGCCAGCCATGTGGCAGGCCGTGCGGTGGTACAGGCTGCGCGGGGCCGCAAAGCCGTGGTGGAAGACCACCAAAGGGGCATCCTCACGCCCTTGGGGCAGGTAGAGATCCAGCGGCCGACTGCGTCGTCGGGAGGCGACATCCACCTTGAAGGTGCTCGTCTCAACCCGGTAGGGCCCTGACGCGTAAGGGTCACCGGCTCCATCTCCAGGAGCGGCCTCGCAGGTCACGGCTTGGTCTACACAGCCGAAGACCAGCAAGGGAAGCAGGGGAAGCATGCCTCAACTATGTCGCATGCTCAGGCCCATTGCGATGAGCGGCCTTGCGCTCAGGGGCGCGATGCCGTCACCGGGTCCGCGGCGCCAACCCGACGCGACTCCGCCTTGCAGCCCACTTGGCCTCCCGCTGTGCCCGTCGCTTCTCCCCCTGGATCTGCGCCACGTGCTCGTTGGCCTTGGGGTCTGCGGGCCACTGCGGCTTCCAGTCTGCTGGGTCGTGCAGATGCTGGGCCAAAATGTCCAAGGCATCCAGATTCCCCATGCGCGCAGCAATCTCCACGTCCAAGGCGCTTGGCTGAGCGCCAGCGGAGATCGCCAACTCCAGGGTGCTGACCTGGCCACCCAGGCGCCACCAAGGCTCCAGGTCGCTCTCCGGGGGGAGCCGCACACCGTGCTTGTCCAACAGGCTCACCATCGCAGGCTCACCGCGAGAGATGGCCGCCCAGACCGGGTCCGGGTAGCGCATGAAGGGCGTCCCGTGGACGTCCCCCTGCTCCAAAACCTGCGCCAGCGTGGCCAGATCCGCCAGGGCCGCCGCCTGGGTCAAACAGTCCGATGGGTAGCGCGCCCCTTGCTCCAAGAGCCAGCTTCTAGGACTTGAATCCTTGGGACTGAGCGAGGCCACCAGCGCCTGATTCAGCTGAGGCTTGCTCGCGCCCAGCTGTCCGGCAAGCTCCGGGTCCTCGGTATAGAGCCGGAGTACCACCCGCCCACCCTCTGTCGGGTCCAGACGGGGCTGAAGCGCTTGCAGCATGGCCAGCCCATCTTCCGAAGCCGAGGCCACGATGCCCTCGAGGGTCTCGTCGGGGAGCTCGGCCCCAAAGTCCAAGGCTGCCCCCAAGCGAGCCGGGTCATTCAGCGCAAGAACCTCGTCCAACTCATCCCAGTCGTGCCAACGAACGCCGGCGGAGAGCAGGGTGGTCCACATGGCCTCGTCCCCCACCATCGCGGCCATCTCAGCCGGCCGTCTGGACGGACTTCCCCCCCAGTCCTCCAGGCTCACCCCTTGCTCCAGGGCGCGTTCTACCAGGGCCAGATCCCCAAACTGGATCAGCGCGCTCAGGCTGTCCTTGGGGAAGGGTGCGCCCGCCTCGAGGAGCAGCTGCACAAGCTCCGGCTCCTCGTTGCGCAGAGCGGTCATCAAGGCCTGCCCACTGGGGGGCGCGCCGCGCTCCAACAGGGCCTGAAGCAAGGCCACGTCGTGGTTCCAGACCGCCGTGTTGACCTCGCGCTCGCTCAGCTCATAGCCAAGCTCAATGGCCAGATCCAAGCGCCTCAGATCCTCATTCCAAAGCAGGGACGTGGGACTCCAATCCGCAGGCATCTGTGCCCCAGCCTCCTTGAGCAAGGCCACGACCTCCGGGTCCCCCCAAGCCACCGCTTGTGCCGCTGCGTCTCCTCCGACATCCACAGCTTCGAAGCTCGCCCCCTGTTCGATCGCCAGCTTTAACCAGTCCATTCGACGCGCCGAGATGATGGCTGGGAGCGCGGAGTCCGGGAACTCCAGGCCCTCCTTCAAGAGCAGGCGCACGACCGGAGCGTTGTTCGCCTCCGCCGCCGACCCCAAGGCCTCTGGAGCGAGGGGGGCTCCCCGGGCGATGAGGCCCTGGATGAAGGCCGTTGAGCCCTCCTGACAGGCCAGCTCAAGGTCCACAGCATCGGGTTGCCAGCCCATGGAAATGGCCAGATCAATGCGGCGAAGATCCCCCTCTTCAAGGGCGCTCATGGGGGTCTTTCCCGTCGTCCAGGACACCCCGTTGTCGAGCAAGACCTGGACCGACTGGGTGCTTCCCGCAATCACTGCGCGCTCCCCGAGCGAGACCGGAGTGTCGCTCTCCAGACGCACCCCATCCGCCAGCGCCAGACCCACCCAGTCTGCTCGACCAGAGTCCACCGCCGCGCCCAAGCCATCGGCTGGAAAGCGCGCCCCTTCCTCCCGCAGGAGCGCAAAGGCTGCGGCGTGCTCTTGGCTGGCCGCCAGCTGCAGTCCCCTGTTCAGGTCCAGCTTGATGTCCTCTTGGGCCAACACCCAGCGAAGGGGGGCTGTGCCCTTGCTGTAGCGCAGGCTGGCCTGGAGCAGAATGTCCCCCGAGTCCTTCGGTACATCCTCGGCAATCAAGAAACGAACCGCCGCCATGTCTCCACGGCTCAGAGCGCGCGTCATCCAGGTTTGGCCATGGTCGTCGTAGCCACGCGGGTCCAACCCCCGCGCCACCAGCAAGCGCCAGAGAGCCGGATTGTCCAAGAGCTGGTCCAGGCTCTCCGAGTACACCAAGAGCCTGGAGGGAATCTCCTCTACGTCCGCCAAGAGCAGCCCGGTGTAGCGCGTCCCTCCCCGACTCAAGTCCTTGCCGATGGCCAGGGGGAGCGGCGCAGGGGCGCGCTTGCCCGAGGGCTTCATCGGGTCCGCGCCGTGCTCCAGCAGGACCTCGACATAGGCAGGTCGGCCCCGCAAGATGGCGATGCTCAAGGCCGGCGGGTTGTGGGGCCGGTCCGCCAGAATCGCCAGAGGCAGCAAGGGCAAGATGATGATGCTGGCGATGAACATCGCGTCAGGCACGTGGTTGATCTGGTAGGAGCACTGCTGGTTCGGGTCCGCGCCCGCCTCCAGCGCACGCTCCAGGGCCGCCGTGCTGCTGGAGCTGCCCTTCAGCGCCGCACAGAAACTCTCACTGGCATGCGCAGTCGAGGACAGACTCAGGACAAGCATCAAAGGGGACATCGGCACTCCAGGGACAGGTCAAGGACGTGTGAAGTGGACAAGTTCTTTCACGCCCGGCTCCCTCAGTCCTACAGCGTACGCAAGCCAGTCATTACCAATACAGAGTCAAGCCGCCGCTCTCAGCTTCTCCCCCACCTGCCAGAGCTCTCCTCCGCCCGTCGCCAGGACCCCTTCCTCGGCGGCGACCAACGCCAGTTTTGGACCGGAAGCCGCAAAGGTGGCCTGCACATGCAGCATGTGGGTGATGCGAGAGGCCGGCCGGGTCTTCAACGCCTGCTCCAGCACCGCCAATGCGCCCTGCGCATCCCCCGCTTCTAGGCGCGCTGCACCCAGGTCACGCAGGACGACGAAGCGCTCTGGCAGCAGCGTGTTGGCCTTCTCAAGGGCTGGAAGGATTTGGGCGATGGGCAGGCGTCCCTCATGGGCCAGAAGCCACAGACTCAGGGCTTGCTCCGCTGGATCCAAGTCGCCGAGCGGCTCAGGCGCCTGACCGTCCACGATGCGGCCGATTCGGGAGGCGGTGGCCAGGGGGTCGCTCAGCTCCTCGGGTCGGATCAGCCGGTCCCGAATGGGCGCCCAGCTGTACCAGCGCTTGTGGGCCTCGACCATCACTGGAACGGAGCCCAGGGTGGCCACGCGGGTGTGGTTTCGCAGCCTCCACGAGGCGTGGTCCTCAGGTGAGTCCGCGAGCCGGGCCACCAGGTCTCTCAGGGCCTGAGCAGCGCCATAGGGGTCCATGGGCAAGAAGGCGACGTCCTGCTCGTCAAAGGCCTCCAAGAAGGCCGGGAGCGCGGTGACCGCGGGGATGACCCCAGATGCCATGGCCTCGCGCGGGGTGCGCCCGTAGCTCTCGGTGGCCGAGGCGTGAACCAGCACATCACAACGGGAGAGAAGTCGACTTGGATCCTTGATCTCCCCAAAGTAGCGGACGCGCCCGCAGCTGCGCCCTTCCACACCGATCACCCAGAGCTCGACCTCGCCCACCGCACCCGAGGCGACCAGCTCATCAAGCTCGAAGGCCATCTCCTTGCCGGGCCGACGGATCTCAACCAAGCGGGGACGACGGTGCGCCCGGTGCCAGGGGTTGAAGGGGATCAGACGCTTGGGAACGTGCACACCGCTGGGCACAACAGCGCTCAGGATGGCCTCGTCTTGAAGCGATGCAACCGCGTGGCTGGGCACGATCTGGTGGTCCACCAGGGCCTCTGAGGCCGGCGCCATGGCGTTGTGAACGGTCTGCATGATGCGGGAGACACCTGCGATCTGGGCCATCAGGGCAAAGCCCAGGTGGTGGTTGATGCAGTGCAGGTGCGCGGTGTGCACCTCTTCGAGCTCCTCACAGAGCTGCCGCCAGCGGTCCGCGGGGGCCAAGAGGCGCAGATCGGACCAAACCCGAGCTTGGTCCGCGCGGGTTCCCGCATCGTGGGTCACGATCATGCGGGTCCCGGGCCAAGCCTGGAGCAAGTGCAGGATTTCGGTCTCGGCGCCACCTTGGGTCAGCCGTGGGTAGATGCGTGCCAGCATTCGAGCACTCCTTTGCATCCTCGCTTCGGTGCATCGACCCCAGATCTTGAGGACCTAAAGTCTTGGAGGCTGCGACCGATGCGAGGCCACCACAGGAGCTCTTTGTGACCCAGCCCACCGATGTACTGGACCAAGCCCGCGCCCACCTCAACGCAGGCGACCCCGCCCAGGCAGCGCAGACCTTGGCCCCACTCATGGCCCAGGAGGCTCCTCCTCTGGGCGTCTGGCACCTGGGCGCTCTCTGCGCCGAGGCCTTGGGCGACCTGGACAGCCTGCCTCAGTTGATCCAAGCCAGCCACGATCAAGGAGTCTTGGATGGGTCCCTAATGGTGCGTCTGAGCTGCTACGCCGGCGAGCCCACCGCTCAGGGCGACGCCTCCCCGTGGCTGCTGGCGATGGCGGCCGGCGGGATGCTGACCTCGGATGCGGCTCCCGGTTCAGACCCTGTGGTGCTGGTCTCCAATCTGCTGGCCTGTGGACAGAGCGGCATCGTGGAGCGCTTGCTCTCCCCCCGAGCCCAGGCCTCCGCACCCGATTGGGTCGCCTTGGCCCAACAGACCGCCACAGCGCTGGGATTCGACGCCCCGGACACGGCCAAAGACTGGATCTTCATCGGCGGCTGCCCGCGCTCGGGCACCACCTTGTTCCGCGCCATGCTCAACGCCCACGGGCGCATCTACGCCGGCCCAGAGACCAAGGTCGTCCGGGACCTGGCCAACATCCGAGACCGTTGGGACCGCCAGGCCACCCACCAAGCCGGGGTGAGCTCCGAGATGCTGGACCGGGCTGCGGCGGCCTTCACCGATCAGCTGCTCAGCGAGTGGGGTCAGGGATTCCCACGCGTGGCGGAGAAGACGCCTGGAAACCTACTTCACATGCGCTCTTTGGCGCGCATCCATCCCCGCGCCCGCTTCATCCACGTCATCCGAGACGGCCGCGCGGTGGTCAACAGCCTGATGAAGGTGAACTGGTGCAATCCCAAGACCGGCAAGTCCCTCTGGTACTGCGAGAGCGTGGACAAGGCGGCGCTGTACTGGGCGGAGAACATCAAGCAGATCCGAGCCCAGTCTCCCGGACCTGAGCGCTATCTCGAGCTGCGCTACGAGGACCTGGTCTCCAAGCCCGAGGCCGCCATGCGTGCGGTTCTGGCCTGGCTCAATGAGCCTTGGGACCCCGCCGTTCTGGCCCACCACACAGCCCCCCAAGAGCTGCCGGCGATGGAGACCAGCAGCCACGATGTGGCCCAGCCGGTGCACGACCAGGCCAACAGCGTCTGGAAGCGAACCCTGGATGCCCAGGATCTGGCGACGATCCACGACGGACCGGCCGGAGAGGTCCTGGTCGAGCTCGGCTACAAGGAGGCGACACCGCGTGGGCAGGTGCTGCTGGAGAGCCTGGGGCTTGGTTTTTGAGGGTGGGCTGATCATCAGATGAATCTACTTGTCTGATAATCAGCGCAATCGATTGAGCTGATTATCAGACAAGTTGAGCTCCGCTCCGACTGCTACCCTCCACGCCATGCGAATTCTCTACGGCGTCGTCGGTGAGGGTATGGGTCACGCGACCCGCTCTCGTGTGGTCATTGAACACCTGCTCTCGGCCGGCCATCAGGTCCGTGTCGTGGTCTCCAACCGGGCCCACACCTTCCTGACCGAGCGTCTCGGAGAGCGCCCTGGGCTGCGCATCGACAAGATCGCCGGCCTGCACATGCTCTACGCCGACAACCGGGTCAAGAAGCTGCGCTCCTTGGTCTCCAACCTGGAGGGCGCCCGCAGCGGCTGGATCGAGAACCTCTCGGCCTACCAGCAGCACCTGGGCGACTACCACCCCGAGCTGGTCATCTCCGACTTTGAGAGCTGGAGCCACGCCTACGCGCGCCGCCACAAGGTCCCGGTCATCAGCCTGGACAACATGCAGATCCTCAACCGCTGCAGCCACAGCCGCCACGCCAGCAACAACAAGTGCATGGACTTCCGTTTGGCCCGTCTGGCAGTCAAGGCCAAGCTGCCCCGCTGCGACCACTACCTGGTGACCACCTTCTTCGCGCCGCCCATTCGAAAGAAGCGCACGACCCTGGTCCCGCCCATCCTGCGTCCAGAGGTCCTGGCCGCAAAGCGGGAGCCTGGCGAGCATGTCTTGGTGTACCAGACGGCGGACTCCAACTCGGCCCTGCTGCCCATCCTCCAGAAGCTGGATTTGCCTTTTCGCATCTACGGTTTGAACCGCGACGAGGTCATCGGAAACTGCACTCTGCGCGCCTTCTCTGAGCAGGGATTCATCGACGATCTGCGCACCGCCCGCGGCGTCATCGCAGGCGGAGGCTTCTCCCTGATGGGCGAGGCGGTCCAGCTGCAGGTGCCCATGCTCTGCGTGCCTCTGGAGGGGCAGTACGAGCAGCAGCTCAACGCCCGCTACTTAGACTCCTTGGGCTACGGCGACTTTGTGCCGGAGCTGAGCCAGGCCTCGGTGGTGGAGTGGCTCTCCAAGCTGCCGGTCTACCAAGCGGCTCTGAACGGGCACGTTCCCCGGGACAATCAGATGCTCTTCGACCTACTCGACGAGCTCATTGACCGGGTGGGACAGGGAGAGCGCAAGATCAACGAAGTGAGCGCGCCCAGCCTGACCGAACCTGCGGTGTAGACGGCCTCAGTAGCTGACCGTCACCCGCGCGTAGACTCCAGCTCCCCAGCTCGTATTGATAGAAAGCCCTTCACAACTGCCACCATCATCAATAGTGAAAGTATTGGAACCACCTGCGTTATAGCCTGAGATATCCGTCAGAACCCAGGTATTGACGGAGGTGCTCGGGTTGCAGCTACAGCTGCCTCCAGTGAGGGAGAAAGACCCCGCAGAGACCCCGTTCAAATCGGGGCTCTTGGATGTGCTCCCAGAGCAGTAGATGCCGTTGTAGAGCTCGACCTGGACATCGACCGGCGTGACGCCGTAGGTGTCGGTCCAGGTAAAGCCCCAGTCCCCAGAGCAGCCGTTGTAGTAGGAATCTCCAGTAACGGTTGAGCAGGTGGACCCCTGGTTGTTCAGCTCGGCCACCTCGATATTGTAGACGGTGGTCTCTGGCGTGACGACCACCGAACTCGAGCTGACTTGACCGCTGTACTCCGAGCCATCGTAGGCACTGACATGACATGCCCAGACATCATCTCCGGAGACATCCGTGGCGCTGATGGTGTCACCAGCATGGGTGTCGGTCCTTGTCGACCCGGTCCAAGTTGTACTGTCCAGCGTCCACACGATGTCGTGGCTCACGCTGTCGCCGTCAACATCCGTACCAAGCGTGCCGACATCGCAGAACAAGTCGTCGCCCGATGTCGGAGCGCTCGGGGAGATGGTGATGCCTGAGGGATCGCTCGGCGCGGTGTTGCTGATGGTCAGGCTGCTGGAGCTCACGGCCGTCCCGCTGAGGGAGCCGTCAGAGGGCGTGGTGGTGCAGAGCACTGCATCACCCTTGTCAAAGTCCGTGCCCGTCAGCGTGGTGGCCGTGCTGACCGTGCTGCTCCCGACCGTCCATGCGTAGCTCAAGCTCACAGAGTCGCCGTCGACGTCGCTGGTCGTTCCGGGGACGCAGGTGAGCGTGGTGGCCTCGTAGGCCGTGCTCGGGCTGATGCTCGGAGTGCCGACGCTAGGTGCTGTGTTGGAGATGGTGACCGAGCTGGAGCTGAGCGGGCTGCCACTGTCGGTGCCATCCGAAGGGGTCACGCTGCAATAGACCGCCTCGCCCCGCCCAAAGTAGGTGCCTGTGAGCGTGGCGCTGGTCGGCGAGATGCCCGAACCATCCACGACCCATGCATAGGTAAAGCCGACCGTGTCACCATCCACATCCGCCGCACTGGGCGTGCAGGAGAGGGTACTGCCCTCTGTCGCGGAGCTCGGGGTGAGCGTCACCGAGGTCATGGTTGGTGCCGTGTTTTGAATGGTGACGCTCGAGCTTGAGCTGGATGCGCTCTGGCTCCCATCGCTGAGCGTGCCGATACAGATGACGGCATCCCCGCTGCCAAAGTAGGTGCCCGAGAGGGTGCTCGCCGTGGACACACTGCTGCCGTTGACGGTCCACTGGTAGCTGGAGCTGAGCGCGTCGCCGTCCACATCGCTTCCGCTGATCGAGCAGCTGAAGATGGTCGACTCCGTCCCGGAGCTTGGGCTGATCGAGACGCTGGAGACCACCGGCGCGGTGTTCGATACCGTGAGACCGGTGGACGAAAGAGAGGAGCCGGCGTCACTTCCATCCGTCGGCGTCACAATGCAAACCAGCTCGTCCCCTCGATCAAAGTCTGTGCCAGTGAGTTCGCTTGAGGTCTCACTGACCGTGCTGCCACCAACGGTCCACACGTAGCTGTAGGAGACCGAATCGCCGTCCACGTCAGCGGACGTGGGCGTGCACAGTACAGTGCTCGACTCGTACACCGTGCTGGGGCTGAGCGTCACGCTCACCATCGTGGGCGCAGTGTTGGAGGCGACCAAGCTCGAGCTAGCGCTGTCGGTCTCGCTCCCATCGCTCACTGTGAGCGTACAAACAATGGCGTCACCGCTGTTGAAGTAGTCGCTGCTGATGGTGCTGGTGCTGACCCCAGGGTCGCTCCCATCTACCGTCCAGCTGTATGCATAGGACAGGCTGTCTCCGTCGATATCCGTCCCCACGCCGCTGCAGGTGAGCGTGTCCCCTTCGCGGACTTCGCTTGGGCTCAAGCTGACGCTGCCCATCACTGGTGCCGTATTCGAGATGCTCACAGAGTTGCTGACCACAGCTGCACCGGCATCGCTGCCGTCCGTGGGCGTGACGGTGCAGCTCACCGCATCGCCGCTGTCAAAGTAGGTACCGCTCAGAGTGGTGCTGGTGACTCCCGGGTCGCTGCCTGCTACGGTCCAAGCCGTCGTGAAGGTGACTGCATCTCCATCCACGTCCGAGCTCGCCCCTGGCGTGCAGGTCAACGTAGAAGCCTCGTACGCGGTACCTGGGCTCAGGGTCGCGTCTGCCAACACCGGCGCTGTGTTTCCGACGGTGATGCTGGCGGCAACGGCCGCTCCGTCCTCAAAGCCGTCGTTTGGAGTGACGGTGCAAGTCACAACGTCACCGCCGACATGCCCACCAACGAAGGTGTCGCTGTCGTCTCCAACCATCGTGCCGTTCAGCTGCCAGGAATAGACGCTCGCATCGGCGTCCCCGTCTGGATCGAACCAGCCGCTGTGGGCACAGGTGATCGAGTCGCTCGCCGCCGCTGGGTCTGGGGAGACCGTGACCGTGGTGATCTCCGGCACGCTGTTTCCAATGGTCACCTGAGCTTGGGCCGACTCACCGGTAGAGATCCCGTCCGAGGCCGCCACTTGCACAGTCCAGACCTCGTCTCGCAGCGTCTGGTCAGCGTCGATTGTGGACGTTGTGAACTCGGTCTCCGTGCCGTCAACCAACCAGAGATAGGTATAGGTGAGCGCGTCATCTTCACCGTCTGTTGCATCCGTCAGAACAGCGGAGAGCAGCTCTGAGCTCGAGGGGTCAGAGGGGTCAATGCTCACGCCAGGGGCCGATGGGGTCGCGTTCACCAGGAAGTCGACACTGGCCACGGCGTAGAAGCCCTGACTGTCGGTCACCGTCAAGGTCACGGCATGCGCGCCAGGTTCCAAGTCAGGCAGCTCAACTTGCGCACTGCCGTCTTCAAGCGCAAAAGTCTCATCAAACACACCCAAGTCAGCGTGTTCCCAAACCAGAAGCAGCGTCTCCGGGCTGTCTACGTCATCTGAGACCAGAGCATCGAACTGCACTGGCCCATTGGTGCCGAAGCTAGCGTCCAGCTCCGGGGCGATGATTGCGACCGATGGCGGATTGCCGATGGTGAAGAGGATCTCCGCCTCACACAGCCCGCCGTCGTCGTCTACGACGTCCAAGGTGAGCTGGTGCGTGCCAACGCCGAGCGTGGAGCTGGTGAGCGTCCAGTCCCCCGCGTCATTGGTGGTCAGCCCGGCCAATTCACCGTCCAAGTCGCTGCTCAGCGTGACCAAAAGTTCGTCCGTGGACCCGTCCTCGTCCCACACCGTCCCTGAGAAGACCACCTCGACCCCCTCGTCCACCGAGCTGTTGCTGTCTGGAGTAAGGAAAGTGCACTGCGGAACAATATTTTCCGCGAGAGGCTGACTATCAACCGCCGTATCCTGGTCCTTAGAGCAGGCAGAGAAGAGCAGAGCGATGACGAGCAGAGAACGATGACGCATGATTTCCTTATGGACCAACACGGACGGGTCGGGTGATGCATCCGCAGAATTTGTCCCTGAGACGACCTTAGCAGACCTCATTGGAGTCCCACTGCGAAAGCCGGCTTCATGAGTAGGCTTTCGGCCCGTTTCCCTACCCATTCTTGGAGGAGCACAGATGGAAAGAGGCAACGCGTAGATCGGCGCCAACTCAAATGGCGCTCCACGAGCTGTGATGACCTTGTGACCCTCTGAAGTACCTCGGTCCACTACCTTGTTTACAGGCCGCACACAGGCGGCCTTAACCAAGGAAACACCACATGCTTCTTGCTCTTTTTGGTCTTGCCTCCGCCCAGGCCGCCACCGCCTACGGCACCTTCTCTCCAAGCTGCACCAACAACGGCGTGACCACCGCCGTTGAGCGGCAGTGCACCTCTGGCGGGCACGACGCGGATCACCATGTCTGGGTCCCAAACCCGGGGACCGCCGCCGAGGACCGGCTTTTGGTCTTCCTACCGGGCACCAAGAACGAGGCGAGGGACCACGACTGGGTGGCCCAGATCGCAGCCAACGCAGGCTTCCGGGTCATCGTGCTCAGCTACGATTCCAACCAGGAAGACGGTGCAGGAAACGGCCAGATCGGAGCCTTCTGCAACACCCACCACTTCGGCGACACCGCATGCCACGGCGACCTGGGAGAGCGGGTGCTCTTCGGAAGCGGCTCCGGGGTCGCGCTGAGCAATCACAACATGGATGACCAGGACACAGTGCATGCCCGACTGGTCGACGTGCTCACCCAGCTGGACGCGGCCAACCCAACCCACGGATGGGATGACTACCTCAACGACATCGACGTGGCCGACCCCTACAACGACGCGGACTGGTGCAACTTCCTATTCGCAGGCTTCTCCCAAGGCGCCGCTTACGCAGCCCAGCTCGGCTCGATGCGGGATGTAGGCGGCGTGGTGATGCTCGATGGCCCTGGTGCTGTTGGCGACTGGCTCACGGCCACCCACGAGACCGACCCTGACCTCTGGTTCGCCGTACACCACGTCAACAACAACGACAAGACGGCGCAATGGGACGATCTGGGGGTGCCAAATGGGCAGACCGCGCTCAACCTCGGCGGCGGTGGCCCTTGGCCCATGACCGCCGGAGACCACCGGGTGTACGTCACCTCCGGACAGCCGGCGGGATGCACGGCACACAACTCTCTGGCACTGGACAACTGCATGGTCCGGAGCGGAGCAGTACCCAAGTTGAACGAGAGCTACCAAGAGATCTTCTTGCAGGCTGCGGCGGCCGAAGACCCCGAGTGCGCACCCTGAGTTGATCCAGCCCTACTCGCAGGTCAGGGCCAAACTCTCCCCGGAGACCTGACCGACGACGCCGGCCTCACTCAAGGTCCCCTCTGCCTCACCACCGTGCAGGTAGATGCGGCCTTGGGTGTCCACCGCGACCGAGAAGGCGTTGCGCTCAACGGCGAGCGTGCCGCCCTCGGTCCAAGCCAGCTGTCCGCCTGCATCCGGCGTGCCCACCCAGATGGTGCGCGCGTCGGCATCTGAGCCGGGGAAGATCACCAGACGCTCCCCATCGTCGGCAGCCCCCAGCCAGGTACCCAGGTAGCCCCCGGGCAGAGCCAGCTCGGTCCAAGAAGAGGGGTCTGCAGCGTCCGCCACCCAGCCTCGGCTCTGCCAGGCTTGGTCCGGACCACTGCGCCAGGAACCGATGGCGTAGAGGTAGCCCCCGGCGATTCCGCCGCTCACGGCCTGATCCAGCCCACCCTCCGGAATGTCCGCGCTGGTGCTCCAGCCGCTCAGCTCTCCGCCGGCCTGCACTTGATAGGCCCGCTGACGGGAGATGCTGTAGAGGGTCTCTCCATCGGAGCGCATCACATTGGCGTAGCCCGGGCTCTCCGTCTCGCTCCAGCTGCCCACCAGCCCGTCCGCAAACGAGGCCACCCAGGCTTGATCGCCGTTGACGGCGTAGACCTTGTCTCCCAGACCATGCACCCGCGTGTTCTCTCCGCTGGGGATGTTGGCCCCCGCCCGGAAGCTGCCCAAGCGGCCGTCGGGACGAATCGGCGCGCTGTATACGCTGCCGTCGGCGTCACCTCCGCCGACCACCAGCCAGTCCCCCAAAATGACCCCGTTCAGGTCCCGGATGGGCTCAGGAATGGGCGTGGTGCTCTCTAGGGCGACGCTGTCACGCAAGGCCCCCGCGTCCACACCGGTGGCGATGCTCCCACGCAGACGACCGCGCCTAAAGTTCATCTCCAAGTCCACCAAGCCCTCGCGGGCATCGGTGCACCAGGTTGCGTAGATCACGCTGCCTTGGGCGCGCTCCAGCAGCTCCACGGCACCCGCAGCGTCTTCCGCCACGCCAGCGGTGGCAACAGCCGAGATGGCCTTGCCTGCACCCAAGTCCACACCGATGATGGCGCGGTCCAGAGTCGCTGCGTCCAGCTCCTCCTGCGTGGTGACATCCGGCCCCGTCCCGCCATCGCTGATCACGAGCAGAGTGCCGCGCACCAGGGCCAAGGTGGCGTCCGTCTGGTCCTCCCACTCCCCAAAGGCGGCCAGCACTGCGCCGCGCAGGTTGGTGGTGGGGCCCTGAGCTGCCAGAGCATCAATGCTGCTCTGGATGGCGTCCCCATCGGTGCTCACCGGCTGCTCCACAGACATGCTGTCGGCGAAGCTCAAGATGCCCATGGGCTGCTGTGGAAGGCGGGCATCGGCGATGGCCTGAAGCACGGCGCGCGCGGCCTCCAGATCACCGTCCTCGCTTACGTCCACCAGAACCCAAATGGTTGCTTGAACCTGCATCTCTTGCGCGGAGAGCCACATCGGAGAGACATCTTCTCCAGCCTCAACCAAGCTGAGCTCCCCCACGTCCCAATCATCCACGCCCCGGCCATCGGCGTCCCGCAGCCACATGCTGGCGGTGACCCGGTCCGGCGCCATGCCTTGGCTGGTCAGCAGGGTGGTCTGAAGGGGGCCTTTGATGTCGGCGCCGCAGGCGAGGAGCAGGGTGATCAGCATGCCCTGACTCTACCGCGAAGGTTGGGGGTTTTCAGCCCAAAGCACCCTTGACGATGTGCGCGGCCCGCTCGGCCTGCTCCGGGGTGACCGAGGAGAAGCACAGGCGCACCCAGTGCTTGTAGTCCTGGCCAAAGCTGGGGCCTGGGGCCATCAATACACCGTGCTCCACCAGGTCGGAGAGCAAGCCGTTTACGCCTTTAGGAAGGCGTCCCTCCAGGTTCAAGAACAGGAAGGTGCTGCCTTGGGGTTCCGGCAACCCAAGTACCGCGGCGACCCGATTTCCGGAGTCCTGGTACTGGCTCTTGGCATGGGCAATCCAGTCATCTCCCTGCTCCAGTGCCACCAGCGCGGCTGCCTGACCGGCTCTGGGCGCACAGTAGAAGGTGTGGGTGCTCACCTTCTGGATCTGGCCAATTACGCTGGCTGGACCGGCCAGATAGCCCACCCGGTTCCCAGCCATGCCGTAGGCCTTGGAGAAGGAAAAGGCGGTGATGGTGCGCTCGGGCGCGAAGCGGGCCACGTGGTGGTGCTCGCCTTGGAAGACGTAGTGCTCGTAGGTCTCATCGGAGATCAGCCAGATCCCCTTGGCACGGGCCCACTGGGCGATGGCCTGCAGCCAGTCTCCCGGCAACACACGTCCAGTCGGGTTGCTCGGCGAGGACACGTAGAGCGCCCTGGTGCGTCCAGTAAAACGCTCGTCCAACGCCAAGAGTGCCATCTCGATGCTGTGCACCCGGTCATAGAAGGGCACCTCCACCGCCACCCCGCCAAAGCAGCGCACGTGGCCGCGAATCAGGGGCCAGAAAGGCGCCAAGATCATGACCTCGTCCCCGGGAACAAGCAGAGCGCCCATCACCGCCGCCAAGCCAGCCGTGGCGCCGGCCGTGACGAGAACGCCGGAGCGCTCCACATCCAATCCCTTGCTGCGCAGTGAGCCGGTCAGCGCGTCCACCAACGCCGGCAAGCCCTGGGGCGGGGTGTAGCGGTGCAGGCCGGGATGATCGGCTTCCCGCTGGGCCTCCATCTGCGCGGCCGGCAGAGGCGCCATGAAGGTGTCCCCGACGTGCAGGGGGTAGGTCTCCCCCTCAAAGGCAGCCAAGCGCTGGGTCAGCCCGCTGTAGATGGAGCCGGGCATGGCCGCGATGGTGGGGTTGAGGGGCGGCACGGTGGACATGGGGACAGCTCCGAATCCAGGCCAGTGTACCCAGGGCATCCATGAGGAGGTATAGGGCCCGCCAAAGGAGACCCCCATGCCCGTCTACGCGATGAAGGTCACAGCCAAGTCCGCCCATGAGAAGACCGATCAGCTCTTCATCTACACCTTCGAGAGCCCCGCCCAAGGCGAGCGCACCATCGTGGCCAACCTGACCAACACCTACGAAGTGGGTGACGTGGCCGGTATCGCCATCGAGGGCACCTTCTTGCCCGGCGTGGAGATCAAGCCCCGCAAGGTCTACGGCGTGCACAGCCAGGGCATGGCCATGGGCAAGGTGGAAGCCGAGCTCGACGCTGACCTGACGGCGCACTTCGAGGCCGACAAGGAGCCCACCCCACACACCGTGACCATCACGGTCACCGTGGACGCGCGCTACCCCGAGGACGCCGAGAAAATCGGCGCGAAGGCCATCGGAAAGGGCCAGGGCAAGGTCGACTCGGTCCAGGCGGACTGAGTCCCCAGAGACGACCTGAGCGTGAACAACGGAGCGCGTCGCTCTGGGCCGCTACTGGCTCAGAGCGATGGCGGCCTCCATGCCCTCGCGGATGGCCCGCCGAGCGTCCAGCTCTGCCGCAAGCTTGGCCCCGCCAATCACCTTCACCTTCACACCTGCAGCCTGCAGGGGCTCCTGCAAGGGCACGAAGCTGGTCTGGCCTGCGCACACCACAACGTGGTCCACGTCCAGCACCTGGGGCTCGCCGGCCACCTTGATGTGCAGACCGGCATCGTCCACCTTTTCGTAGGCCACCTCCGCCAGCATGGTGACCCCACGCTTCTTGAGCTGCGCCCTGTGGATCCAGCCGGTGGTCTTGCCCAGACCGGCACCCAGTTTGCCCTTGCGGCGCTGCATCAGAGTGACCTCTCGCGGACTGCTGGCCTGCTTGGCCGGCACCAGACCACCGCGGGTCTGGTGGCTCTCGTCAATGCCCCACTCGGAGAGGAAGTCCTGCAGGTTGGGGCCCTCCCCATGGTCCACGTGGGTCAGGAACTCCGCCACATCAAAGCCAATGCCGCCGGCCCCAATGATGGCCACCTTCTCGCCGACCTCTGCGCCTTGGAGCACGTCTACGTAGGAGAGCATCTTGGGGTGATCCGCCCCGTCAAAGCGCAGCTCACGGGGCTTGACCCCAGTGGCCAAGACCACCGCATCAAAGCCCTTGAGCTCCTCCAGGCCCACCATCTGCCCCAGCTTCACATCCACCTTGGCGTCGGCCAGACGTCCCTTGAAGTAGCGCAGGGTCTCGTAGAACTCTTCCTTTCCGGGGATCTGCTTGGCCAGGTTGAACTGCCCGCCGATCTCCGTCTGTGCATCGAAGAGGGTGACCTGGTGACCCATCTCACTGGCCTCGCAGGCGGCGCTCAGTCCACCTGGGCCGGCTCCGACCACAGCGACCTTGAGCCCACGAGGCGCGGTGGGCTTGGGCAGCTCCGTCTCAAAACAAGCCCTTGGGTTCACCAGACAGGAGGCCCGCTTGTTGGAGAAGATGTGGTCCAAACACGCCTGATTGCAGCCAATGCAGGTGTTGATGCTCTGGGACTTGCCCGCCGCCGCCTTGTTCACAAAGTCGGGGTCAGCGAGCAAGGGTCGGGCCATGGAGACCATGTCGGCGTCGCCACGGGCCAGGATCTCCTCGGCCACCTCTGGGGTGTTGATCCGGTTCGAGGTCACCAAGGGCACGCTCACCTCGCCCTTGAGCTTGCGGGTGACCCAGGTAAAGGCGCCGCGGGGCACCATGGTGGCGATGGTCGGAACCCGTGCCTCGTGCCAACCAATGCCGGTGTTGAGGATGGAAACGCCGGCCTCTTCCAGCGCCTTGGCCAGCATCACCACCTCCTCCCAGGTGCTGCCGTCGGGGATCAGGTCCAGCAGGGAGAGGCGGAAGATGAGCACAAAGTCCGGGCCCACGGCGGCCCGTGTGCGGCGCACGATCTCCAGAGGAAACTGGATGCGCGCCTCGTACTCGCCCCCCCACTTGTCGGTGCGCTTGTTGGTGTGGCGCACGATGAACTGGTTGATCAGGTAGCCCTCGCTGCCCATGATCTCCACGCCGTCGTAGCCGGCGTCTTGGGCCAGCTGGGCGCACCTCACGAAGTTGTCGATGGTGTTCTCGACACCGCGCCCGCTCAGAGCGAAGGGCCCAAAGGGCGTGATGGGCGACTTGATGGCGCTGGGGGCGGCGCTGATGGGGTGGTAGCCGTAGCGACCGGCGTGCAGGATCTGCATGGCGATGCGGCCGTCGGCAGCGTGCACGGCATCGGTGAGGGTGCGGTGACGGCGCACCTCAATCTGGTTGCTCATCTTGGCCGCGAAGGGCTTGAGCCAGCCCTGTCGGTTGGGCGCGATGCCTCCAGTCACCATCAGGCCAACGCCGCCCTTGGCCCGCTCAGCGAAGTAGGCGCCCATCTTCTCGTAGCTCCAGTCCTCTTCCAGGCCCACGTGCATGGAGCCCATAAGCACACGGTTCTTGAGGGTGATGGAGCCGACCTGTAGGGGCTCGAGCAGGTGCGGATAGGGGCTGTCAGCCATGGGCGACTCCAAACTGAATGACCATTCAGTCAGAGTCTAACGCCGGTGTCCAGCTATGCCAGCAGTCGCGCTCAGTCCTTGCGGCGGCGCAGCACCAACAAGCCCAGCAGACCCAAGACCGCCAGGCTGCCCTGGCCCCCTAGGCCCACGGTGCAGCTCATGGGCACGCACTCCTCATCCCCGCAGTCCGGACAGTCCGAGCCGATGCGCTCCACGCCCGGGCTGTAGGGCACAGCTTCTGCATCTTCGATGACCAGGGGCAGACAGAAGACCTTTCCGTCGTTGCACTCCTCACAGGCCACCCCAAAGCCCTGCACCAGCTCACAGATGGTGTTGGGCGGGCCACCCTCTTCCACCAAGTCGACCATCGAGCGCGTGTCGACGCTGGCCTGCACGCGCACATTGCGCCAGAGGTCCTGGCCAGGATTGGCGGTGACAAGCACGTCCTCCATTCGCACGACGCTGCCTTCGAAGAATCGCTCTTGGCTCGAGGAGGCGTAGCGCACGACGGCACCGTTCCACTCGGTGGTGGCCTCTTCCGTCTGCGCACAGAAATCCTGCTCGCTACCCTCGCTGCCACCCAGGCGCATTCGCATCTCCGAGCCGCTCTGGGAGAGCACCTCGAAGAGCAGAGGATCCTCGCCCATGTAGCCGGCGAGCAGATCCCCCATTCCTTCCGGCTCGACGATGCTGCCGCTGCGCAGGTCCAGCTCCCAGGCTGTGCCCTCGTAGTCACCGCCGCCACCGCCGCCGGTGTCATCTCCACCGCCGGTGTCATCGCCACCGCTGCTGGTGTCATCGCCGCTGCTGCTGGTGTCGTCACCCTGGATCAGCCAGGAGTCCACGGTCTCCGCGTCACCACCGCCACAGGCCAAGCCCAGTGCAGCAAAACCCAGAAAGAAAGGGATCCAGATACGAGAAGACACGAGCACTCCGAGCGATAAACCCGCGACTAACCCCTTCTACGCAAGAGCACCCCTGCCAGCATCGCCAAGAGCGTCGCCCCAGCCAGCGGGCCTCCGGGTCGGGTTGAGCCCACGCAGCCGTAGGCGGGGGCCTCGACCTCGCTTCCGGTGCCATTGGGGTCTGTGCCGTCGAGGAGCTCGTCGATGTCCCCGACGCCGTCCCCGTCGCTGTCGGTGCCCTCGCTCTCCAGCGTCGCCAGGGCCGCGATCAAGCTGTCCTCGTTCGAGGCCTCCAAGCCCGCATCCAGCAAACTCGCGCCGAAGGGAGTCGTGACGGTGCCAAAGGTGGTCGCGCCGTCATGACACACCGCACAAGAGGGCGAGTCCACCGTCAGCTCTTGGGCCACCACGCCGGGGTAGCTCCCAGACGCCAAAGCAGCGCCGCTCAGAATCCAAAGCATCGTCATTCCTTAGAGCGAGAAGTGCAGCTGCCCAAGCACCATGTGCGAGGGCGTGCGGCCGCTTGAGGTGGCGTTCTGACGGTGGATGTAGTCCACGCGCAGGTCCGTCTTGGGGGCAAAGAACCAGGTCGCGGAACCCCAGCCTCCAAGCGACGTGCCCACCTCTTGCTGCAGCCACTCTCCGGCGGCGGCCACGTGCAGGCCCTGGAAGATCTCGTAGTCCGCCTGAATCCAGCCCGTGGAGCCCAAGCTGGGGGCGCTGCCATTGCTGGAGTCGACCAGCAGGTGACCCTCGCCCAAGATGGCCAAGCCATGCACCGGTGAGCTGCGTACTTGCAGTCCATGAGCCTGTCTCGTGCGTTGGTCCAGGGTCTGGATGTCCAGCTCAGCCACGGTCAGCAGTGAGCTTGCGCCCACCACAAGCTTGGGCCCGATGCTGTACTCCACCAGGCCGGAGTAGCCGCGCTCTCGGTAGCCAGCGGGTGAGAGCTGCAGGTTGCCTGCGATGCCCATCACCTCCGCGCGCCAGTCACCCTTTCCGTAGTGGGCGTTGATCCCGTCCTGCTGGTCCGCGTTGATGTCCGTGCGCGTGGAGGTGCGCGCCCAAGCGTTGTGCTCCAGGATGCGGTTGCCGTAGGGCAGGGCCATTCGACCCGCGCGAACGACCAAGTCGCCCGTCACATCTACGCCAAGCCAGTGCTCCCGAGAGTACAGGTTCACCGTGTCATTCCGCAGCACCCTGGCCTCTTCGGCGGAGCCAGTGGGCAGAGCACCCAGGGAGCCGTAGGCCCGAACCTTGCCCACCGTGACCTGGGCGCGAAGATCCGCCTGCATCACAATCGGGAACACGCTGGGGTCCGTGGAGGGGGTGTCCAAGCGCGCAGCGCCCCCGCGAATCGTTGCCCCGGTGATCAGCCACTCGGGTAGATCCACGGCACCAAAGGCGAAGTCCGCTGCCTTGCCAGGCTCCCACTCCGAGCCGCGCTCTTCCCACGGCGTGCGGATGAAGATCTCACCCTGGGCCCGCCCGTATTCGGTGACCAAGCCGCCGCCGCTGGGGTCCGCGTGGCAGGAGGCGCAGGTGGTGTAGCCGTGGTTGACGCTCCAAGCGTAGGCCTGGGCATCGGAAGGGGTCAGGAGCAGACCCAGCAGCATCACCGCAAGGGCGGTCAGTCGTTTCAGCATGGCCGGCACTCTACTCTGCGGGCACGGTGGTGAACTTGGCCTGGGCGCTCATCGCGGGGTCAACCGTCACGCCCATGTAGTCGGGCACCACGATGCCGTGCGCTTCGGTGTTGAAGGAGAAGGCCGCCACCCAGCTCACCCCGACTTTCTCGGCCTTCATCGCGTACTTGACCTTGGCGGGCTTGTCGACGCCGTGCATGTTGAAGGTGCCCTGGGCGATGCCCGCGCTCTTCTTCTGACCCTCAGCAGGGAAGGTGAGCTGGTCCTTGGGGATGGTGAGCGTCACGGTGGGAAAGCTCTCGGCCTCCGCGTAGTTGTGCATGTGCTCGTCACGCAGCTCGATGCCTGTGGTGACGGCCGTGACTGGGACGGAGAAGACCATGCTCTCCGGGGTCTCCGAGACGCTGAATTCCTTGCTGGAGCCGTCGATCGCAAAGCCTGCAGGTCCATCCGCGTGGAAGGTGATCTTGCTCTTGCCTTCCAGGTTCCAGGCGCCAAAGGCCAGGCTTGGGATGAGCAGAAGGGTCGAGACGATCAGCGCACGCGAGGTCATTGTGAATCTCCATCTTTGGCTACAGGATGACCCGCGAAGGGGTCGGTTTCTGCCATGGGGGAATGTACCCAGCAAGTCTCTTCATGGCCTGTCATCATGTCTGGACACCACTTAAAGGTGTTTACGCACCTTGGGGACCCTAGTGCTCGCACTTATCTGGACCGCCGCCCTCTCCATGACGGGCTGCACGCTGATCGAGCGGGACAACACCGACCGCGGCCCAAGCGTCGTCGGCCCCGACTCCGGTGACAGCGCGGCGCCCTTCGATACGGCCTGGAACCAGACCCCCTACTACCCCAGTTCCTTCGCCGAGCTGCCCGATCCCTGCGCGGACATCGGCCCGATCTACAGCCTCTATTTCCCGCGAGATGGAGAAGGCTGGGTGGGGTGTGGAAATGGCGCAGGGCTGCACCGCAGCCAAGACGATGGCGCGAGCTTCGAGGAGATTCTCCCGGGCAACCAGCTCTACGTCTTCGATGTGCGCGAGGACAGAGAGGGCCGCCTGATGGTCTGCGGACACGCCTACGCAGGCAAGCGAGAGGGCGCCCTGCTGATTCGCCAAGACGACGAAGAGACCTGGACGGACCTACTCTATTACGGAAAGAACTCCGACCAAGACAACGCGGTCTACATCTCCAACTGCGGCCAGGTCGCCCAGGACAGCTTTGGCCGGTTGATGGTCTTCTCCAACACCATCGGCGACCTGACCACCTCCTCGAACAACGGCAGGACCTGGACCAAAGAGGAGCGCTACTGGGAGGACGACAACCTGGAGGAGGGCGGCTACGCAGCGCACCAGGTCATGCGCTTGGAGTCCACCACGGAGGGCTTCGTCGGGAGCGGCAGCAACATCGCTGAGCCCCCCATGTTCTTCAAGCCCAGCACCCACCCCGATGCGGAGTTCTGGAACATGAACCGGGTGGAGATCAGCAATCGCCACATCGGCGAGGCCTGGGCCATGGCCTCTCCCGACGATGGAGAGAGCTGGGTTCTGGGCGGCCGTGACCAGGAGATCGGCGCCTCGGCCAGCGGTTTCCTCTTCGTGGGCCAAGAGCAGAGCTGGACCTCCATTCCCCTGGGCCCAGAGATCGACATCGTGCGCGATGTGGACTTCTCAGGGGATGGACAGCTTGGCTTGGCCGTCGGCGACCGCTACCCACCGACCTCCAAGGGCGGCTTTGTCCTGGTCACCTTGGACGGTGGCCGCACCTGGATGGAGATGGACGTGGACATCCCAGCCGACCTGCAGCGCGTGGAGCTGAACGGCGACAAGTTCTGGATCGGCGGAAACGGCTTCTTCGCTGGGGGGCAGCTCTGACACCTCGCCTAAGCAAAGCGCAGATGCAGACTCTGGAGGAGCAGGGCTACCTGCACATCCCCGCGCTGCTGCCGCCCGATCAGGTCAGGGACCTCCAGCAGGCCTTCTCCGAGCTACTGGCCCTGGCCAAGACCCTGCCGCCCACAGACCCGGAGGGCCTGCACCAAGCCCACTTCGTACGCAGCTGGGACCCTTTCAAGCTGCACCGCGTGGTCTGGGCGGGCGCCGCGAGCCCAATGCTGGCCAAGCTCGGCGATGATCCACGCTTCTTGGCCATCGCAGCGAGCGTCTTGGGGACCTCGCAGATGGACCAACTCATACAACAGGCACACTTCAAGCTGCCTGGAGACGGGGTGGCCTTCTCCTGGCACCAAGACGCCTCCAACCGCCGCTATGGCAGTCCCTTGTGGAGCGACACCAACGGCCAGGGAAGCTTTGTCCAGATCGCCGTGGCGGTGGATCCCATGTGCCCGCACAACGGAGGGCTTCAGGTACTGCCCGGAACCCACCGTCTGGGCTTTGTCGCCGATCCGGAGACCGGCGAGATCCCACCGGAGCACCTGGACCTGAACGCCGCTGTGTACCTGGACATGGCCCCGGGAGACGCGGCCCTCTTCGGCCCCTTCCTGATCCACGGCAGCGGGCCCAACACCGGCACCACCAGCCGCCGTCTCTTCCTGCAAGGCTACGCATGCCCAGGGGCCAACCGCAGGCGCTACCCTGGCTCCGGCCTGGGCCTCCCCAGGCACCTTCCTCAGATGCTTTCACCGAAGCTGTCAGAGCAATGAAGGAAATTCCCGCCCATCCGTCTTGATGGAGCAGACAGGAAAGATCATGCTGAGCCTCCTCCCCCTCCTCTTTGCTTGCACCGTCAACGAGTCCACCGACGCCCTGTTCTTGGACGGCGTCGGCCTGAACGCTGTGAACGTGGATGTTCAAGCCGGAGACGTGAGCTACCGGGGTGGCTACTCCGACTTGGAGATGCAGGTGCGCTCCTGGGGCGCCTCTACAGACGAGGCCACCGCTGATTCGCGCGAGGACGGCAACTCCTGGGGCTTAGACCGTCAGGGCGACACCGCCCAGGCCTGGGCACGCAGCCTGAGTTGGAACGCCGGCACGGACCTGACCCTGCTCGGCCCAACCGGCCTGGTCAGCGACTGGCTGCTCCAGAACGGCGACCTGGAGATCCGCGAGCTCTCAGGCGACCACTACATGGAGGCAGACAGCGTCCTGCTCTTCAACGTAAGCGGCAACCTGGAGGTCCTCGCTGGAGACGTGGAGGCCTCCTTGGCCCCTGGTGCCGGCGACGTGATCCACATCATCTCCGAGGGCCCCGTGGACCTGGAGCTGCCGTGGAGCCGAGGCTACGACCTGACGGTTTGGGGCGACCCAGAGGCGGAGATGGTCATCGAGGAGTTCGGTTTCGGACGCGTGGCGACCAGCCCCGGCTACTTTGCTGGAGTCAGCGGCGACGGCGAGGTCCGTGTCATTATCGAGACGAACAGCAGCGTTACCATCCGGGCATTCTGACCCCCGCGTTGCTCAGGAGAGCTGAGTGAACGTCGCCACCATCCAAGCCATTGCTTCGGCTCTGATGGTGGTGGTGATGATGCTGGCAGCAGGCTTCAAGCTCGAGCTTGGCCATCTCCGCGCTGTGACCCAGCACCGCAGCCTGCTCTTCAAGAGCATTGCCGTGAACCTGCTCGCCATCCCCTTGGCGGCCTGGGCCACCATTGTGCTCCTGGACCTGCCCAGCGCTGTTGGCGTGGGCATCCTCTTGGTGGCCGCAGCCCCAGGCGGAGCCACCGCCGCGCTCTATGCCAACCAGGCGCGCTCGGACCTTCCCCAAGCGGTCGCCATGACCCTGCTCCTGCCCGCGATCGGGCTGGTCACGACCCCTGCGACCGTGGCCCTGGCCGCGGACCTGGATGTGCCAGCCGGCCCTCTGGCCCTCAAGATCGCCGCAGCGCTGCTCTTCACCCAGCTCACCCCCTTGGCCATCGGCATGCTGCTCCGGTCCAAACGGCCAGAGCTGGCGGCCAAGCTCGCCGGGCCCACCACCATGCTCGCCAACCTGCTGCTGGCGGCCATCACCCTGTTGCTCTTGGTGCTCAAGGGCACAGCGCTCTTGGAGATTGAAGCCCTGACCTGGGCGACCATGTTGGGACTGAGCGCCTTGGCCATCGGCTTGGGCTACTGGGCAGGCCGCCCCGAGCAGGCCTCCGCACGCAGCGCGAGCATCGTGGCGGTCACCCGAAACGTCGCCGTGGCCATCCTGCTGGCCTCAACAGCTTTCTCGGACCCCGTGGTCGACGCCACGGTGCTCAGCTACGCCTTGCTTGTGGTGCTCCTGCCGCTGGGTCTGAGCCTGTTCTGGAAGCGCAGCGCCGGCGCCTAAAGCAGCGACTCGAGCCGGGCCCACAGCGCCGCTTCATCGGCGGCAGCGCTGCGCACTCCAGGCAGCGGGAGCGCGTCAGCCTGGCTGCGGTCAAACCAAAACTTTCCAGTCTCGACCTGGGCACCACAGAGCCAAACGATGGTGTCAGCTCCCTGCTCCGGTGTGCGCAACACGCCCTTGGTGAGCTTGTGAAAAGTGGGCAGGCTGGAGCTGACCCCCGGGGTGTCCGCCCATCCGGGGTGCATGGCGGAAAAGCAGGAATTCGGCCGCTCCCGGGCCCAGAGCTTGGCCAACACGATCTCGGCGCGCTTGGTGCGGGCGTACTGCACCACCCCGTCGTAGGGCTTGGGCGGGGAGAACATGGGCTCAACCTCCAGGCTCTGGGTCAGTCCCCCACCGGAGGAGACCCAGATGACCTTCTTGGCTGGTAGCGCGCGCGTCAGGCGGTGTGTGGCCACCAGGTTGAGCGCCAGTGCCAGCTCCAGACCCTCTGCGGTCTCTTGGTAGGCCGTGGGCAGCACCCCAGCGTTGTGAACCAGGACGTCTACTTCCCCAAGCTCCTCGGCCAGGGCACCGACACGCGCCGGATCGGTCAAGTCCCAACCTGAGCTGCGACTGGCATCAAAGGTCGTTGCGCCCAGGGCATCACAGGCCGAACGGGTCGCCTGGCCCAGCCCACCGCTGGCGCCCGTGATCAGCACGCGCAAGCCGTCCAAGCGGGGAAGATCACCAAAGTCCTTGGCATGTCTCTCAAAGCCAGGTCGGCCAAATCCGAAGGGGTCGCGCAGTCGTTCGAGCATGGCTGCATAGGACCGAAGCGCTCCCCGCTTGCAGCGTCCATCTTGCATCCCTCTGTGGCGCCCCTTTCCGAAGGAGCAAGGGCGTATACCTTGCCGACATGGCCGACGATTTGCCCATCACTGACCGAATCCAGGTGCCCGCACAGGCGCTGCGGGTTCTCTACAGCCGCTCGGGCGGACCGGGCGGCCAGAACGTCAACACGCGCGCCACGAAGGTTCAGCTCTTCCTGAATCTCTCCAGCTGCGGGCTGCACCCCGCCGTCCAAGAGCGGCTCTGTCAGGCCCACCCCGGAAAGCTCAGTGCCGCCGGCGAGGTCATGATCGCGGTCTCCACACACCGCACCCAAGACGCCAACCTCAGCGCCGCCCGAAACCGCATGGCCCAGATGATTCAGAGCGTGCTTCAGCCGCCGAAGAAGCGCCGCAAGACGCGCCCCTCTCGTGGCAGTAAAGAGCGCCGTCTGAAGGGCAAAGCCCAGCGCTCCGAGACCAAGAAGAGCCGCGGAAAGGTCGACTACTGAGGGGTCAGCGGCAGCTCCGGATGCTGCCGTCGCATCGCCTCCATCACAGCCTGGGCCTTGGGCTTGGGCACGTTGACGGGCAGCTCCTTGCCGTTGTCTTGGACCAGCACCAGCGTGAGCAAGGTGCCCATCCGCGCCCCTTGCGCTTTGATGCGGTCCTCCCTGAGAAAGGCGCGAGCCAAGCCCTCTCCGGTGGCGATCAGCACCGCGGCCTTGTTGGTCAAGGGAGAGCGCGCTTGCCGCCACCCAACAAAGGAGAGCCCAGCCAACAAGAAGAAGGGCACTGAATAGGCCACCTTCACCGGATCCATTGGGGACTGAAGCGCAGCCCAGATCGCGACGATGATGCCCAAGGCGTCCATGCCGACAAAGCCGACGAGCAGCCCCTTCGCGGCAGCCTCCTGCCCATCGGTGAGCAAGTCGTGGAGCACAGGATCAAGATTGGACGCAGTCAATTCCGCTCCTAAGTTAGAATCAGAGGCAAAAGCATGTTCCACCCTACAACGGAGGGTCAGATGGGCCGCCGCGGAAACCAGACCAAGTCCAAGTCCAAGTCCAAAGCCAAGGTCGAGACCCCGGTCGAAGTCGAAGCCGGCCGCGAGGACCACCTCCGCCAGTACCAGCTCTCCGAACTCACCGGACTAGACCGCCTGGACGAGAAGGAGCAGGACTTCGTCCAGAACCGCATCGATGCCTGGAACGAAGGGTCCAAGAACATGTTCCACGGCCACAAGGGTGTGGGTGGCTCCTGGACCATGGACGTCGGCAACATCTTTGGCGGCAGCGGACGCGGAGATGCGCGCCTCTGCTTCTTGAGCAGTGGCTTGGAGATCGTGAACCACAAGGGCAAGAACCTGCTCAAGTAGCAGGCTTCAGGCGCTCCTCCAGCCCAGCCAGACGCTCTCGCAGCGACGCCATCTCGGCGTCCCCGGGATGAATGGGCTGACCCATGTCCGGCTCCTCCTCGGGAACTGGATTGGACTCCTCAGGCGCCGCCGCTGGCCCGCTCGGCGCTGGCCCCAGTCCAAAGAGGGTCTCCACTTGATCCATCTGGGCGCTGAGAAGTTCCATGCCAGCCCCAAGCTGCGTGCGAAGGAGCTGTTGCCAGGGATCATCCCCCGAGGCCCGGATCATGCGGTGCAGCATGGAAACGGAGAGCAGTCCGCCCCCTTGGAGCTGCTCCAGCACCACCTGCAGCAGCACCTCTTGGGTCAGATCCGCACCGTCGCTGACCCCCACAACCTGCACCCGCTCGCCACCTCGCACCAACTCCGCAAGCTCCCCCAAGTTGATGTAGGCGCTGGTCTGGGTGTCGTAGAGACGTCGGTTCGCGTACTTCTTGATCAAGCGCACAGGTGCCTCCAACCCAAGCAAGGTAGCCCAAAGCGCGCTCGAAATCATGTTGCACGACAACATCCATCTTGACGCATCGCAACATATCGCGATAGGATTCCCCACCGCAGCGGAGACTCCATGAGCCAAGCCCAGCAACCTGACTTCACCAAGCTCTCGGGTCAGATGTACGAGCTCTGGGAGAAGTCCTCGAGCGCATGGTGGGATGAAGTGTTGGAGTCCCCAGCCTTCCTCAAATCCATGGGCGAGAACCTGGCCAACAACGCCGAGGCACGCTCGGCCTACCAGGCCAAGGTCAACCAGGGCCTAGAGCAACTTCACCTGCCCACCCGAGAGGATCTGCTCCGCATCGCACGCATCGCCTCTCTGCTGGAAGACCGCCAGCTCAAGCTGGAAGATGAGATCTTGGGCCTACGCGACCAGCTCGCTCGCTCGGAGAAGGACGCGCTGCTCGCCCGCATTCAGACCGCTGAGACGCGCTTGGAGCTCGAAGCACGCTTGGCCCAGATGGAGTCCAAGATCGACCAACTCCTGAATCGCAGCGTCTCGGCGACCGTGGAACAGGACTAGCCCATGTCCGGCCCCGCTCCCGACCCCCTCAAGGCTTTTGGCCAATCCTGGCTGCCCATCGACGGTCTCTCCCAGATCGAGAGAGTGCGTCGCGGCGTGCACATCCACAGCACGACCGCTCGACCTCCGGTCGGCCAGACCCCCTTCCAGGTCGTACACCAGCAAGACAAGCTGCAGCTCAAGTTCTACCCGGCACAGGGGGAGGAGCGGCGCCCACCCGTGGTCTTGGTGCCAAGCATGATCAACCGGGCCTACATCTTGGACTTGGAGCCCGGCCGCTCTCTCGTTCAAGCCCTCTCTGAGCTTGGACACCCGGTCTACCTGGTGGACTGGGGCATCCCACAGGCCGAAGACGCCCAAGAAGACGTGGCCTACGTACTCCTGGAACTGTTGCAACGCAGCATCGATCGCGCCTGCAGACACGCCGGCCACCCAAAAGCCCTGCTCATGGGCTACTGCATGGGCGGCACCCTCGCGGCGATGCTCACCGCACTTCGCCCCCAGCGCATCGCCGGTCTGTGCGTGCTCAACGCCCCCTTCGACTTCGAGAAGGCCGGCCGATTCCGGGAGCTCGTGGCCCACTTGGATGTGCAGCGCAGCATCTCCTCGGATGGTCTGGTGCCAGTAGAGGTGATGAAGCCCGCCTTCAAGCTGCTGGACCCCATGGGCAACTGGTCCAAGTTCCTGGCCATAGAAGAAGCCTCGCACGACCCCGAGCGCCTGCGCCGCGTCATGATTCGCGAGCGCTGGCTGGAGGACAACGTTCCTCTTCCCGGTGCTTTCGCTCAGGAGTTCATTGAGCAGGCCTACCAGAACAATGGCCTGATGCGCGGAACTTGGCAGATTCGGGGAGAGAGCATCGATCTGTCCTCGATCGAGCTTCCCGTTCTGGTCTGTAGCTCCGAGCGAGACTTCATCGCACCGGCCCCCTCGGTCGAGGCCATCGAGTCCCTCATTCCCCACGCCCGCATCGAGCGTCTGAAGACCGGCCACATCGGCGTAGTGGTCGGCGGCTTTGGCCCCAAGGTCTTCTACCCCTTGCTGGACCAGTGGTTCCGCGAGACCTGCCCCTCTCCGGAGCCGCGCCCATGATGCGGGCCACCTCCAACTGGCTGCAGATGCACGCCCGCTTCCGTCCCCAGGCCCAAGCCGTGCTGGACGTGGACGCTGGCCGCGCATGGACCTACGCCGAGCTCTACCGAGACAGCCTCCTCTGGGCCGGTCTGCTGCATCGCAACAATGTGGGCCGCGGTGACGTGGTCTCCCTGCTCTCCCAGAACCGCGGCGAGCACTTCGCCCTGCTCTTCGCATGTGCCGAGCTGGGGGCACTCTTTGCGCCCATGAACTGGCGCCTGGCCCCCGCCGAGTTGGCCTGGCAGTTGGAGCACGCCGAGAGCAAGCTGCTCATCACCTCCGCCTGCTTCCGAGACACATTGGACCGGCCCAGCCTGGCCTTGGAGCAGGGACCAGGCGAGCAGCTCTTCCAGAGCGCCCACAGCCCCGATCCTCAGGATCCCTGGGTGCTGATGTACACCTCCGGCACCACCGGAAAACCCAAGGGTGCCCTGCTGACTCACGGGCAACTGCACTGGAACGCCGTCAACACTACCTTGGCCTGCGACCTGGTTCCTCAAGACAGCACCCTGACCTTCACCCCGCTCTTCCACACCGGCGGCCTGAACTGCCTGAGCACCCCACTGCTGCACCGCGGCGGACGCGTGGTGCTCACGAAGAAGGTGGCCCCAGAGCAGGCCTTGATGCTCATCGAGAGCCAGGCCATCACCCTGCTGATGGGCGTTCCAACCATCTACGAGATGCTGGCGGAGCACCCCAACTTCCAGGCCACCGACTGCAGCAGCGTGCGGGACGCCCTCTGTGGAGGAGCACCGACTGGCCAGTCCCTTCTCCAGGCCTATGCGCAGCGCGACATTCCCCTGCGCCAAGGCTTTGGCATGACCGAGGTCGGCCCCAACTGCTTCTCGCTGCCACCAGGGCGCGTTCAAGACAAGCAGGGAAGCGTAGGGCAAGTCATCCACCACATGGCCGCCCGCCTGGTAGACCCCAGCGGAGAGCCGGTGCCTCCCGGCGTACCTGGCGAGCTGCAGCTCTGCGGCCCCGCTGTCTTCGGCGGCTACCTCAAGGACCCACAAGCCACGGCCAAGGCCTTCGACGGCACCTGGTTCAAGACCGGCGATGTCCTCTCCTGCGATGCAGAGGGCTTCTTCTACGTCTGCGGCCGCTCCAAAGAGATGTTCATCTCTGGCGCCGAGAACGTCTACCCAGCCGAGATCGAGGCCGCGCTGCTGCAGTGCAGCAAGGTCGCCAACGCAGCCGTGATTGGTGTGCCGGATCCCCGTTGGGGCGAGGTCGGCCAAGCCTTCATCGAGCCTCGGGCCGGACTCGCTGTCAGTGAGCAGGAGCTGCGGGCCCATCTGGCGCCCATACTCGCTCGCTACAAACTTCCCAAACGCTACGTTGTACAGGCGGATCTCCCCCGTACGGCCAGCGGAAAGATCGACAAGCAGGCACTCCGCCAGCTCACCCCTTGAATCTGGAGCTCCCCATGCGCATTCGCAGCCTCACCCTTCTGGCCCTGAGCCTCTCCCTCGTCGCCTGCCAGCCCGACGACGTCGACGACACCAACACCACCGACGACACCGCAGACACAGCGGATACTGGCGATACCGCAGACACCGGAGAGGAGGCGCCCACCATCGAGGGTGACTGGCTCTCCGAAGGGGACGATGTCTCCGTGCTCTTGGGCTACTTCAGCGTGGTCAAGGTCGAGGCGAGCTTCAACGAAGATGGCTCCTACACGGTCATCTCCACCGACAACGAGGGCGCCCCAACCACCTACAGCGGCACCTACGCGGTGGACGAGAGCACTGAGCCACACGGCATCGTGGTCACCCAGACCCAGCCCGCAGAGGGCGTCTCGCGTGGCATCTTCGCCATCGAGGACGGCACCATGCAGTACGAAGTTGTGCAGGACGGCCTGGGCTACACCGCCCCCACACCGGAGAGCGGCTTTGGCAGCACCGCCGGCACCGGTCTGAGCGCAGGCGACAACATCCAGGTCTTCCAAGTCCAGTGATGCTCTGGATGCCCGCGCTGCTCTCTGCAACAGCCCTCGCGGCTGAAGGCGCGGATCCGTCCAGCTCTGGTGCTCCACTGGATGCCCGAGCCATGGAAGTGGTGCAGCCCCAAGCGCCGCCTCCCGACTCGGGCTTTCGCTACCTGGGCTTGGTGCAGACCCGGTCCAGCGCGACAAACATCGCCACCCAGAACCCCTTCTACAACGGCCAACTGGTCGGTCAGCTCGGCGGCACCAACAGCACCGTGATGCTCGAGGAGGGCCCGGCCGCGATGTACACCGAGCTGCGGGCCAACAACTTCCTGAGCTACGCGCCCCCCATCCTGGACGGCCAGGTACAGCTCAACGTGGGCTTTGAGATCGACTTCGCCTTTGGGGATCTCTCCTACGGCGAAGGCGGCAACACCGGCGGTGGCTTTGGCGCCGACCAAGTCAACCTGCAGACCCGACGCCTCAATGTGGCCGTCACCCCAAATGACTGGCTCAAGCTCACCTTTGGGCAGCAGTTTGTGAACGATGGGGTGCACGACCCAGCATCGGCCGGTCCCCAGGACCTATTCCGCAGCGGCGGCGGACTGATGTTTTTCGGCTCCGAGGCCACTGGAGTTGTGGCCCACGGCCACCACGACACGAGCTTCGGCACGGCGTGGCGCTGGCGGGCGGGCGCCTTCACCCTCTCCGAGAACGCCAGCGCGCTCCAAGACGACGTGGCCTTGCTGGTCGGCGACGTGCAGTGGCACCCCGCCAACGCCACCAACATCGGCCTACACGCCTGGCACCTGCGAGACCGTTCAGGCGGCCAGGGCGGTGTCTTTGGTCTAGGCCCCACCTCTGCCCTCTCCGAGCTGCAAGGCGGTCCGCGATTGGACCTGCGAGAGGGCGGTGAAGGCGACGCCCCCAGCGTGGAGGCCGACCTGAGCTGGCTCTCCTTGGACGCCGGCTACAACGCCGCGCTCTCCGAAGGACCACTGGGACTGCGCGCCTTGGCCACCTGGAACCTGGGCCGCCTCTACGTCGACGGACTGCCCGACGTGGGGGTCTCCGGCGTGCTGCTCGATGCCGAGGCCCGCTTCCGCTACGCCCCTGGACAAGGCTCCGTCATCCGCATCGAGGGCCTGCTCTCAACAGCCGACGACGCCGACCCCTCCCGCTACACCGGCGTGATGACCGCCAACTCCTACGGCATCGTAGGCGCGGTCTACAACACCCACGGCTGCGTGCTGCTCTTCCCCGACCTGTTCTCGATCAACCGCGCGGTGGCCGACAGCTTCGACGTCTCCGGCGCTGGAGCAGGCATCCGCGCGGTCACCGGCTCTGTTGGCTACGATCCCATCCCCGACCGACTCACGGTGCAGCTTGGAGGGGGACACGCACAGATCGGATCCAGCGATCGCTCCACCTCCGAGGTCAACCTGCGCGTCATCGGCGAGCCCTACCTCTTCATGAACCTGGGTGTCACCGCCGCCTACGCCGTGCGACGCGGCGTGGTGGACGAGGGCCCCAACCCCTTCATGGTCTACGTCCATGGCGACTGGCTGGTGTTTTGATGATCTCCGCAATGATGATGGGCCTGCTCGGCTGCGCCCCCCGCTACACCGACGCCCCGGCCATGGACCCAGCGGAGCTCTGGGCCCCGCTGCCCATCCAGTACACCCAAGTCCAGGACATGCGCCTGGCCTACGTGGACTCTGACCCCAGCTCCAGCAAGCCCACCCTGCTCTTCGTGCACGGCTTGAGCTCCTACCTGGGTTTCTGGGAGTACCAGATCCCAGCCTTCACCGACGACTACCGCGTCATCGCGGTGGACCTTCCCGGCTACGGCGCCAGCGACCGGCCGGACGCGGCCTACACCCCGCCCTGGTTCGCGACGGTGCTCACCGACTTTATGGACGAGCTCGAGCTGACCTCGGCTGTGGTCGTCGGCCACTCCATGGGCGGCCAGATCGCTCTGACCCTGGCCCTGGACGCTCCTGAACGCGTGGATGCTCTGGTCCTCGCCGCACCCGCCGGATTCGAGAGCTTTCAACCGGGACACGCCGCCTGGATGAAAGAGTACTGGCACGAGAGCCGCGCTCTGAACACCCCCGAGGAGAACGTGCGCACCAACATGACGCGCATGGTCTTCAACCACTACGACCCGGGCGTTGAGCGCCTGATCGAAGAGCGCGTGCGCATCGGACGCCACGAGAGCTTCGCCGGCACCGGGGTCGCCGTCTCCCGCAGCGTGGCCGGCATGCTCGACTACCCCGTCAAGGACCGCCTCAGCCAAATCACGGCGCCTACCTTGATTGTCTTTGGCACGGCAGACCGCATGATCCCCAACCCGGTCTTCAACGGCGGCCGCACAAGGGGCATCGCCGAAGCCGGCCAGCGGGCCATCCCCGGCAGCGAGCTCTTCATGATCAAAGGGGCAGGCCACTCGGTCTTCCACGACGCCCCAGAGACCTTCAACAAAGCCATGGGCGAGTTCTTGGAGTCCCTGTGAACCTGCTCCTCTGGGCCAGCTTGGCCGGAGCCACCAGCGACTTTGACGCCACCTCACCCGCGCAGGTCTTCAGCGGCAAACAGACCTTCACCCAAGACGGCAGCATCCCCCTCTGGAGCGCCATCGAGCGCCACACCGACCCCAACGCCGCGCTCTTCGCCCAGGAGTCCTTCAACCAAGGCATCGCCTGGCAGGATGGCGAGTACTCCCCCTGGATGAAGAGCTGCTTTGGCAGCAGCACGCCGGCCTCCTCCGACTTCTTGCTGCACATCGGCCCAAACGAGGCCACCGCCTCCGGCACCCCCATCCTGCTTGTTCCCGGCGCCGGTGACAACGGAAGCCGCGGCTTCATCACCCTGGCCAGCAAGATGGACCAGGCTGGCCGACCCGTCTACGCCGTCACCTTCGCCCATCCCCACGGCGACGTCTTCATGCAGGCTGAAGCGGTGGCCAACGCCATCGAACGGATTCAGGAACGCACCGGCGCTGCACAGGTGGACGTGGTCTCCCACTCCAAAGGCGGCATCGCCACGGCGGTCTACCTGAGCCACCACAGCGGCGCAGACTGGGAGCACCCCGCCTACACGGCCCACGGGACCCCCTACCGAGGAGACGTGCGGCGCAGCGTGTTCATCGGCACCCCTCTGGGCGGCGTGGACACCCTGTACCGTTGGTCGGGCAACAACTACGCCGCCTTGGACGCCGAGACGACCTTCTCTCCTTCGAGTTGGTCCGCCTACTACCCCTACGGCACCTCCGCTCCTGCTTGGGTCACAGACCTGAGCGACCAGGACATGCTCGCCGACGGCGCCGACATCTTCCCAGGCCAGCGTCAGATCCTGGCCCGCCAGGACCACCCCCTGCCCGGCTCCATGCCCTGGCTGGGGGTCTACGCCGTTCAGCAGGACTGGTACACCACCTACGAGGGTGGCTTCGGCTTCTACAGCTACAGCGAAGGGATCGACGCTGCGGTGGTAGAGGGCGGCAAGTTGCTTACACATCTTGGCGACAACGGCGCCGACCCCTCCGTCGAGCTCTTCATCCTGGCCGGCACCAACCCGCTGATGCCCAACGCCACCGAGACCCTGCTGGCTCAGGTCTTTGGACAAGCCTGGGTAGACCTGAGCACCTCGGGCACCGACCTGTGGGCCGAGCTCCTGGCCGATGCGCTCGGCAACACCATGGAGCCCTTCGGTCTGGCCCAAGAGGAAGTGCAAGGCCTGGCCCAAGGCAAGCTGCTCCTTGGCGAGATCACCGGCCCCAGCGACGGCGTGGTGTTTACGGACTCCGCGACCCACACGGACGCCCTGACAGGCAGGGGGGCTGTAGTCAAAGAGACCCGCACTGCGAACCTCTCCCACCTCGACCTGCTCTATGCCAGCACCATCACCGGCTCCTTGCTCATCGCACAGGGCGAGGCCGACCCCACAGAAGATGGCTGGAAGGTGGCCGTCGGAACCCGCTACCAGAGCGAGGACACCTTGGGGTGGGTCCAGGGTGTCTTGGCCGACCCGGAGCCAGGCGACACCGGGGACACGGGAGAGCCCGGGGATACGGCGGACACGGGCAATACAGCAGACAGCGGCTCGCCCGAAACAGGCGACACCGGCCCGGAGGACACCGGCCCCGGAGACAGCATGGCCTCGCCGCCAGACGGGGGTTGCAGCAGTGGTTGTAGCAACAACTCCTCTCCTGCCAATGGCGCCTTCTTTGCGCTCATACTTCTCTTTCTTCCTTTCCTTCGACGAGGCCAGAGTCGGCCCATGGAGCCCCAAGCATGAAGATGAACAAGGTACGCGCGCTGGTCACAGGCGGCGCATCCGGAATGGGAACCTGCTTCACCGAGCAGTTCAAGGCCGCCGGCGCCCAGGTGGTGTTCTGTGATGTGAACGTGGAGGGCGTCAGTGCCACCCAGGACGCACTGGGGGTGCCGGGTTTTGTAGCGGATGTCTCCGACGAGGAGCAGGTCGCTGCGCTCTTTGAGCAAGCCGCCTTCGCCATGGGCGGTCCCGTCAACGTGCTCGTGAACAACGCGGGCATCATTCGAGACGGACTGCTCATCAAGAAGGACCGGGAGACCGGTGCCCTAAAGCCCTTTCCAAAGTCCAAGTGGGACCAGGTCTTGGCTGTAAACCTCACTGGGCCCTTCCTGTGCATGCGGGAGCTGGCCCACCGCGCCATTGAGTCCGATGTGCCGGCAGTCTGTGTGAACATCAGCTCCATCTCCAAGGCGGGCGCCAGAGGCCAGAGCAACTACGCCGCGGCCAAGGCTGGACTGGCCGCCGACACCGTGGTCTGGGCCCAGGAGCTCGGGCGCTACGGAATCCGTGTTGGGGCCGTCGCGCCAGGTTTCGTGCGCACCCCCATGGTGGAGAGCGTCCCGGCCCATGTGCTGGAGAAACTGGTCAAGCCCGTGCCCTTGGGACGTGTCGGCGAGCCCGAGGAGATCTGGGAGGCCGTGCGCTTCATCGTCTCTTGTGAGTACTTCTCCGGTCGGGTGGTCGAGGTGGATGGTGGGCTGCGCATCTAGCTCAGTCCCGGCAAGGTCACACCCTAGCCCACAGTGAACTGCAACACCCCTGGCGTGCTGTCATCCAGCGCTCCAAGGGCAGTTCCGTCCCGCCACCCCGCGCTACGCCCCCCACAAACAACTCCGTCCGCCTGGCCCACCGCATTCACCACAAATACGGGGATGCGGTAGCGCTGAGAGAGGGCCTGAAGACGCGCAGAAGCCGCCTGCATACCCTTGGATGTCTTGGCCACGCTGGCGATCAACATCTGCGCACCCTGATCAAGCAAGGCCTGCACCCGCTGGTCCTGGCTCAGCTCGTAGCAGATCAGAAAGCCCACGCGCTTCCCGCAGATCTCCACCACAGCAGACGGTGGACCCGGCTCCATAGTTGCTATCTCATCTTCATGCAGGTGGTGCTTGTGCAGCACGACCCGATGGGGCCCACCAAGGATGACCAGGCTGATGCGGGGCAGCCTGTGGCCAAGACTTGGAAAGCCCACACAGACTCTCTGCACGAGGCTCCCGGCCCGCTCATGCAGAGCCCGGAGCGGCAGCGCATCTTTGTCCATGGCCAAGTCCTCGGCCAACTCTGGCTCGTAGCCAGTGAGGGAGAGCTCGGAGAACACCAGCAAGTCTGCCCCCTCTCTCGCGGCGCGCTCCATCCAGCGCAGGTGGTCCTGCATGTTCTGTGCGAGGTCCCCAGCGACCGCCTGCGTCTGTGCGAGAACAAGCCGCATCAGGACAGCTCCACAGGCAGCCAGTCCAGCTTCCAGTCCTTGGACTTGATCCCAAAGTCCGGACGCTCTCCAAGGGACACCCCGGCCTCAAGCTCGGCCCCGTAGAAGGCGAAGAGCAACTGGCCTTCAAAGTCCAGCCGCCAGGCCCGTGGACTCGGCTCCCAGAATCCTCCCATGGCGACCAGCGCCTCCCTCAAACACAAACCCAAGGGGGCTCCCTGCAAGGGTTCAAGGGTCAAGGTCTCAGGAACACCCGCCGGCCCGATCCACCGTGCGCTCTGCTCCGGCAGCGGCCCCAGCCGCAAGGCGGTCTCTCCATAGACTGGCCAGGTGTGCAGGATGAGCCCGCCCTGGAAGTGAAGCTCCAGGGGACCGTGCCCGGGATCAACCGCGACGCCCTCCCGAGCATGACCCAGCACCAACACCGCTTCAAGCCTGCGCCCAAGGGCTTGGCGCAGCGCCGCTTTGCCGTCCACCAAGGCATCGCGCCGCTCTTCCTCTTCGCCAAGCGTGTCCCCTGGGTACAGCTCCGGCAAGGCGGCAAGCTGTCCCTCCAGGCGCGCCACGTCCTGGGGATTGCTGGGGTCAAAGTCTCCTGATGGCGTCAACTCAAGGAGCACTGCACCGGACTGCAACTCCCGTGTGTACTCCTTGGAGCGCTCCTTCACTCCAAGTTGTATCACCATCTCTGGAGCAAACACCTGCAAGAGACCTGAGCGGACCGGCACCTCATCGGCCATCGGGACGAGCACACGGTCCCTGAGAGCACGCATCAAGGGGTAGCTGTTGAGCGTTCCACACACCAAGCCCTCCAAGGCCCCAGCCACCGCGACAAAGGCCCGCCGCACATCTTCGATGTCCACGGTCTTGGAGTGCACGTTGAAGGTCACCCCACCCATCCCGTTGCTGGGATGCTCCCGCTGCCTGGGCTCGTATCGGGGGCTGGGCATCCTAGGGCTCTCATAGGCCCGCACGTTGAAGCCAAGCTCGATGTCTGGCCCCTGAAAGCGCTCGCCTCCAATGGCCACAACAACGTGCTCACGCTGGAGCTGGTCCAGGAGCGCAGCGACGGAGAAGTCTGAGGAGAGCTCCTTGCCCTGGACCACGAACCCTGAGCCCTTGGCGAATCGGCGCAGCGCAAACTCTGGATGGATGGTCGCCAGAAGCGAGGGCAGCATGGCGATGCTCGCAGCGAGCTGCTCTCGAGAGGCCCTGTGCCACAGAACGCCAGACCAGCTCATCGCGCATCCAGGGAAGGAGGTAGGGCAGAGCCTACAACAGGAGCGGTCCACGCCCGGAGAAGGAATAGCCCTGCTATAAGTTACACCCCTGGTCCCTCCCCAGAAGAGGAGCTGAATGTTCTACGAAGCCTTCTGGCTTGTGCTCGGCGCCAGCACTCTGAGCACCCTGGCTGGACTGATCTGGTTCGCCTCCAGGAACAAGGAAGAGCTGCGCCTGCCCCAACACGAGCAGGCCCTCTCACTCCTGGCCAAGGAGCGCCGACTGCTGCACAAGAACGCCTCCACCTTCACCGTCGAGGGCGTGACAGGCAGTCACCTGTGGGTCTCCCCAAGCGGCCTGTGCATCCTCTGGCTGCAAGCAGCCTCCAAGAGTGAGCAGACCGAGGCCAACGGCGCGCTGAACGTTCCCACCGCGGTCAGTGGCTGGCTCACCTGCTGGGTGGACCCAAAGCACTGGGACAAACCCTTGTCCGCGATGCTCATCCTTCGAGACGCGCTCGCTGGAGAAGGCGAGTGGGCCCAAGTGGCGATGGAACACAAACTCCAACTCACACAGACACCGGCTGGCCTGCCCCGACTCGAAGGGCGCATCCACGGCCGCGGTCTGCAGATTGAGGCCACCGGAGAGGGGCTGTGGGTACGCGCCCAACTTGACCCAAGTCTGCGCGCAGTTCCCGGCAGGGGGGAGTCTGGGAACCCCGTCCTGGACCTGTGCATGGACACCCAGGGGGTCCCCGAGGCGCTGATCACGCCCTTGTTGGAGCTGCTGCATCAACAAGGCGGACGATGCTCGGAGGGTGCACTGGAGACGAGCTGGACAGAAGGCGTAGAGGAGCTCTTTGAGCGACTCCCCCTCCTCTTGGCCCACGAGCCTGCGCAAAGCTGACAGCCGTCATGCTCAAGCGCGGCAGAAGGTCGCAGGATGTCCCCGTACGGTGATTAGGACCCGTTTATGAACACTCTGATCCTACTCACCCTCGCCTGCAACACCCCCTCCTCCAACCCGGATGGGGATGCACCGCTTGACTCCGAGCCCATCGAGGAGGGAGAGCCAGGTCTGAACCTGGCGGCCCAGCTTGAGGTTCAGTCCGAGCACTTCGCCACAGCGGGCGTCTGCGCGGAGTGCCATGAGAACGCGGACGGCGCGAGCGCCATGCGTGACTCAAAGGGTGACCCCATCGGTCAGTACGATCTGTGGCAGGCCACGATGATGGCCAACGCTGCCAGGGACCCGCTCTTTCGAGCCGTGGTCTCCGCCGAGGTGGCCCGCAACCCCGGGCTTCAGACCGAGATCGAAGGCACCTGCCTGCAGTGCCACTCACCGATGGCCCATCAGGAAGCCCTCCTCGCTGGCACCACGGCGCCCGGCCTATCCGAGAACGGACTGGGAGAGAGCGACCTGGCTCAGCTCGCTCTGGACGGCGTCTCCTGCACGCTGTGCCACCAAATCCAGCCGGATGACCTGGGAGAACCTGCCAGCTTCAACGCTGGCTACACCATCGGGGAGGACGCCGAAATCTTCGGCCCCCACGCAGATCCCTTCACCAATCCGATGGAGATGCACACCGGCTTTACCCCCACCCAAGGCGACCACATCCTAGACGCCGGCCACTGCGGCAGCTGTCACACCTTGAAGACCCACACCATCGTAGACGGCGTCTTCACCCAGACCAGCTTCCCAGAGCAGACCCCCTTCTTGGAGTGGCAGGGCTCCAGCTTCGATGAGCAAGGCCAGAGCTGCCAGAGCTGCCACATGCCCACCACAGATGCCTACGGCGAGACCATCGTGACGCGCATCGCACGCAATCCCCACGGCGCAGACTTTGGCCAGATCGATGAGCGCAGCCCCTTCGGTCGACACATCTTCCGTGGCGGCAACGCCTTCATGCTCAGCATTCTGCGGGACAACGCCGAGCAGCTCAAGCCCCGAGCAAGCACCGCTGCCTTTGACGCACAGATTGCCCGTGAGCGCGACTTTCTCGGCACACAGACCGCCAAGGTCATGGTCCTGGCCAGCAAGGTCGAAGACGACCTGAGCGTCTCGGTGCGCGTCGACAACCTGGCGGGCCACAAGCTGCCCAGCGCACACCCCAGCCGTCGTGCTTGGTTGGAGGTGGTGGTCTTGGACGAGACGGGCACCGTGCTCTTCTCCAGCGGTACCCCAAACTCCGACGGGCTCCTGGTCGACATGTCCGGCACCCCCCTCGCAAGCGAGGCCATCGGAGGCGGCGTACACGACCACTACCAAGCCATCACCAGCGAGGACCAGGTACAGATCTATCAGTCGCTCATGCTCGATGCATCAGGCGCCTACACCTGGGACCTGCTCGCTGCGGCCACCTATGCCAAGGACAACCGAATCCTGCCCACAGGCTGGGACGGGGCTCAAGCCCAAGCGCTCGGCGTTCAGGCAGAAGGCATCGGCGAAGACCCGGACTTCATCGCAGGCAGTGATCACGCGCACTACCAGCTCTCAGGCTTGGCAGAGGAGGCCGCCGAGGTGCGCGTGCGCTTGCTCTACCAGTCTGTCAGCCCACGCTACGTCGCCGAGCTGGCGGAGACCGAGACCCAAGAAGTCCAGGACTTCGTGAAAATGTATCAGGCCGCAGACAGGGCCCCTGAGGTCCTGGGTGAGAGCGTGCTGTCCCTCTACTGACGTGACTACAGGCCCTCGAAGAGGCCCACGGGCCGCCAAACCCTGGCGGCCCAGGCCGCCTCCGAGTGGCTGGCGCCCGCTTCATGCCAGTGCCACAGATCCTGCTCCCACACCCAGCCGTTGGCGGCCAGGGTGTCGGCTGCTTGGCGGGTGACGCAGTAGTTGTCACTGTCCTGGCCATCGTCTTGCACGCCGTCGCCATCGCTGTCCACACAGTCTACGTTCCCGCCGGAGTCCAGGAAGATCGCCACGTCCTGGCCGCTCATCTCATCCAACACAGTGGGGCCGTTGAGCTCCAAGGAGCCCCAGCCCAGGGTGCCGGAGAGGCTGGCGACGTAGTCCCAGTGCGCCGGCTGAGTGAGGCCGGCGTAGAGGCTGATGAGCCCACCCATGGAGCTGCCCATCATGCCGCGCTTGGTGGGCACGCCGTAGCGGGTCTCTATCTGTGGCACAAGCAAGGTCACCACGTCCCCAAGCAAGGCATCTGCGCCGCCCCCGACCGGCTCCCCACCCAAGGTGTCTGGGTAGGGCCCATACTCGTTGAGGCGCTCCACGCCAGCGTGGTCGATGCCCACCACCAGCGTGCCCGAACCCACCACAGACTGCAGCTTCCAGCCACCATTCATGGCGGCCGGGTCGAAGAGGTTCTGTCCGTCGTGCACGTAGAGGTGATGTGTCACAGTCCCGGCAGGAACCCACACACGCAGAGTACGCGGCGTCACGCCCAGGTCCTGATTCAGGAAGCGCTCCAGGTGCGCGCCAGGGCCTTGCACAAAGGAGATCTCTCCAAAGTCGTCATGGCTGTAGGCCCGTGCCCACGGGTCAGGCTGATAGCTCTCACCCACCACAAACTTGTACCCGCTGCCAAGGGGCTGGGGCACGCTGACCTCGATCCAGGAGAAGCCTTGGGCCTGGGTCATGGGGAGCAGCGCCCAAGCCGATGCATCCCCAGCCCAGGACACAGCCTGGTTTCCTTCCACCACAAAGACCCATCCATCTTCAGACTGAACGGGCCAGCCGCCGGAATCAGAGACGCTCTGCAGCGTGGCCGCGAGCGTGGCCGTGCCAGCGATCAGCTCTTGGACCTGGTCCCAGTCGCGCTCCTTTGGGCTCCCGGTGTCCCCGCTGTCGCCCGTATCTCCGCTGTCTCGCGCAGTGTCGGCGGTGGGGTCATCGGCCACCTCCGGGGTGCTCCCCGCACAGGCCAGCAGCCAGAGAATCACAGTCCAATCTCCCGGACCGAGACAATGGGCCCGCTGGGGTTGGGGTCGCCGCGCAGGTCAACGATGCCTTGGATGGACCAGGCCTCGCCAGCCTCGTGGTCGTCGTCCTCGGCGTCGGTGTGCTCGTCCACCAGGACCTGCTGCACGCGCCAAAGATGTGTCTCCAACTCTTCAAACACCGTCGTCCAACCTTGCTTCAGACGTCCATCAAAGACCACATCGCCGCGCTCGTCAATGTAAGGCCGCAGGGCAGACTTGATCTCCGAATCGGAGAGGGACTCGGGGTCGTTGCGCGTGCAGGCAGCAGCCTCCTCCCAGTCCTGCTGCGAGAGCGCGCGGACGACGGCATAGAGCTCGTAGCGAATGCGGGCCCGGAAGCTGCGCAGGTCCTTGGAGATGTCGATGACCAAGTCTTCCGGCGCCGCATCGGGCTCGGCGAGCATGGCCTCCCAGGTCTTCACCAGGGAGTCATCGATGCGGGCAATCATGGCGCGCAGGAAGCCCAAGACCTCGTCCACCTCGGCGGTGCGCGCGTGCTCGGGCACGTTCTTGTTCAAGGTGCTGTAGACCTCGGAGAGGTAGCGCAGCACAACGCCTTCGCTGCGCTCGAGCTGCAGGCCCTTGACCCAGGAGCCGAAGGTGTCCTGAACCTCTACGATCTCGCGAACGATGCCCTTGGGACGAATGGGCTCGCTGGCCAGCCAGGGGTTGTGCTCGGCGAAGAGGTTGTAGACCTCGTAGGTCCACTCGGCCCGCGGCTTGGGGTAGGTGACCTCCTCCAAGATGGCCATGCGGTCCTCGTAGTCCACGCCCTCGGCCTTCAGGCTGGCCACCTTGATGCCCTTCTCGCGGTTGGTCTGGGCGTAGAGGATGACCTTGGGGTTGGGGAGGATGGCCTCGACCAGGGAGAGCAGATTCAGGTGGTATTCCCGGTCCTCTTTGTCCAAGAGCTCGATGGCGTGTAGCAGGAACAAAGAGAGGCTGTGATACAGCGAGAAGTCCTCTTGAACGCCCTTGTTCAGCACATAGCGAGGCGGGTTGTCCTCGCCCAGATCCACCACCACTTCGGCGTCGATGAGCTCGGTCAGGCGCTCTTGCCCAGCCAGCATCAACTCGATGGTCTTGCGCTTTCCGGTGTGAGAGAGCTGGACCAGCTTCTCCAGCTCTTCCAGAGCGTCGCCCCCGCTCTCCATGCAGCGCGCGATGAGCTGCAACAACAGGCCATGGTCCACCGAGAAGCGCCCTTCCAAGGTCTCCGGGCGCCCAGCGACCATGCGGTCAAAGGTCTGCTTGTCCCAGTGCTTGTAGCCGCGGGTGGGCGGCTTCTTCTTGACCACCTTGTTCTTCTTCTTCTTGCCCTGGGCCACAAGCTCGTTCAGACGCGCGTTCTCGATGATCCAGTCCGGAGCCTGGACCACGACGGTCCCCTCCGTATCGAAGCCCTTGCGGCCGGCACGCCCAGCGATCTGTTGGAAGTCACGCACGCTGAGCAGGTCCACCTTCTGTCCGTCGAACTTGCACAGCTTGGTGAAGAGCACGCTGCGGATAGGCAGGTTGATGCCCACGCCCAGGGTGTCGGTACCGCAGATGATCTTGAAGAGCCCCTGCTGGCCCAAGGTCTCGACCAAGGTCCTGTACTTGGGCAACAAGCCAGCGTGGTGCAGTCCCACGCCGTGCATCACATAGCGGCGCAGAGTCTGGCCAAAGGGCGAGTCAAAGCGGAAGCCCTTGACCGCGGCCTTGAGCTTGGCCTTGTCCTCGTCTGAGGAGAACTTGCTGGAGGTGAGGGCCTGGGCCAGCTCGGTGGCCTCGCGCTGGGAGAAGTGAACGGCATAAACCGGCGCCTTTCCACCCGAGACCAAACGGGAGAGTGCGCTGTCGGTGGGCTCCTCGCTGTACAGAAAGCTGAGGGGTACGGGCCGCTCGGCGTTGTCCACCACAGCCACCTCACGGCTGGTGCGCTCCTCCAGGTCGGCCTCGATGGCCGTGGTGTCTCCCAGGGTGGCCGAGAGCAGCAGGAACTGTGCGTGGGGCATGGTCAGCAGCGGGACCTGCCAGGCCATGCCGCGGTCCCGGTCCCCGTAGTAGTGGAACTCGTCCATGATCACGGCGGCGTAGGGGGTCTGCTCCCACTGCTGCAGGGAGATGTTGCTGAGGATCTCCGCCGTGCAGCACAGAATGGGCGCATCCCGGTTCACGGAGCCATCGCCGGTCATCAGGCCGACGTTCTCAGCGCCAAAGGTCACACACAGAGCCCGGAACTTCTCGCTGACCAGAGCCTTGATGGGCGCGGTATACACCGACTTTTGCCCCAGGGACATGGCCCGCACGTGCAGCGCCAGAGCCACCAGGGACTTGCCCGAGCCCGTCGGCGTCTTGAGCAGGCAGTGTTGCCCGGCGAAGAGCTCGAGCACGGCCTCTTCCTGAGCCGGGTACAGGGTGATGCCCTGGTCCTCGGCCCAGTCCAGGAAGATCTCCATGCCCTCGGTCTGAGGGTCATCGGAGGCGGAGAGGCGTTCAATGAGAGAGGACATGCTGGCCCTCTAACGCCTTACTCCCCGGACTCCTCGGCGATGCGCAGCAGCTCGGCGTCAATGGCAGCGCTCATGGCCTCTGACTCAAAGCGGTTGTTCTGGTAGATGATCTTGCCATCCCCGCTGATCAGGAAGTCCTGAGGGTAGGCCCCTGTTGGAAAAGGGAACTTCAAGCGGTATTGCTGGCGGGTCACATCCCCGGTGTCCACCAAGATGGGCAGGGTCAAACCCAGATAATCTCGCCACGCTTTCAGGGTGGAGGAGGTCTCATTGGAGATGGCGTAGACGCGCACTCCTTGCTCCTCGTACTTCTGATAGATGCTCACATCGATGTCCGAGACCTCGGACGCACAGACGGGTCACCAAGTGGCGAAGTAGGAGAGCACGACCGGGTGGCCCAGCTGCTCGCTCAGGCGTTGCTCGCTGCCATCCAAGTCGCTCAGGGCAAAGTCTGGGGCCGGCTTGCCCAGGTGGCTGTTGCCGGCGCCGACGATGACGGCGATGTCCAGAGTGGGCTGAGAGGGATCGTTGTTCGAGAGGCAGAGCAGGTGTTCTCCCTCTGCGCCGTCCTCGGTGTACACCCTGAGCGTTCCTGTCTCGCCCGAGGCCAGTGTCAGGCTGGTGGCCTGCATGCGCAGCGTCCCAGAGCCGCCGTGGGAGAACTCACCAAAGCTGAGCTCAGCGCCGCCTTGGTTGGTCACGGGGATGTCGACGTAGCCCACCTCCGTGTCCAGGTAGAACTCATCTCCGGAGAGCTGAAGCTGACCGGCCAAGTGGGTCAGGTCAGCGGACCAGTCCCCCAAGATGTTCCAGTCGCCCACCCACGCTCGGCCGTCGGGACCGGCCCGGATGGCGAGGGCGAACTGCTCGGAGACTTGGCGTCCCAGAGGCTTGGGGTCGGCGGTGTCCGAGAAGTCCCAGACGGTCACCCCTTCGTTGTCCGAGGCCCAGAGGTAGTCGCTCTTGGCATCGGCCATCAAGACCGATCCGGAGGTGTCCAAGGTGGTGATGAGGGTGGGCGCCTCGGGCACGGTCGTGTCGTAGATCGCCAGCCCTGCGCTGCCCAAGCTGGCCAGCAGGCGTCCCTGGGCGTAGCGGGTGTGCAGCACGCGGCCGTCCACCGCAATGGCCGTCTCCATCATGGGGTTGTCGGGATCGTTGACCTCGATGGGAACGATGCCCTGCACGCTGTCGGCGGCGTAGAGCCAGCCCTGTCCCTTGGCCAACTCCCAGGTGTTCGTCAGGCCGGCGAGGGTCTTCTTGAGCACGGGGCTGGTGGGGTCGCTCACGTCGTAAACGAAGAGCCCCTCTTCCCGGGAGCTGACGAAGAGCCGGCCCCGGGTAAAGGCCAAGCCTTCCCCCCCTGCGCTCTCATCTGAGTAGAGCAGCACCGGGACCTCGGGATCCGAGACGTCCACGATGCTCAGGCCGTTCTCTCTGTGCGTGACGGCCACGATGCCATCTCCGATGGGCTCCACCCGATGAAAGCGGGCCTCGATGCCCAGGTGGTTCTCAGAGGTGGGGTACACCCCGAGGAGCGCGGGCAAGGTGGGGTCGCTGATGTCGTAGACCATCAGGCCGCCCTGACCCACGCCGTAGACCCGGTCTCCCTGGACCTCCAAGTCGATGAGCTCGACGAAGAAGCCGCCGGGCTTGGTCTGGGTCAACATCAGGCTGCCCGTCAGCTCCATGGGCTCATCGGCCAGCACTTCAGGCGCCTGGCAGGTGCCCTTGACCACGTCTACCCACTCCGGGGGCTCTCCGGTGTCGCCGCTATCACCCGTGTCCCCGCTGTCGCCCGTCTCTCCGGTCTCACCGGTCTCACCGGTGTCCGCTGGGCTATCGACCGGCGAGTCCACCGGCTCCCCCGTGTCTTGAGGGGGCGGGTCGGCGGGGGGCGCGCAGGCATTGCAGGCAAGAAGGAGGAGGAGCATGCGTTCTCTATGCCGGCGAGAGAACTCGGTTGCATCAGACCGATGATTCCAGGGGCCTATCCGCCCTCTCTGCGCCACCGAGGCCAAAGTTTTCTGCTCTCCCAGTGATCCAAGAGGACCCGAGCTCCGAAAGAGATGCCGAACCAATCATTCGGAGACGTGATGCACCGCACACTCATTCCCCTGCTCCTGCTCCTGCCCGGCGTGGCGCTCGCAGCAGACCACGCAGAGGCCCCTGGGACCTCTGCCGACCCCGCCGCCGACATCGGCGATCTCTATGCCTGGCACAGCGGCGAGAGCATGGTGACCGTGCTCACCTTCAACCCTTTCGGTGCCGCAGGCGCAGAGAACTACGACGCGGACGTGCTGTACAGCATCCACATCGACTCCGACGGGGACAACCTGCCCGACCATGAGATCCACGCACGCTTCGGCCAGAACATGGCTGGCGAGTGGGGCATCCAGGTCGTGGGCCTGCCCGGCGCGACGGAGACAACCACCATCGGCGCGGCCGGCGAGAGCATCGACGCTGGCGGCGGCGCGATGATCTACAGCGGCGTGAAGGACGACCCCTTCTTCTTCGACCAGACGGGCTTCAACGAGACCTTGGCCACCGGAACCCTGGCGTTCACAGCCACCGACGCCGTGGCCGGACTGAACGTCAACGCCATCGTCTTTGAGTTCCCCTTCGCAGACGTGGTGGGGGCCGACGGCACCCTGCAGGTCTGGACCACCACCAGCCGATTGGAGAGCTGATCATGCGCTCGTTCCACAGCACCATCGCCCTGGCCCTCTGCGCCTTCGCTCTCACCGCTTGCACCAAGGATGGCGAGGTCGAAGACACCGAGGACACCGAAGTGACCGACGACACCTCCGTCGATGACACCGGCACCGACGATACGGGCGAAGTCGACGCCTATGTCTTCGCGGACGCCAACCCCGAGACCTACACCCGCGTAGACCGCGCCGGCATGCCCGCCATCAACACGGCAGTCATCGCCAGCAAGGACGCCTACAACCAGGCGAACCCCGAGGACGACGTCACGGGTGCCTTCGTCACCGAGATCGTGGCCAGCTTGAACTTCCTGCACGGCGCCTTGGACGACGATTTGACCGGTATCGGACTGACCCCCTGCGGCGTGGACGACTGCGTGGCACAGGCCGGCCCTCTGGTCCTCCCAGACACCTTGAAGATCGACACAGGCGCCGGTGCTGGCTTCCCCAACGGGCGCGCACTGGAAGACCCGGTCATCGACGTGACCCTGGCTGTTGTTCTGCTGGATCTGAGCGTCCACTCGGCCACTGATCTGGTCGGAGTGAACCCGACCGCCAACGACGTGGCCTTTGAGGCCACCTTCCCCTACCTCGCGCCCGCGCACTGAGTCTCTGATGCTGCTGATCCTCCTGGCCTGCTCTCCCCCTGAAGAGATCGTGATGGGTCCCTCCCCGCTTCATAGCTCCCAAGCCTATGAAGCGGAGCTGGACCAGGTGGATCAGCAGCTCTTTGCCGCGCAAGAGCGCGCGGCTTGGCTCGATGACTACAGCGCCGACGTGCATGTGGCCGGTTGGGCCCAAGTTCGGGCCCGCCTGAGCGGCGACTACGCGGACTACACCCTGGCCCAAGGCTCCTTGGACTGGGCCTTTGAGCAGGCCACCGTGGGGGCCGGCCCCTTCCAAGAGCGGGCCCAGCTCAACTACAGCCTGCACCGCCTGGACCTTGTGCCGGCGGACCTGGACGCGGCCTACCGCGCCATCCTCATCGACGACAACACGCTGTCCTCGCTGGTGCTGATGCAGGCCAACTTGGACTTCCAGCAAGGTCGCTACGAGCAGGCCACTGCTGGATACGAGGAGTCCTTGGCTCTGCACCCCAGCATCGCTGCCTTTGGGGCCCGGGCAAACGCCCGCTACTGGCTGGGTGACGTCTCTGGCGCCGAGGCCGACCTGGACGCAGCCGAGGGGCTCTACCACGGCTTCAGCGACGAGCCATTGGCTTGGTTCGACCTGCAACGTGGCCTAATGGACTTGGAGCGAGGTCAACTTGATCAAGCCCTGGTGCACTACCAGGACGCCGACGCCCACCTGGGCGGCTACTGGCTGATTCAGGAACACATCGCCGAGATCTGGGTGCTGCAAGGCTTTGAGCCACAGGCCTGGGATCTGTATCTGGACATTGTGGACCGCACGGGCTCTCCGGAGTTCATGGACGCCTTGGCCGGACTGTCCACAGGCGCGGAGCAGGCAGATTGGTACGCCCAAGCAGACGCCGTCTACGCCCAGCGCCTGGTGGCCTTCCCCGAGGCCACTTGGGGTCACGCTCTGGACCACTACCTGGAGAGCGGTCAGGAAGAGCTGGCCCTTGACCTGGCCCAGCGAAACGCCGCCCTTCGGGGGAACGGTCACGCCACAACCCAGCTGGCCCAAGCCTACCTCCTTCATGGCGCGCACCAGAGCGCCATCGAGACCTTGCAGCCCTCGGTGGACAGCGGTTGGACCAGCGCTGCTGCCCACTGGGTGCTGCATTTGGCCTACGAGGGCCTGGGACAGAGCCAAGAGTCCGAGTTGAACCGCGCGCGGGCTTTGGCTCTGAACCCGGAGATCGGCTCCTGACACGAGAGACGCCAGAGCGGGGTAGCTTGCGCTTCGTGTCGCAGCTCACCGAACACTTGCAGGCCGTCGGTCAGCACGCAGACCGCCAGGCCTTCGCTGCGCTCTTCGAGCACTTCGCGCCGCGCATCAAGGGCATGATGATGCGCAAGGGCGCCAGCGATGCCCAGGCCGAAGAGGTGGTTCAAGAGACCTTTCTGGCCATCTGGCGCCAGGCCTCGCGCTTCGATCCGACCCGCGCTCAGGCGAGCACCTGGATCTACACCATCGCGCGAAACAAGTACGTGGACCGGGTGCGCAAGATGCGACGGCCCGAGCCGCCTCCCCCTCCGGAGCCCGAGCCCGGTGCGGACAAGGCCCTGGCCCGACACCAAGACAGCGCACAGCTGCTGGAGAACCTGAACAAGCTGCCGCCTGCCCAAGCTGCCGTGCTGCGCTACAGCTTCTTTGAGTTCCAGACCCAGGCGCAGATCGCCGAGCGTCTGGGTTTGCCCTTGGGTACCATCAAGTCACGGACCCGCCTGGGTCTACGCGCCCTCCGCGCCCACATGGAGACCTCGTGAGGACAGCCCACCTTCTGAGCGAAGAGCTTCTCCTGGCCTACGCCGCAGGTCAGAGCAGCGAGGCCATGAGCTTGCTGGCGGCCGCCCACCTGAGCCTGAATCCCCAGGCCAGAGAGGTCGTGGCCCGCCTGGAGCAGACGCTGGCCGCAGGCATGGAGAGCGCCCCGGTGGCCTCGTTGGCAAAGGACGCCCTTCCCATGCTCTTGGCCCGACTGGATGAAGCCCCAGAAACAGCGGTGGTGGTGCCCAGACCTGCTCTAAAGACCGGCTTTGAGATCCCCGAGCCCCTCTGGCCCTACCTGCAGAACCGCGACTGGAAGAGCGTGGTGCCCGGCCGGGTCAAGCAGGTGGAGCTGGGGGTGCGAATCGGCCAGACCCCCCTGGCCCTGGTGAGCATGCGCCCCGGCTTTCGTGTGCCCACCCACAGCCACCACGGGGCAGAGTTCAACCTGGTGCTCACCGGCGGCTTTAGCGATCTGGACCAAGACTTCCTGCCGGGGGACGTCTCGGAACGCGGGCCGGAGCACGAGCACGACATGCGGGTACACGAGGATGGCCCCTGCGTGGTTTTGGTGGCGCGGGACGGGCCTCTGATTCCGCGAAGCGCGACCGCACACTTGGCCAGCTGGCTGACCGGCTTTTAGCCCTGCGCCCTAGATTGGGCCGGTCGGCCGCGTCTTGTACATCACGTCGAGCAGTGCCTCAAAGAGCGCATCCTCGTCCTTGATGACCGGGTGATGCTCTTTGAGCACCGCCATGACTTGGTCCATCTCAATGCGCTTGAGGGTCCAGAGAGTGGAGTCCTCTTCGATCATCTCAACCACAACTTCTCGGGTGACTTCCATGGGGACTCCTTGGGGGGATGGTAGCCCCAAGCGAGGCCAGAGGTGCGCAGGATGCAATGTTCACAGCCACCGAGCGGGCTAAAGTCTGCCCATGTCCCTACTCGACCATCCCATCATCTCCGAGCGCTACTTCTTTCCACGGGCAAGCGCCCTGCCTGGCGCCTCGCGCGTGCAGGTCGAAGGCGCCGAGCTGGCCTGCTGGCGAAGCGCTCCTCCCAGCGACCGCCCCGTGTTGGTGCACTTCCACGGCAACGGGGAGATCGTGCGCGACTGGATGGATCTCTTCCCCAAGATCGCGCACCGCAGCGGCTACGAGGTCTTCCTGGTGGAGTACCGCGGCTACGGCGCGAGCACCGGCACCCCCCAGATGGGCAAGATGCTCGATGACATCCCCGCCATCGCCGAGGCCGTAGGCGCCCCCCCCGAGCGCTGCGTGGTCTTTGGCCGCAGCGTGGGCAGCCTCTACGCCCTGGAGTGGATCAAGCGCTACCCAAGCACCGCTGGGTTGGTGATCGAGAGCGGCATCCACGACGTGCTCCAGCGCCTGCTGCTGCGCATGTCCCCAGAGGAGCTCGGCTCCGATCTGGACGAGATGATCGATGCCATCCACAGCCGCCTGAACCACGAGGCCAAGCTGCAGGCCTACCCCGGGCCCTCCCTCTTCCTGCACGCCGAAGGGGACGACTTGGTCACCCCGGACCACGCCCGGGACAACCACGCGGCCGCCCAGAACGGCACCTTGGCCATGCTGCCCTACGGCGGACACAACGACATCCTTGGCCAGAACACCCAGGCCTACCTGAGCGCCTTGGACACCTTCCTGCAGCGCGTGATGGAGGCCTGAAGTGCAGGCCCACGTCACGCTGCGTGCCCCCGACGGGCGCATCTACCAGCTGAGTCACGGCGACTTGGTCGGCCGGATCTGGTCCGCCGCTCTGTGCCTAAGTGACCCCCAAGTCTCCGAGGCACACGCCATGGTCAGCTTGAGGGGCAGCTCTCTGAAGCTACTGGCCCTGCGCGGTCTCTTTGCCGTGAACGGGGAGCCGCAGCGGGAGCTGGTCCTGGCACCCGGGCAGGTGATCTTCTTCACCCGCACCCTCTCCGTGGAGGTGCTCAACGTCATCCTGCCGAACCGGGTGCTGGCCATCGAAGGCGAGGGGCTGCCCCCCAGCCCACTCTCGGGCGTCTGCTCCCTGATGCCGGGTCCATCCCTGCGTCCAGGCACCCACGAGGACGCCTTGGCGGTGTTCTTCGAGAGCGATGAGCAGTGGCAGGTGCGCACCAGCGCGGGCATCGAGGAGGTAGAGGCCGGCTGGACCCGAAGCTTGGGGCCACACCTGGTCAAGCTGAACTGGCTCTCCCTCTCCACCGCGGGCAACGCCACCATCGCCGAGGGCCGCGTGCAAGCAGCGATGGAGATCATCTGCCGCTTTGACGCCGTGACCATCCACCGGGCCGGCCACCCCAGCGTGCGCATCGCAGGCCGCGCAGCCCGCCTGATCAGCGAGCTGGCCGCCGTAGGAGAGCCCCTGCAATGGGAGGCCCTGGCTCGGGAGATCTGGACCGAAGACATCGACGCACACATGCTGAGAAAGCGCTTTGATACTGTGCTTGGCCGCCTACGCGAGAAGCTACGCAGCGTAGGAATTCGAGCCAATCTGGTGCGCTCGGACCACAGCGGTCTCTTCGAGTTGGTCCTTCGCCCCGAAGATACCCTCACAGACGCCTCCTAAACACACTGCTACACTGCTGCTTTGGGAGGCTTGAATGGCTCAGAAGCAGCGTAGACCGGTCACCGCGAGCGATGTTCAGCAGAACAGCAGCGAGACGGCCCACAGCGCACACGAGCACGAGCACGGGGAGCACCTGCACGAGGCGCCGAACGCGGACTTCCTCAGCAATCTCTTTGGCGGCGGCGAGGTCGATCACACCACAGGTGAAGAGGTGGACGCCTTCGTCCAGGCCGACGAGTTCTTCAACTACTACATCCAGTCCAGCTTCGACTCCGATGGCAACGGCGTTGACGGCCGCATAGCGATCTTGGATGACGCAGCCTTTGAGGCGGAGTGGGTGGCCTACGCCATCCAACGCCGGAACCCGAACACCGGCGCGCTCTTCACCGAGGCTGAGGCTCGGGCCTTTGGGGTCAACGCCTTCGAGGACAACGGCCGCATCGTGCTGCACAAGAACCGGGGCACCCCTGGAACAGCTGTGCACGAGTCCATGCACCTCTTCACCCACAGCTCCTACGCGACCACGATGGGCTTCAACGTGAACGAGGGCACGACTGAGCTCTTCACGCGCCTGCTCTGCTCCAGGGTCAACATCCGCCGGGAGCACAACTACCAGGCCCAACATGATGCGATGTACGCGGTCGCCACCGGCCTGGACAAGGGCCACAACTTGTTGGCCCGTGCCTATTTCGACGGCCAATACAAAGCGCTCAAGGATGCGATGAACACAGTGCCAGACCGCTACGACAACTGGTTGGCCTTGATGCAAGCCGGCAACTTTACCGCTGCTGCAGCGCTGTTCTAAGAATGCCCCTGCTCGCGTTGTGGGGGCTGATGGCCAGCCTGACCTCGTTTGAGCCAGAGACTGCTGAGCCGCCCTCCGAGCCCTCCATCTCCGGGCACCAGGACTCCATCAACATGCACGAGATCGCCTCCCCCCTCTTGGCCTTGCTGCCAGAGCAAGACTTGGCCGTGGCCACACCGCTCTACGTTGAGGTCATTCTGCCGGTCGAGCTCCGTGGCTTGGAGAGCCACCCCAAGCCCGAGCGCTACAAAGAGCTGGTGCTCACCGCCTTGGGGGACGAGCTACGCACCCAAGCACCCCGGTCCCGAATGGACACCGTGCGCATGCAGGCCCTGCGGGCACAGTTTCGGCAGATGAACCACGTGGCCCTTCAGCTCGGCGTGGCGCGCTACCTGCTGGCCCATCCAGAGGCTGTGGACCAAGCTGGACACTGGTTTACCCCAGAGGCCCAGGCTTGGATGACGCGTGGCCAGGACGAGGTCGTGTTGGAAGCTGTAGAGCAGCTCAACGCCTTGGAGCGCTGGGGGGAGCAGACTCAGGTCACCCACCCCAAGCTGCACACGGCCGAAGAAGGGAGCTGGATGCAGGCCCGTCTCACCCTGCAGTCCGTGGTCTCTGGCAGCTTTGAGACCAGTGGGGGCAGCATGGTGGACTTCATCCGCGCGGTGGGTGGAGAGAGCGAGAGCATTCGTCTGGGCGGCTGAGCAAAAACCTCTCCGCTCAGCATGCACCTGGGGCCAATCGACAGCCCATGTGGGATCACCGAGGGGTCACACCGCCGGCCGGACTCGGTAGAAGGTGTACACCATCGGGCATGCCGCTCGACCCCTCCCCTGACCTGGAGCTTGACCATGTTGACTTTGCTGGGCCTGCTGGCCGGATGCACCTCCTTCTCTGACTTGGGCCTGGACGATACGGCCGACACCGCCGTGCCGGAAGACCAGACCTTCACCGTGGGCACCCCCGGCCCCTTCGACCAAGTCTGCGACAACTGGAACGAGGAGATCGGTGTGCAGTTCGGCATTGACCAGCTGCTCTTCCTGCACAGCGCTCAAGCGCTCAAGGCCAAGCTGGACAAGCACATGGGCTCCAGCGCTCCCACCCTGCCGAAGGTCTGCGAGCAGCTCGCCCAAGAGATCCTGAGCAACAACAGCACGGCCAACCCGCCGCCGCCCCTGGACGACTGTCCAAACCTGCTGCCCAGCGACTTGGCCCAGCTTCCGCCAGACCTGGTGGACTTCTACTTCATGCCGGATCCGGCCAACCAGATCCTGACCTGGGCCGAGTTCCGGAACATCCGGGTCTACCAGTGGACCATGACGGTCGCCATGGACAACGTGGAGAGCCAGAACGACCCCAGCATCCCCGGTTGCTGGCTGGAGTACAGCCTGGTGGGCGACGCACGCAGCGGCAACTTCGGGCCCCCGAACTACTCCGTGCCCCAGACCATCTCCAACAACAGCATGCCCATCGTGCTCTACGCCTTGGAGACCTACGGCACCGCAGCGGTGCTCTACACGGACGGCCCCCAGACCAGCATGGTCTTTGGCGGCGCCACCTACGTGATGCCCGGCCCTGCTTGGCAACACGTCAACCAGAGCCCCAACAACCCCCGACCCGGCTACTTCGAGAACTACCTGCTCGCTGGATACCCGGCCGACGCCAACATCGTCGTGCGCGTCAACGAGGTGGAGTACGGGGTCAACGGCACCTACAACACACAGGCGCCCTACATGAACATGCCCCTGGGGACTGGCCGCGGCATCATCGATCCTGAGACGGAGCAGCAGCTTCGGGAGATGGACTGGGTCATCAGCACCTGGCACGACAAGACCGAATTCCAGGACATCACGGACCCCACCTCGACGGGCTTCCCAGGCGCCAGCACGGGCTTCCCGCTGAACTGGCCGAACTAGTCTTTTAGGCTGCGGGCCAGACGCAGACCCAAGAGAGAACTTCGGTGATTGAGTGGGTAGAAGCTCCGCTGTCCTGTTCGGCAGAGGCGGATACCCACAGACCAGACCCCTCCGCGCAGTACTCCCCAGTCTGCGTTGGAGGGGTCTTCTCGTTCCACCTCGGTGAGCAGAGGTGGCAACCTGGCCCAGCCCTCTTCCAGGAGCGGGTGATCAGGCCGCCGGCGGTCCAGACACATCTCCCGCACATTCCCACAGCCGTCGCGCACGCCGTATGGGCTGATGTCGGTCTCCGAGCTGCCCACGTCCACCGGCACCGCCCGGCCCCGCCGACCCTCTCGGTTGGTGGAGTAGGTGGCCTGGGGACTGTCTCCCCAACTGTAGATGCGACCGTCTACGCCGCGCACTGCCTTCTCTCGCTCCAGCTCCATGGGCAAACGCCAGCTCTGCCTGAGCTGCTTGGCCTTCCACGCCGCGTAGTCTCTCGCACTGATGGCGGAGATCAACAGCACCGGCCACTGGGCTCCCCAGACATCGCCCTGCTCATCGGGCACAAGCTCGAAACGGCCGTCCTGCTTACGGCCGTAATACAGGGTTCCATCAGTGTTTCCAGCGTGAGGCATAGAGCGCGGGGCGTGGGCCAAGGCCTGGTCCTCCTGCCCCTGTTCAACGAGCTCATCCAGCCAGAGGATGTAGTCGGCGTTGGTGACGGGCACCTTGGCCATGGCGAAGTCGTCCACCCAGATTTGGCGCCAAGGCAGACCGTCTTTGGCCAGGGGGTCGCCGCTTCGGAACCAGCCGCCGGCGACTCTGACCTCGTCTGGAGACAGGGTGCCGGTGGGGTGTAGGCGAACCCGAGGGTCTCCGGCACGCGGGTGCTTCTCTGGCGGCAGATTGCTCCACCTCTGACCCCGCTCGATCTTGACGGGCAGCTCCAGCACCTCGCAGCCTGGACTCTCCACGCGCAGCAAGTAGCTGCCATGCTCCAGGCGCATGCCGGTGATGGGGGTCTGGCCGAGCACGCCGATGCGCTTGGGGACCAGGCGGCGCTCCCGCTCCACGTAGCGGTAGGCGGTGACCGTCGCGCCCCGGGGTTCGGTGTCCAGGTCCAGCCAACCCCAGCCGGCCAGGTAGTCCTGGTGGGGCCCCCGGTCGTGGATGCCCAGCAGCTCCAGGGCACGCGCCGCTTGGGCCACCTCGCGCTCGCGATCCGCCTGGGCGTGTCGCGCCTTGTAGTGGTCAGCCAAGGCCTGGTGCGCGGCGTCCAAATCCGCCTCGTTCAAGGCGGCGCGCACGGCGTTGATGTACTGGACCTCGGCGAGCTGGGTCTGTTGGGAGAGGGACTGGATCTGGTCCTCCAGAGCCCAGAGCGCGCGCTGGTCCTCGATTGGACTCCAGCTCTTCAGGGCGTGTCCCGCCTGCGAGGCCAGCCTCTCCAGATCTCGTTCTTGCTCCTGCAGCTCCCGGAGCTTCTCCTCCAAAGATTGGGCCTGCTCCAAGCGCGCCCGCGCCCGGGCTTGGGCCTGGGCGTTCTCCAGCCACTCGGCCAGGGCCGCGACGAAGGCCCCCGCGTCCTTGGGGCGATCCAGGGGGTGGGCCTGCAGGGACTGGGCGCAGAGGGCCTGCAGGGCTTCGGGGCCCTGGCTGGGGCTGGGGGTCTCATCCCGGCGGAGCTGGTCCAGGATCTGGCTGCCGGTGCTGCCGGGGTACGGGCTGGCCCGGTGCAGGAGCCGGTAGAGCACGGCACCCAAGGCAAAGACATCGGCGGCGGTGCCGACGGGCTCTCCGCGGGCCTGCTCCGGGGGCATGTAGGCCGGGGTTCCACTGACCTCGCCGGCGCGGGTCATCTCAGGGGCCGCTGCCGCCGATGGCTCCAGGAGGCTCTGATCTCCTACCCGCACCAAACCCCAATCCAAGACCTTGACCTGGCCAAAACGGCCGACCATGACGTTGGCGGGTTTGATGTCCCGGTGCAGAACCTGCCGGGAGTGGGCAAAGGCCACTGCCTCGGCGGCGCGGCGAAGCAGCTCCACCTTGCGCCGCAGGGAGAGGCTCGCATCGTCGAAAACCTGTCTCTTATACACATCTCCGAGCCCACGAGACAGGCAGAAATCTC
>OJIO01000091.1_pt1 | contig 73674 bp, 62 predicted proteins | sample 1595621 | NCBI WGS metagenome assembly OJIO01 (sample SAMN05416776, study PRJEB24817) | seawater metagenome | isolation source: Sea water | place: Canada:Atlantic | collected 2013-07 | reverse complement strand
GAGATTTCTGCCTGTCTCGTGGGCTCGGAGATGTGTATAAGAGACAGAGCCAGAAGGCCTGGTTGAGCGCGTCGTCGACGCCATCAAGGGCGAGGACGGCGAGTCTGTCGGACGCGTGGATGCCTTCGCTTTGGGCAACGCCAGCGCAGTGCCAAGCTTCGAGGCCGTAGACTTCTATCGCTACGTGGCTGGACACTGGGCCAACGAGCTCTTCACCGGCACCGACTTCGGTGCTTGGTGGGTCGAGGTTCTACAGCGCGGCGGCTTCTACGCTGCCCCTGCAGAGCCCGAAGTGAGCCTGAGCGCTGAGCTGCCCGCCCCTGTGGGGGGTGCAGCGCTGAGCGGCAACACCATGCTGTTCTTCCCTCACACCCACTTGAAGGACGGCCGCGGTGCAAACCGCCCCGGACTTCATGAGGTCCCTCACCCCGTCTCCGGGCTGACCTGGACCACCTGGGCCGAGATGTCCCCCGCCACCGCTCAAGGGCTCGGCGTGGACAGAGACAGCCACGTGATGGTCAGCAGCGGCGGCGTAGAGTTGGGTCCCCTCAACGTACGCGTCTCCAAGGGCATGCCCGACGGTCACATCGCCATCCCCTCCGGCAATGGCCACGAGGATGGCGGAAGCCGCTACGAGCGCTTTGGAGCGAACCCCGTTCGCCTCCTCAAGCCCGCTGCGGACCCCGTCTCCGGCGCGATGGTCTACCTCTCCAGCGAGGTCACCGTCACCAAGACGGAGCTGAGCGGCGCGGACTGGGAGAAGCACAAGCGCGTCTCTCTCAAGGGCTCCGAGGACATGGACAACCGTCCTGTCGTCATGGATGCCTACGCTCCCGACGTTGTAGAAGGCAAGGAAGTCGAGCTGGGCCACGGCATGGGCATTCACATTGTGAAGGACCCACGCATCGAGGCTTCGGGCATGTCGTACGACATGTACCCAGAGCCTGAGCACCCCACCTACCGTTGGGGGCTGTCCATCAACCTGGACAGCTGCACCGGTTGTGGCGCCTGTGAGGTGGCCTGCAACGCCGAGAACAACGTACCGATGACCGGACCCGAGCAGCACCAGCTTTGGCGCTACATGGGCTGGATTCGTCTGGACCGTTTCTGGCAGGGCGAGGGTGAGAACCCCGATGTTCGCTACGCAATGGCCATCTGCCAGCAGTGTGCTCACGCACCATGCGAGGGCGTCTGCCCAGTTGTGGCGACCTACCACAACCTCGATGGCCTCAACGCCATGATCTACAACCGCTGTGTCGGCACGCGCTACTGCGCGAACAACTGCCCCTACAGCGCGCGTCGCTTCAACTGGCACACCTACCGCTGGCCCGAGGGCTTTGAGCTGATGCTCAACCCCGACGTGGTCACCCGCGAGGCGGGCGTGATGGAGAAGTGCACCTTCTGCATCCAGCGCATTCGCTACGCCAAGGCCGAAGCCCGGCCCAACACCCTGCAGAGTCAGGATGTTGAGCGGCTGACCGCTTGTGCAGAAGTCTGCCCATCGGGCTCCATCGTCTTCGGCAACCGCAAGGAAGCCGACTCCGCAGTGAGCAAGCTGGCCGCCAGCCCCCTGAGCTACCAGCTCTTCGGGGAGCTCAACACCAAGAACGGTGTCGAGTACTTGGCCAAGCTGACCCACACCGAGGCCGACCACGGCGACGGACACGGCGGCGGACATGGCGAGGGCCACGCTGACGAGGACCACGGCGATGCTGGGCATGAAGATGCCGCACACGGCGAGGCCGAGCACGGTGAAGCTGCACACGGCGATGAGGCCGGCGAGAACCATGACAACCACGGCGAGGACCACGGGTCCGACGCCGGCAAGCACTGATCAGGGAGACGGCAATGCAAAACGAAAACGCCGTGACCTATGGGCTGGTGAACAAAGAGGTCATCCGCCCCTTGTTCAAGCCCTCCCTCGCGTGGGCCGCCATCTTCGCTGTGGATCTGATGATCCTGGCGTTTGGCGTCTACTGCTGGAGCTACCAGCTCGAGTGGGGAATGGGGGTCGCAGGCTACACGCCGCCCGTCTTCTGGGGTGTGTACATCACCACCTTCGTGTTCTGGGTTGGTATCGGTCACGCCGGTACCCTCATCTCCGCGATTCTCTACCTCTTCCGCGCACGATTCCGCACCGGCGTGTACCGGGCAGCGGAAGCGATGACCATCTTTGCGGTTCTCTCCGCAGGGCTGTTCCCCAACATCCACGTTGGGCGCCTCTGGTACGTCTACTTCCTGTTCCCCTACCCCAACCAGCGCCTGCTCTGGCCTAACTTCAAGAGCCCGCTGGTCTGGGACGTCTTCGCAATCTCGACCTACCTGACCATCTCCTCGGTGTTCTTCTTTGTAGGCTTGATTCCAGACATCGCTGCCGTCCGCGACAGCAACCGGAACCCGATCATCAAGAAGGTCTACAACATGCTTTGCTTCGGCTGGCGTGGGACCGACACCCAATGGCGCCACTACATGGCTGCCTACGGATTCTTCGCAGCACTCTGCACCCCCCTGGTGGTGTCCGTGCACAGCGTCGTGTCCTGGGACTTTGCGATGGCGCAGACCGCTGGCTGGCACAGCACCATCTTCCCGCCCTACTTCGTGGCAGGCGCAATCTTCTCCGGTTGCGCGATGGTCATCACCCTGTTGATTCCCATCACGAAGATCTTCAAGTGGGAGAACTACCTCAACATCCTGCACTTCGAGGCCATGGCCAAGTTGTGCCTGCTGACTGGTTTCATCCTGACCTACAGCTACGGAATTGAGCACTTCATCGGTTGGTACTCCGACAACCCCTACGAGTGGGGAATCTTCGTCGACCGTGCCACCGGCCAGTACGACTGGATCTTCTTCATGATGGTCGCATGCAACTGCGTCATCCCCTTGGTCTGGTGGTTCAAGAAGGTCCGCACCAACCTCTGGGGACTCTGGCTGGTCAGCATCGTCATCAACATTGGAATGTGGTTCGAGCGATACAACATCATCGCGTCCTCGCTCTCACACCAATTCGACCCTGGTAGCTGGGTGCTCTACGTACCAAGCTGGGTCGAGATGGGAATCATGGTGGGCTCCTTCGCCTGGTTCTTCATGTGGTTCCTGCTCTTTGTGAAGCTGATGCCCGCCATCGCAATCGCAGAGATCAAGGAGATGATCAAGCCACCACTCAGCACCGACACCGAGGAGGCCGCATGAGCTCCCACGTCAAGGGCGTCTTCAATCACCTGGACAGCCTGATCACCGCGATCGACCGGCTGCGCAAGGCCGATTTCGATGACTACACCGTGCTCTCTCCCCTGCCCCGGCATGAGATCGAAGAGGCCATCTACGACAACCAGCCGAGTCCGGTTCGTTGGTGGACCCTCACCGGTGCCCTCATCGGCGGAACGGGTGGATTCACCCTGGCCAGCTTGACCTCGGCTGTGTGGCCGATGGCCCTGCCTGCCGGCAAGCCGATGATCTCCATCCCTCCCTTTGTCGTCATCACCTTCGAGAGCACCGTGCTCATCGCTGGCCTGGCGACCTTGGCAGCCATCATCTTCCACTGTCGCTTGCCTGCGACAGACCTGCCCATCGAGTGCGAGGACCCACGCTACTCCAGCGACCGTTTCGGTCTGGTCTTCCATGACCTGGAGGGTGCCCGCAAGGAAGAAGCCATGAAGCTCCTTCACGATGCTGGCGCCGAAGAAGTGTCCTGCGCTGATGACGAGGACGACGCCACTGAGCTCGTCCACGAGGAGGCCTGAGCGAATGCCCAGCAAAACACCATTCTACAAGTGGGCCGGCGCCTACATCGCTGCTGGAGCACTGGCTGGGGGCTACGGCCTCTACTCGCTGCTCAGCTACGATCTGATGCCTCCCTTTCTGCAGGGCCGCCAGACTTGGTTCGTCGACATGTACGACGGCGAGTTCGTGCGTGCCTACGAGCAGCCCATGTCTGCACTGCCAGAGGGCGTGGTCTCTCAGAACCGCTACGCGGCAAACTTTGACCGCACCACGGACGCAGGCAAGTCCCTGACCAACCCCTATGTGGGTCCCGGCGTCGACATGGACGCGGTCATTGACCAAGGCGAGTGGAACTTCCAGACCTACTGCGCTCCCTGCCACAACACCAACGCCATGGGTGGCGGTGCTGTGAACGACATGAGTGACGGAAAGAAGCGCTTCCCTGTGCCCGCTCCGGCGCTCGCAGGAGACGCCTCCATCATCAACGCCGCTGGCTACTCCCAAGGCTACGTCTACCTGACCATTCGTAATGGCGCTGCCATCATGAAGGGCTACAGCTGGGCGATGACCGACGAAGAGATGTGGTCGGTGACCGAGTACCTCAAGACCCTTGACGGGGTGAACTATGGGGCACCACCCGCACCCGAAGCCGCTGATGAAGCGGCGATGGAGGGTTGAGTCATGATTGGAATTCCAAACTTCGATCCCAAGCCGCACCTGACCCCAAAGGCGCTGCCCAAGAACTTCACCTACGCATCCGGTGCGATGGTCATCCTGGGCGCTGTCCTTCTGGGCATCGGCTACGGCCAGTCTGAGCTGGCAGCCAAGTCCAGCTTCTTGGTCGCGATGAACTACTTCACCGCGCTGAGCTTTGGTGGAATGGCCTTCACAATGGCCATCACCATCACTTGGGCACGGTGGGCACGTCCGCTCAAGCGCATCAGCGAGAGCATGATCATGTTCACGCCCGTGATGGTGCTCATCTTCGCGCTCTATGGCTCCGTGCTTGGCGGCATCGACCTCTACGAGTGGCACACCCACCCCGACAGCGTCAGTGGCCACAAGGCCATCTGGCTGCAGCAGGGTCCCTGGCTCGCACGCAACGTCGCGATGATGGCCGTCCTGAGCTTGCTCGGCCTCTTCTACGTGCGCACCAGCCTCCAGCCCGACGTGCAGCTCGCTACGCAGAACGGCGTGGAGCTGCCCGGTTGGGTCAAGACCTTGGCCGGCACCGCGGACGGCGAGCACTCTGAAGTGGTCAAGGCCAGCCAGAAGCGCCAGATCGCTCTCGGCCCAATCATCGGCATCGTCTACGCCTTTGCCCTGAGCCTCTACGCCTTCGACGTCATCATGTCCCTGGCGCCCCACTGGTACGCCAACATGTTTGGTGGCTGGTACTTCGCCTCGGGCATCTGGTCCGGCATGATCTGGACGGGCCTGCTCTCCCTGGTCTTCCGCAAGCACTTGGGCATCGACAAGATGGTCAAGCCTGCGACCTACCACGACCTCGGCAAGCTCATCTTCGGCTTCTCGATGCTGTGGGCCTACATGTTCTTTGCTCAGTTGCTGCCCATCTGGTACGGCAACATGACCGAGGAGATCGGCTTCTTGCTGGTCCGCATGCAGCTGGAGCCCTGGAGCAAGTTGGCCCCTGTGGTCGGCGCGATGTGCTTCCTGATTCCTTTCGGCAGCCTGCTCTCCCGCGGTCTGAAGAAGATGCCAATCGGCTTCGGAATCGTGCTCGGCATCATCGCCGTAGGCATCTACCTCGAGCGCTACCTGGTCACCGTGCCTTCGGTCTGGATGGAAGACACCTTCCCACCAGTCCTGCCCTACATCGGCAGCGCACTCTTCTTCTTGGGACTCTTCCTCTTGGTGGTCATCCAGTACCTCCAGAGCGTGCCCCCAGTTCCAGTGAGCGACCCCTTCATGTTGCCCCACCCCGACGACGTGCACGTGCACAGCCGGGACGCGCACCACGACCACTGAGAGCACTCTCGGTGACAGCAACACCCTCGCCCTCGGGCGGGGGTGTTCTGCTCTGGACCCCAAGCGCTCAACGGCTGAGGCTTCGGGCCAAGCTGCTGGGCTCTAAAAGTTGAGCAGTGCCATCGACTTGGGCATGCCTTGTGCGACCAAGAGCTCCGTGGCAGCCACGCACATGTCCTTCACGCCGCAGAGCACAAGCGCTGCTTGGGTGGCATCAACCGGGTCCTGTGCGTAGGCGTCCTGGATGTGTCCCCGGGCCCCGTTCCACTCTCCTTGTTCCCGCGAGAGCACTGGGATGACCTGCACCCCCCTGGCCTCCCAGGAGGAGAACTCATCCTGATAGGGCATGCGCGCCAGGCTTCGGGCGCCGTAGTAGAGACGCGCGCCTGTGCCAGTCCAGTCCCTGGACTCGAGCACAGAGCGAAGCGCGCTGATGCCGGAGCCCGTGGCGAAGAACAGGGGGGTCTTCTCTCCCAAGCCGCTCAGGTCGAAGCCCTTGCCCATGGGCGTGCTGACCTGGACGGCCCCTCCAGCCTGAAGCTTGGCCAAGTCCTGCGTGAGGGCGCTGCCCACTTGCACGAGGAAGCGCATTTGCGGCGCACCGGGTGCAGAGGCGATGGCCAGGAAGGCCGGCTCATGCTCGCCCACGCTGAGCTTGATGAACTGGCCGGGCTTGGTGTGCGCAGCCGCTTCGGGGTGGAGCAGAGTCAGCTCCAGGTGGTCCTCGGCGACGGTCTCGACACTCAACAGGGTGGCCGTTTGCATCGAGCCTCCAGAACAAGGGGTGGGTGGTCTTAGGAGACCAGGTCTTCTGCTTTCGCTCTGGCACGGGCGGCCTTGTTGGCATCGCCCAATCCCTCGGCTTTCTCGAGCAGCAGGTGCGCAGCCTCTTGCACTGCATCAGCGCCCACCAAGTCTTCTCGCAGCGCCCGACGCTGAGCCTGGGTCGCGATGGCTTGGTAGGCGGCCTCGTGGGCCTCTTGGATCTGCCCCAGCGCGGCCCGCAGATCAACGCTCAGGACCTCGAAGCGCTCCGTCGAAAAGCGCGCTTGCCAAGTCTCATAGGCCCTCTCAACCTGCGGCTGCGCGCAGATCCAGCTCAGGTCCAGTGCATCGAAGGGGTTGGCGCCCTTCAACTTGGCCAGTCGCTGGTGGATGGGCCCGGTGATCTGCCTGAGGTAGCGCTTCTTGTCGACGCTCTCGCCAGCCTTGCCGAAGCTGAGCACTCCCAGCTCCGAGAGCCCCCAGAGAGTGACAGCCACCTCGGACCTGGGGAGGTCCACCTGATTGAACACATTCCGCACCAGCGAGGTGGATCCCTGCAGGGCCTCGAGCAGGATCTGCTCCTCAGCGCTCCATGTGGCCCGCTCGATCAGCCCCTCAGCGCTGGGCAAGAGGTTGATGCGCTTGTTGAGCTGAGGCCGAATGACTCCAAAGATGCGCTCTGGAGAGAGCGTGCGGCCGTGCGAGGCCATGGCCCCATAGAGCACTTCCAGCACGTTGGTCGGCTGTACTGGAAAGGACTGGCCCAGGTCCATCGGCAAAAAGCGCCAGGTGCCCTCGCGTGCGCGCAGAGCGAGCTGAAGCGTGAACTCCACCTGCTTTCTGAGCACCGGACCCAGCTGTTCAGAGGGAAGCATGCCCTCATCGATCAAGATCTGTCCAAGCCGTTCTTGGGTACGCTGCTGGCGGGCCAGTGCCTGCTCAAGCTGCTCCGCGGTGATGTGCTTGCTACGAACCAGGAGTCCACCGAGGGTCTCCTTGGGCTCGATCGGATCGCGACGCCAACCCACCGGACCGCCCCGCAGCCAAAAGCCAAAGCGCTCGGTCCCGTCGGCCTGCTGGATGTGCAGAATGCCCGTCGCGCCCGTGAAGCCCAAGTCCATGACCTGTTGTCGGAGCAGGCGGCCGCCCATCTCCCCGCTCTCCTGGACTTCGGCTTGGTCAAAGCCGTGTGGCAACAACAGTCCTGTGGGATGACTGCGGTCCACCTCGGCGATGGGCTCCGGAGCGGGCGGCTTCTCTTCACGGACGGGCGGCTCCTCGGGCGCCTCGTCTAGGAGTGGCTCATGTTCGCGCTCGCTGGCCTTCGCCGGAGGTGGAGTAGGCACGGCTTGAGGCGGGGCCGCGACGCTTGGAGCCAGTTCCCCCACAGCCCCCGGCTCTACGAGGTCCCCACTCGCCAGCAGATGTTCACGGACCTGGGTCACGCCATCCAAGACGGCTGCGAAAGCGTCCTTGGCCTTGGATGGGAGCTTGGGAATCTGTCCAGCGACCGACCCATCGGGCAAGCGCTGGATAATCTGGCAAGGAATCGGTGGAGTGCTCAGCCCAAAGGGCAGCAGGATCTCGACCCGGAACTCCGGGGCAAGCTCTCCATCGATGGCTGCCGCCGGCACCAAGATGGCGCCCGCCGCGAGCGAACCCTTGTGGGTCTTGAGGAAGTCCGCGAGCTTGCGAAGGTCCATGCTGACGTGGCGTTGCGCCATGGGAAGTCTGCTCCAGGTGCCGCTGATCATATCGCGGGAGCGCCGAGGACCGGCGGTCCCGAAGGCATTCGGTACCTTGGCGCAGACTTGGCCGGATAAATGGGCGTCAATCGGTTAAACGCCCGCAACTGAACCCCATCGCTGGAGCGGCGCCCAAATGGCCACTTACTCGACCTCTGAATTCAAGAACGGCATCAAGATCCTGGTCGATAACCAGCCCTTCCAGATGGTGTACTTCCAGTTCGTCAAGCCGGGCAAGGGCACCGCGTTCACCCGCACCAAGCTCAAGAGCCTGATCAACGGCTCCGTCATCGAGCGCACCTTCCGTTCCGGCGAGAAGGTCGAGATTGCCGACTGCGAGGAAGTCACCATGCAGTACATGTACCAGGACGGCGACATGTACAACTTCATGAACATGGAGTCCTACGACCAGCTCGCGATTCCAGAGAACATCATGGAGTACGAGCTCAAGTGGCTGCTCGAGGGCATGGAGGTCGAGGTGATGATGTACAACGCCCGCCCTGTTGGAATCAGCCTCCCCCACTTCGTGGACGCTGAGATCACCTACACGGAGCCCGGCATCAAGGGCAACACCGCCACCGGCGCCAGCAAGCCCGCGACCGTCGCCAACGGCGCGGTGGTTCAGGTTCCCCTCTTCATCGAGCAGGGCGAGGTCATCAAGTGCGACACCCGTGAGGGTGGAAAGTACATGAACCGGTCCAAGGAGTAGCTGGGGTGCCCATCTCGATGGGCCTCCCTCCAGCCCGAGTCCTTCGAGACCGGGCTCGCATCCTGGCCGCCCTGCGCGGCTGGATGCAACACAACGGCTTTTTGGAAGTCCAGGTGCCCATCGCCGTTCAGAGCGGGGCCTTGGAGGAGTACTTAGAGCCGCTGCCTTTGGGCGAGCTTCAGCTGCACACCTCTCCTGAGTTCGCGCTCAAGCGGGTACTGTCCATCGGGCTTGGCCGGATCTACTGGATGGGCCCTTGCTTCCGGGCAGAGGAGCTGGGTCCCCACCACGGCACCGAGTTCACCATGCTGGAGTGGTACCGCATCGGATGCGGCTACCAGGGCATCGCCGAGGACCTGCTCGCACTGCTGGCGTGCATCGCAAGCTCCCTTGGCCAGACGCTTCCCGATGTGGAACGCCTGACCTGGAATGAGGCCCTGCATCGACACGCTCGTGTCGCCATCCCCAGTGACCCTGACGAGCAGATGAGGGTTTGGGTAAATGACGTGGAGCCCCAGCTTCAGTCCCCAACCCTCGTGATCGACTATCCGGCCCGGGATGCGGCCTTCTCCACCATCCGAGGGCAGGTCGCCGAGCGCTTTGAGTTCTACTGGCAGGGCGTGGAGCTCGCCAACGCCTTTACGGAACTGCTCGATCCCCAAGAGCTCCGCGCTCGGTGGGCCGCCAGTGCAGCGACACGCCAGGCGATGGGACGGGCGCCACACCCAGAGGATGAGCGCTTGGTCCAAGCGGTCGCATCGCATCCCTACGCAGGTGGAATCGCCCTGGGTGTGGACCGACTCGTCATGCTGCTCTTGGGCTTAGAGAACATCCACCAAGCTCGAATCCAGGCCTAAGCCCGGCGAGTTCAGCTCTCGTCCAGTGCCTTGAGTGCGCGCAGCAAGTTCTCGCGCTGGTCACCGACCATGCGGTACTCGATGCTCATGCCTGACTCCTCGGAGGCGGCGAGCTGACGCTTGCGCGACGACCAAGTCACCACGCCATCCAAGGCGATTGGGCCAGGCAAGCCAGGAGCGCGGATCTCAAAGAGACACTCACGGCCCTCGCGCAGGGGTTTGGCAGCCTTGATGAAAGTGCTACCCCGCTCCAAGTTCTCCCTGTACTCGCGTACAAAGGCCCTGCGGCTTCGGTAGTTCATCTTCAAGCGAGCCGGAGCCCGCTTCTTCTTCGCAGCGGGCGCAGGCTCTGGCTCTGGCCGCTTCGGTGGCGGGGCTTGAGAGGTGCGCTCCTCTTGCTCCATGTCGCCTGGGAAGGCCCCAAAGAGGTCGCCAGCGGAGAAGAGGTCCTCCTCCAAGAGTGCGGGGCGCAGGGGCTCTTCGTCCAAGCCCAGGTCCAGCCCCTCATCGAGGGACAGATCGCCAAGCTCCTGAGAGCGAGCGCTGTCCCAGTCTTCCGTGCTCCCCAGATCTGGGCTCAAGGTGCCCGGGCGAATGGCGTCCATCTCTTCAATGACGTCGTCACCGAACACATCGTCAGCGAAGATGTCGTCGCCCAGGCCAGCAAAGGGGTCGTCCATCTGGCCCGAGGCGTCCATGACCGGCAGGGGCAGATCAGGAATCTCTGGGATGGGCTCATCTTCGTGGGCCGCTCCCTCCGCGAAGGGATCCAGTCCCTCAAGCTGGGACAGGTCCCCGGCGAGCATGTCGGGCAGATCGATCTTTGGAAGGCCATGGGCCAGGTTGATGACCGGCTCCATCGAGTCAGGCTCGTCCTCTGGCAGCATGCTGTAGGGGTCAGGCTGCGAGGGGTCCTGGGCAGGCAGGAAATCGATGTTGGCCAGGTCCAAGGAGATTGGATCCCCGATTTCTTCCTCATGATCTTCGGCTGCATGCACCGCGTCGGCGGCGTCCAGCAAGTTTGGCGCCTCAAGGCGGTCTTCCACCGACGAGGCCCCTTCGGGCAAGGGTGCACTATCCGCGGCCTTGAGCTCCATGCGGTTGGGCTCGCCCTGGGTCTTTCGACCGAAGTTGGCGAAGAAGCCGCTCAATATGCCGCCCTCGGCGGGCAGCTTCTCGTCACGCTCAGCAGTCTGGGGCACGTAGGCCTCGCTGCCGTCCCCTTCGATCTTGGGTGGCCAGTTGGGCGACTGGGCATTCTCAACGTAGTTGTCGATCACCAAGACCTTGCGGTCTCCGCTTGCCCGGTCCACTGCAGCAGTGTGCAGGATGCCGTTGGCGTCGATGCGGAAGGTCACATCGACTTTGTGCTCCATGCGTGCACCGCCTGAGAGGCGATCCAAGATGAACTGGCCGAGCTGCTCGTTCTCTTTGGCTCGGTTGGAGCCACCTTGGCGCACCGTGATCCGAGCGCGCTCCTGGTTCTCAGAGGCCGTCGTGAAGGCCCTGGTCGCCGTGAACGGGACGCGGGTATTGCGCTCAATGATCTTGGAGAAGTAGCCGCCAGCAGCGTCGATCCCCAAGTCGAAAGGCGTGACGTCGATGAGCAAGGTGCTCTTCTGACTGGGCGCATCCAAGCTCTGGGCATGCACGCTGGCGCCCAAGGCAACCACCTCTTCGGGGTGTACCGACTTAGAGGGCTCCCGACGAAAGAGGGCCGAGATGGCCTCGCGTACGCGCGGCATGCGGGTCTGTCCGCCGACCAGCACGACATCGTCCAGGGCGGCGATGGTCAATCCAGCCGTGGTCACCGTCTCTCGGGCGATGTCCAAGGTGCGTTGGACCAAGTCCTCGACCAAACCTTCCAGATCCGTGCGGGTGAGCGTGTCCTCGAGGTTGAGCTCCGGCGTAACACGCGGGATGAGCAGCCTGGTGGTCTCCGTGAAGGAGAGCTCACACTTTGCCCGCTCTGCGGCATCTTTGAGGCGCTGCCGGGAAGTGCGGTCTTGGCGCAGGTCAACGCGGTGCTTGGCCATGAAGCGGTCTGCGAGGAACTCTACGATTCGGTCATCGAAGTCCTCGCCCCCGAGGTAGGTGTCGCCAGCGGTCGCCATGACCTCGTAGACGCCATCGCTCAGATGCAGGATGGAGACGTCAAAGGTGCCGCCGCCCAGGTCGAAGATGAGGACATTGCGGTCATCATCCTTCCGAAACCCATAGGCCAGGGCCGCCGCGGTGGGCTCGTTGAGCAGTCGCTCGCAGTTCAAGCCAGCCAAGCCTGCTGCCTGGAGCGTGGCCTGTCGCTGGGCATGGTTGAAGTAGGCCGGAACCGTGATGACGGCGTCCGTGACCTCCTCGCCCACGCTTTCTTGGGCGATCTGGCGTGAGACCTGAAGAATGATGGCCGACACTTCCACTGGGGAGAGCAGCTGCCCACCAATGCTGACCAAGCAGCCCCCCTCTGGGGAGCGCTCGATGTCATAGGGCATGCGCTTGACGGCGGAGCCAGCCTGCTTGCTGTCGTAGCGGCGGCCTATGAGGCGCTTGACCGCGTAGACCGCTCGATCGGGCGAGGTCAGGATGTGTGACTTTGCCGCTTGGCCCACCACGAATGTACCGTCGTCTTTTTGATAGACGACGGAGGGAAGGACTTTGTAGCCCTTTCCGTCTTCGAGAACCCTTGGCCGACCGTTCTCAAACACTGCGACAACAGTGTTCGTGGTCCCAAGGTCAATGCCGATGGTGCGGCTCATCCAAAATCCGTCAATAGCAATAGGAGTACGTATCGTTACTCGCTAAGAGTGTACCACCACGCGGATTCCAGCTAGTCCTCATCTGGGCTGGCGCCTCCAAACAGGTCCAGCTGTGGTCGCTCTGCGTCGTTCTCTGGTGGCACGGCGTACTCGCCAGAGAAGCAGGCATCACACCAAGTGCTGGCCTTGCCCTTGAGCTCGTTGTGCATGGCCTCAAGGCTCAGGTAGCCAAGGCTGTCCGCGCCGACGAAAGCACAGGTCTCCTCGGGCGTGAGGCGGTGCGCGATGAGTTCCTCTCGGGTGGGTGTGTCCACCCCATAGAAACAACTCGCCCGAATGGGGGGCGAGCTGATCCGAAGGTGAACTTCCTTGGCGCCAGCCTCGCGCAGAAGACGAACAATCTTGCGAGAGGTTGTTCCTCTCACAATGCTGTCATCCACAACGACAAGACGCTTACCTTCGATCGCAGAACGAACTGGGGAGAGCTTGAGCTTGACCCCAAAGTCTCGGATCTGCTGACTGGGCTCGATGAAGGTTCGGCCCACGTAGTGCGAGCGAATCAGGCCTTGCTTGAAGGGCAAGCCAGAGGCGAATGCAAAGCCCAATGCAGCCGGTGTGCCGGAGTCGGGAACCGGAATGACCAAGTCCACGTCTGCCGGTGCGGTGCGGTGCAAGGCCTGCCCGAAGTTGAAGCGGGAGTCATAGACAGGGCTGCCAAAGACCACCGAGTTCGGGCGCGCGAAGTAGATGTGCTCAAAGACGCAGGCCTTGCGCTCGCGCCTTGGGAAGGGACTCAAGGAGAGGACCTGCGTCCCGTTCTCCACGATGATCATCTCGCCAGGCTGGACCTCGCGCTCGTAGGTGCCTCCGATGAGATCCAGGGCCGTGGTCTCCGATGCAAAGACCACGGCGTCCCCTACCCGGCCCATCACCAGGGGTCGGAAGCCATGGGGGTCGCGCACGGCCACCATGACCGTCTCGGTCTGCAGGATCAGGGAGTAGGCACCCTCGACCTGAAGCAGGGCGTCCACCAAGCGGTTGATGAAGGTGCCCTGTTGAGAGGTGGCCAAGAGGTGCAGGATGACCTCGGTGTCGGAGGAAGTCCCGAAGATGCTCCCCCGCTGCTCCAGCTCACGCCGAAGGCGGGCCGCGTTGACCAGGTTTCCGTTGTGGGCGATCGAGACCTGACCGCCGCCGTAGCGCACCACAAAGGGCTGCACATTCCGCAGAGCGCTGCGCTCTCCAGAGGTCGAGTAGCGCACGTGGCCGATGGCCGAGTCCCCGGTGAGGGGGGTGAGCTGCGTAGGCCCGAAGATGTCGCCAACGAGCCCCAGTCCGCGGTGAGAGCGCATCTGTTCGCCGTCTGTGGAGACGATGCCCGCCCCCTCCTGCCCGCGATGCTGCAGCGCGTGCAGGCCGAGATAGACCAGGTTGGACGCCTCGAAGTGCCCCTTCACACCCATCACCCCACACTCCTCGCGGAGCTTGGGTTCCACGACCAATCCACCAGGGTGCAGGCGGCTCACGACAAGGTCTCCGGCAAGGTGCTGCTCCAAGCCTGCTCCAGCTCGGAGATCGGCAGATCCAAGATGCCCTGGACGCTCAGCCGCTCTCCTCCTGAGACACCGAGCAAGGTCATGGGGACCTGACCGATGAGCGCCTTGACCTGGTCCAGCTTGGCTGGCTCAAAGGCGATGATGGCGCGTCCATGGCTCTCGCCAAAGAGCAGTGCGTCCTTGCGCTCTGCGCTTCCGGGCAGGGACACCGTTGCACCCACACCACCCAGACAAGCCTCTGCCAAAGCAACACCCAGGCCGCCGTCGCTCAGGTCGTGCAGGTAGGGCACCTCGCGACAGTTCACCAGGGCGCGAAGGGCGGCATGCAGGGCCAACTCACTGGGGTAGTCCACAGCGGGCGGCATGCCGCGCTCCAGACCGTGCCAGTTGTAGAGGTAGAGGCTGGCTCCGAGGTGTGCGCCCAGGTCGCCGAGCAGCGCGATCTGAAGGCCAGCTTCGGGCAGCGTCGGGTTCAGCTTGGGGATCTCTCCCTCGTAGAGCCCGACCATCGCCAAGCCGGGCGTGGGGTGGATGGCCGTGGCCGTGTCCCCCACCGTGGTCTCGTTGTACAAGCTCACGTTGCCGGAGACCACAGGGACCTCCATGGCGCGGCAGGCCTGGCCCATTCCCACGATGGACTGCGCGAACTGCCACATGATCTCGGGCTTCTCGGGGTTGCCGAAGTTCAAGCAGTCGGTCAGCCCCAGGGGCACTGCGCCAACACAGGCCAAGTTGCGAGCGGCCTCGGCCACCTGTCCGGCCGTTCCCGTCTCCGGATCCAAGTAGACGTGTCGGCCGTTGCAGTCCGCGACCAGGCCCAAGTACTTGGTTCCCTTGCTGTCCTTCTGTCCGTAGGCGCCGGGCTTGATGCGAACCAGGGCGGCATCCGCGCCAGGCTTGATCACGGTGTCGGTGCCGACCTCGTGGTCGTACTGGCGGAAGATCCAGCTCTTGTCGGCCACATCGGGGTGGGCCATCAGGCTGAGCAGTACCTCGCCCAAGTCCGCAGGCTCTGCGATCTCAGGCAGGGTTTGGGCCTCGTCCAGCCAGGTGGGGCGAGACTGGGGGCGGTCGTAGGCCGGGGCCTCGTCCGTGAGCAGAGGCACTGGCATTGCGGCCACCTCCTGACCATGCCAGCGACAGCGCCACATGCCGTCGTCGGTCACGCGGCCGACCACAGCAGCGTGCAGGTCCCACTTCTCAAAGATGGCCTTGACCTGCTCCTGGGTACCTTCGCGAACCACCAGGAGCATGCGCTCCTGGCTCTCGGAGAGCAGGATCTCGTAGGGGGTCATGCCCTCTTCCCGCATGGGGACTTGGTCCAGGTCCATGACGATGCCGGAGCCGCCACGCCCTGCCATCTCGACCGACGACGAGGTCAGACCGGCCGCGCCCATGTCCTGGATGCCAACAATGCAGTCCTCCTGCATCAGCTCCAGGCAGGCCTCGAGGAGCAGCTTCTCCATGAAGGGGTCTCCCACTTGAACCGTGGGGCGCTTCTCTTCACTGTCCTCGCCGAACTCCGCGCTGGCCATGGTGGCCCCGTGGATTCCGTCCCGGCCTGTGGCCGCTCCGACGTAGAGAATCGGGTTGCCGACGCCTGCCGCAGTTCCAAGGAAGATCTTGTCTTTCTCGACCACGCCCACCGTGAAGGCGTTGACCAGGCAGTTGCCGTTGTAGCTCTCATGGAAGCGGGTCTCACCGCCCACGGTGGGGATGCCCATGCAGTTGCCGTAGCCGCCGATGCCGGCAACCACGCCGGGGATGAGCTGCTTGGTCTTGGGCAGATCCAGGGAGCCAAAGCGCAGGGAGTTCAGGTTCGCCACGGGACGGGCGCCCATGGTGAAGACATCGCGCAGGATGCCGCCCACGCCGGTCGCGGCGCCTTGGTAGGGCTCGATGAAGCTGGGGTGGTTGTGGCTCTCCATCTTAAAGACGGCCGCCAAGCCATCCCCGAGATCGACCGCGCCAGCGTTCTCGCCGGGGCCGATGAGCACCGTAGGCCCTTCGGTAGGCAAGGTCTTGAGGTGGATGCGGCTGCTTTTGTAGGAGCAGTGCTCACTCCACATCACCGAGATCACACCCAGCTCGGTGTAGCTGGGCACGCGGCCGAGCACCTCGAGGGCGTGGGCGTACTCCGTCTCGCGGATGCCGTGCTCTTTGACCAGAGCGTCGTCGATGGGCAGGTCGGTGGGCAGAGCTCGGTTCACTTGGACTCCAGGAAGCCTTGCAGGGCGGAGAACAGGGCGCTGCCATCGGCGCTGCCCAGGGCGGGATCAGAGGCGCGCTCGGGGTGCGGCATCATGCCGACCACGTTTCCGGCGGCGTTGCAGATCCCTGCGATGTCATTCATCGAGCCATTGGGCGCGGCGCCAGCTTGGCGCTCACCCTGAGCGTTCAGGTAGCGGAAGAGCACTTGGCCCTCCCCTTCCAGGCGAGCCAAGGTGGCCTCGTCTGCGAAAAAGTTGCCATCGTGGTGGGCGATGGGAATGCGCAGGGTCTCCGGGAGACCCTTGGTGAAGGCGGTCTCCCGTCCTTCCTTCCCCAAGACCACGGTCTCACAGATGAACTTCTGCCCAGCGTTGGAGAGCAGAGCGCCCGGCAGAAGCCCGGCCTCGGTGAGGACCTGAAAGCCGTTGCAGATGCCCAAGACTGGGCCCCCTGCCTTGGCGAAGGCCATCACGGCGTTCATGATCGGCGAGAAACGCGCGATGGCACCGCAGCGCAGGTAGTCCCCGTAAGAGAAACCACCTGGGAGCAGCACGGCGTCGGGGGAACCGAGCTCGGTCTCCTTGTGCCAGACGGCGCGGGCGGACAGCTCAGGGGTGTTGTCCACCGCCCAGCGAAGATCAGCATCACAGTTGGACCCTGGAAAGGTCAGCACCGCTACGTCAAAGGCCATGGACTAATCCCCGATCTCAATGCGGTAGGACTCGATGACCGTGTTGGCGAGAAGCTTCTCGCACATGGCCTTGAGGCGCTCTTCAGCGTCGGGTCTATCTTCGAGTTTCAGGTCGATGACCTTGCCCAGGCGCAAGCTCTGGACCTCGTCGAAGCCCATGCTGTGCAGGCCACCTTGGACGGCCTTGGCCGCAGGGTCCAGGACACCGGGCTTGAGGTTCACAAAGACGCGGGCGTTCATGCTTGACTCCCTTCGGCCAGAGTGTGGCCAAAGATGCGTTGGTAGAGTTCGCGGTAGGTGTCGCTCAAGTCGCCGAGATCACGACGGAAGACATCCTTGTCCAGCTTGCGCTTGGTGCCCTTCTCCCAGAGACGGCAGCCATCGGGGCTGATCTCGTCTGCCAGAAGCAGGTGTCCCTCAGGGGTGCGGCCGAACTCGATCTTGAAGTCCACCAGGTCGACGCCCAGGGTGCTCCAGAAGTCCACCATGGCCGCGTTGACCTTGGCGGCGGCGAACTCGAAGTAGGCCATCTCCCAGTCGTGGGCCCAGCCAAAGGCGCGGGCATGCACAGCGGAGATGGGTGGGTCGTCCAGGGGGTCGGACTTGTAGAAAAACTCGATCATCGGGAAGGGCAAGACCTCGCCCTCCTCGCGGCCAAAGCGGCGGCAGCAGGAGCCAGCGGCGATGTTTCGAACCACGACCTCAACCGGCACGATTTCCAGCTTGTGACAGAGGTGGTTGCGGGAGTCCAAGGCCTTGACCAGGTGGTTTGGAATGCCCGTCACGTCGGAGACGTGGTTCATCAGGTGCCAGTTGATGGCGGCGTTGATCTCGCCCTTGTCGACGACGGTGTCCTTCTTGACCCCGTTGAATGCCGTGGCATCGTCCTTGTAGTGCATGATGACGTGGCTATCGTCACCCTCTACTGCGAAGATCTGCTTGCTCTTGCCTTCGTGCAGCTGTGCGCCCTTGACAGACATAGGGGGCCTCCCGGAAGAAAAGGTGGGCATCTTCGATACCGCCCCCAACGCACAGGGGGCCGTGACGGTCTGGCGACACTCCCCTTCCCTGCGACGCTCAGCCGTTTCCTGGGCTGAGCGGCTCAGGCTCCGGCTCTTCAAGTCCTTGGATCAACGCCTGGACTTCGCCGCTCAAGCGCTGTGCGCCGATGCCCACAAACTGATGCAAGGCGACCTGGTAGGCCAAGAGAGCCAGCTCCGGCTTGCCCGCAGCTTGTGCCAACTCGCCAGCGACCCGAGCGGGCCAGGCGTTGTCGTGATCGAGATCGCCGCTGGCTTGGAGGTCCGCTTTGGCTTGCAGAACGAGGGCATGGAAGCGTGGCCAGTCTGATTCAGCGGCCATGCACGCAGCCAGGGCGAGCTGAATTCCGGCCCGCAGGACCACCAGTCCAGCCTGACCAGAGGCACGCAGCAGGCGCTCCAGTTCCCGGGAACAGGAGATGTAGGCCTGGTCCATCAGGCGCAAGAGCGCCAGGTTGAAGCGGGCGTAGAGCGCCGCATAAGACCCGACGCTGTCATAGAGCGCACGGGAGCGCTTGTAGGCGTTGCGGGCGGCATCCTTGTGGCCTTGGAAGCGGTGGAAGTCTCCAAGATCGTTGAGGCAGTTGGCCATGCCCAGGCGTTGGCCGATGCGCTCGTAGATCTTCAGGGCCCGGTTGACCTCGAGGGCGGCGGTCTCCAGCTCACCCCGGTTGCGCGCCAGGTTGCCCAGGCCACGGTGACAGGTGGCTTGACCGGCCAGATCCCCCACTTCGATGAAGAGCCGCTGGGCCCGCAAGATGAGCGCCTCGGCCTCCTCCGACTGGTGAAGTTGGCGGGCGCAGTTGGCCTGGCCTTCGACGATCTTGGCTTCGAGCAGGGGGTCGCCGAGGGCCTGAACGCGCGGCAGGACCTCATCGAAGTGTTCCCGGGCGATGGCCGCATGGCCTTGTTGGCGCTCGCCCTCTGCCAAGTGCCGCAGGATGCGCACACAGAGGCGCTCATGGCCCCCGCGCTCGGCGAGCTTCAGGGCCTTTCGAAGCACCCGTCGGTGTTGGTGGAAGTGACCGGAGGAGCGCGCGACGAAGCTGGCCGCCATCCAGCCTCGGATCCAGCGGGGATCTTCGTAGGAGACCCCAGCCGAGGACATGGCTCCCATGCGCGCCTTCACCAGTGCCCGCACGCTCTCCAGATCCTGGTTGCTCCGGGCGTAGAGATAGGCGCGCTCAAGGGGCGCGATGGCCTGCTCAGGCTCTCCCGCTCCGATGAAGTGCAGGCCCAGACGTTCCTGCAGGTCGGGGGCGTCGCCGTAGCGGCGCTCCAAGCCCAAGGCGCACGCGCGGTGCAATGCGGGCAGGTGGCCCAGGGATTGCTCTCGGCGGAGGATCGCTTCCCGCAGCATGCCGTGCTCAAAGCGCCAGCCCTGGGGCTCCCGGCGGGCCAGGTTCCGACGCGCCAAGCGCTCCACGAGGGCCCCACAGTGAGCCTCCAAGTCTTCTTGGGGCAAGCCCCACGCGCGGGCAGCCAGGTGCCACTCGCGGGTCTGAATCCGGGTGCCCAAGGCAGCGGCCAAGCCGAGCAGGGTGGCCTCGATGGAGGGACGGTTCTGCAGCAGTGCTTGGGTACGGGCCAGCCAGGCCTGCACCAAGTCCTCTGGCAGCACCAGCTCTGCTCCAGGCCGTAGAGCGAAGCCTTGGCCCCGGTCCACCAGAGCGCCCCGCTGCACGAGCTCTCCGACGAGCTGCTGTGCAAAGAGCGGGTTCCCGGCCGCATGACGCTCGACGGTCTTGGCCAACTCGCCGACCAGACCGAGCTGCTCTCGGACCAGGGCGCGCTGCTCTTTGGGGGGCAGCGGGCCCAACACCCGGCGGGTGCAGCGGCCGAGCATGGACAGTTCCCTGAGCTGGGCCTTGGGGCCCGACTCGATGCCTTCCTTGCGCGCTGTGGCCAGGATCAGCATCGGCAGCGCAGCGAAAGCGGTGTCGGTGAGCAGTCGCTTGGCGAAAGAGAGTGCGTCTCGGCCCCACTGCACATCGTCCAGCCAGAGGATCACCACCCGGGCCCCCTCTTCCAGGCCGGACTTTCGGGCCCGGTCCATCACACCGCGCACCAGCCCGTGACGCTCCTTGGCGGACCGTGGGCCGGCGTTTGGCCCCATTGGGCGAAGCAGCTCGGTGAGGGCCAAGGCCTCCATGCGCAGCGCCTCGTTCCTGCCCATGCGCTCTTCCAGGATGCTGCGAAGGCCCTGTCGGGACAGTCCAAGGGCGTGGAGGTGCTCCGCCAGCAGCCCGGTCAATCCTTCGCTGGGGCCTCCGGTCGCGGTGTGTGTGGCACGGAAGACCTCGGCTGCGCCCAGCTCGTGGGCCCGCTCGCTCAACCAACGGCAGAGGCGGCTCTTTCCGATGCCGGCGGCGCCTTGCAGGATCACCATGCGCGTCTGCCCATCATTGCGGCAGGCTTGCAGCTCAGTCCAGAGCAGCTTGCGCTCCTCCTCCCGGTCCAGGAGGGCTGGAGACTTGAGGCCCAAGAGCCCCAAGCCGGGCCGACTCTTGCTGAGCGCGGGCACCCCGGGGTGTTCGGGGAGCGGCGCCAAGACGCGTTTGCAGCGGAGGGCCTGTCCCTGGGTTGGCAGCGGCTCCCAGGCCGGGGCCTTGAGCTGGTGGATCAGCGTGTCGCCGGGGCCCAGGGATGCCCAGGTGAGCGCCTGGGTCGGGGGGGACTCGGCCACGAGCGTAGGGCTGTGGCCCTTGATCTCCGTGTCTTGTGGCAGTCCCAGCAAGGCGTAGGCGGCATCGGCGGCGCGCTGGAAGCGGTCCTCGGGCCGTTTGGAGAGCAGGCAGCGCAGCCAAGCCTCCAGGCCGATGGGCACGTCAACCGTGGGCCGAAAGAAGCTGGGTTCTTCCTGCAGGTGTGCCTGCATCTGCTGGCTCACTTCCTTGCCATCGAAGAGCGGACGTCCGCAGCTCATCTCCCAGGCCAAGCAGCCCAGGGCGTAGAGGTCGGTCCACGGGCCGAAGGCGCGCCAGCGACCCAAGAACTGCTCTGGGGCCATGTGGGTGGGTGTTCCGGCCAGGGAGGTCGAGCCCCGCGTGCGTCCCAGCGCGTGCGCCAGCCCAAAGTCCGAGAGCTTGATCTCCTCGCCTTGGAGGCCTTGAGCGAAGAGCACATTGGCCGGCTTCAGGTCCCGGTGAATCACGCCACGGGCGTGTGCGTGGGCCAGTGCGTCGAGCAGTGCCAGCAGGACTTCCCGCAGGCCTTGCCAAGGCAACGTGCCTTTGTGTTGGGCCAGTGAGCCCTTCTCGGCGAGCTCCATCGCGAACCACGCAGCCTGAGCTGGAATGCGCCCAGCGCTCAGGGCAGCCACCTTGGCCGGAACGAGGCCATGGTCGTAGATCTGCACAATCGCAGGGTGGTCCAGGGCTGCGACAGCGCGAACCTCTTGGCGGAAGCCCTCCAAGGAGGACTGTGTTCCTTCTTCGAGCGCGACGATCTTGAGCGCCACCGGCTGGCTCTGACCGCGTTGCTGCGCCCGCCAGACTTCACCCATGCCTCCCCGGCCGATCGGCTCGAGCAAGCGAAAGGCTCCAAGCTCCAGGGGGGGATTCGTCATCGGTGCGCAGTTTAGCGGGTTGGCGGATTCAGCGTGACTTACCTGGGCCCGACAGACCGAAAGACAAGGGGCAGAGCCTCGCTTTCGCAGACTCGAAGGACAGAAGGTCGCAGAGCACTGCCCGGCGGAGGGGTCCCCGCAGTCTTGGACTGCTTCTGCGCAGGCAAGCGAGGCCGCAGTCCGAAGCGAGACAAGCAAATGCAGCAAACGCCGACTGCAAAACAGCCGCAACACCTCCATCTACCCCCTCCTCGCCTCCCCTTTGCATCGGGCCAGCGGCCCGACCTTCAGAGCCGGGGGGCGTGGGGGGCGCTGCCCCCCACACAATGGCTACTCCCGTAAGGCTGCTTCTGCGCAGGCAAGCGAGGACCGAAGGCCGCAGCGCGACAAGCAGAAGTAGCAAACGCCGACTGCAAAGCAGCCGGCGTTTGGAGTAGGGATGGAGGGACTCGAACCCTCATGACCATAAGTCACTTGATTTTGAATCAAGCGCGTCTACCGATTCCGCCACATCCCCGTGGCTCAGACACATACTCCCTCGAAAAGAAGTCGGCAAGACCCCGAGCCACACTCCAGCGCCCGCGCCCCCTCACCCAAGGCGAGTTCAGAGGCCTCGCATCTCGCTCTTCGCCCAGATCGCGCCATCCAAAGCCCCAAGCACGACCACCGTCAAAGCCGCCTCCCCCTGATCGCTGAAGACCCAAGCCATGCCCCGGAATTCATCTTCCGACCAGTAGCGCAGCTCGGCATGGGTGGGGGCCAGTCCCGGAATGGAGAGCTGGGCAAGACAAAGCGCCGCAGCCTGGCTGAGGAAGCCCAGCGGGTCACAGCCCCGGGATTGGCGCGCCCGACACAAGGCGATCTCCTCCTCCAGTGGCTGAGCGCCCCAGATGGGATGCCCCACCTGCCCGCGGGCGATGGGCGCATCGAATCCCAGGCTCTGCGGGTTGGAGGAGACACATGCAGCCGACGGCGTCTCGGGCACCCGCTGGGGACCAGAGGACGCGCAGCCAAGAAGCAGTGTCAGCAGCATGCGTCCTCCAGGACACCAAAAGCTTAGCCCGCAGACTCAGCCTGAAGCCCATCGACCTGTGTCATCAACCAGCCATAGGCCGAGGGCAACACGCACAAGGTCAACACCGTACAGCTCACCAAGCCACCGATCACCACCGTAGCCAGCGGCCGCTGAAGCTCAGCTCCGGCCCCAGAAGAGAGCGCCATCGGCAAGAAACCAAGCCCAGCCACCAAGGCGGTCATCAACACCGGACGCAGACGCTCTTGGGCACCAAGGCGGGCGGCCTCGAGGGCGGAGGTCGTCCCCTGATGGTGGCCCCGCACACAGGTGAGCAAGACCACGCCGTTCATCACCGCCACACCAAAGAGCGCGATGAACCCAACGGCGGCCGAGATCGAGAGCGGCAAGCCACGCACCCAGAGAGCCAGCAGCCCACCGGAGAGCGCCATGGGCACATTGGCGTAGACCAAGAGCGTCACCCGCACCTGCCCAAAGTTGGCCTGCAAGAGCACAAAGATGAGCAGCAGCACCAGCGGGAGCAACACCCCCAAGCGCGCGCTGGCTTGGGCCAAACGCTCGGAGTTGCCACCCCACTGCGTGGCCACACCACGCGGCACGACCCCATCTGTGAGCAAGCGCTCCTTGGCTTGGGCCACAAAACCCGCCACGTCTCGGCCGCGCACGTTCATCTCGATGGTCAGGCGCCTCTGGCCACGGGAGCGCCCGATCTGCACCGGACCAGCCTCCTCGCGCAGCTCCGCGAGGTGTCCAAGAGGGACCTGCACGCCGCCAGGAGCACCGACCAAAACGCCAGCCAGAGACTCGGGGTCAGCACGAAGCGGCTCTGGATAGCGCACCTGAAGGCCAAAGCGACGCTGGCCCACCATGACCTCGCCGACGGGACGACCGCCGATGACCTGGACCGCGTCGAGCACATCTTGGGCGTCCATGCCCAGCCTGGAGATGGCCACAGGATCCACCTCAACAGACAACATCGGCAGACCTGCCAGACGCTGGGCCTTCAGGTCCCGTACACCCGCCACTTGGGAGAGGGAGGCCACGACCGCTTGACCGGCCAGCTCCAGCTGCGCCAAGTCCTCACCGTAGAGAAAGAGCGCTACATCCGAGCGCACGCCCTCCAGGAGCTCGTTCACGCGCAGCTCGATGGGCTGAGAGAAGGCAAAGTTCACGCCAGGCACGTCCGCCGACAGGCTCGCGTCCATCAGCTCGACGAGCTCCGCTTGGCTCGAGGCCTGCGTCCACGCCTCCCGCGGCTGCAACATCACGTAGACGTCTGAGAAGTCCACGCCCATGGGGTCCGTGGCGATCTCCGCCGTGCCCGTTCGCGAGATCACCGTGTCCACTTCATCCGGGAAGCGGGCCAACAAGGCCTGCTCAACGGCTGTGGCTTGAGCCAGAGACTCACTCAAGGACACACTCGGAGGACGAATGATCTGAACGGCGATGCTGCCCTCGCTGAGCTTGGGGGCAAACTCCGCGCCAAGCTGCGGAATCAAGGCCAGGCTCAGGCCAAAGAGCCCAAAGGCAAGACCCAGGCTCAGACGAGGAGAGGAGAGAAAGCGCTCCAGCATCGGCGGGTAGCCCCGGTTCAGAAGACGCATCAACCACGTGTGCTTCTCATCGGAACCCTTGAGCACCAGCGAGGCCAACACAGGCATGGCCATCACAGCCAGGACCAGCGAGCCCAAGAGCGCGAAGACCACGGTGAGCGCCATGGGCCGAAACATGCGCCCTTCCACACCGGAGAGGCCCAGCACGGGCAAGTACACCAAGGTGATGATGGCCACCGAGAACACCACTGGGCGCGCCACTTCCCGGCAGGCCCCCAAAATCGTGGCGTCGTCGACCGGCTCTCCCCTGGCCCGCTTGCCAGATACGACCCGGACCACGTTCTCAATCATCACGACGGAGCCGTCCACAATCAATCCGAAGTCGATGGCACCCAGGCTCATCAGGTTGCCGGAGACCCCAAAGACCACCATGCCGCCAAAGGCAAAGCCCATCGACAGTGGGATGGCCAGCGCCACCAAGAGCCCCCCACGTAGGTTGCCCAAGAGCAGCAGCAACACGGCGATGACCAGGATGCCGCCTTCCACCAGGTTCGTCTGAACGGTGGAGATGGTGCGCGCGACCAAGTCGCTGCGGTCGTAGAAGACCTCAATGGCCACGCCCTCAGGCAGGCTGGGCTGCAGCTCCTCCACGGCCTGGGCCAAGTCTGCCGATACCACCCGAGCGTTCTGCTCGTAGCCCATCATCGCAATGCCAATCACGGCTTCCCTACGGCCATCTCGGGTGACGGCACCTTGGCGGATCATGGGCGCATAGGAGACGGTCCCCAGGCTCCCGATGGTGACCGGCGTGCCCAAGCTGGACGTTGAGACCCCAACCGAGGCCACGTCTTCCAAGCTGCCCAAGAGCGCACTTCCGCGCACCAGGACTTGCTCCCGTCCGCGCTCGATGCTGCCCCCGCCGACGCTCAGGTTGTTCTGCTCCAAAGCCTCGAAGACCTGGGAGAGGGTCAGGCCCCGAGAGGCCAGCGCCGAGGGTGAGATCTCAATCTGGTAGGTGCGCAGCGCACCGCCAAAAGCGTTGACCTCGACCACGCCTGAGGTAGCGCGCAGGGCCGGAGCCACCTGCCACTCCAGCACGTCCCGAAGGTCCATCAAGGAGAGCTGGTCCTCGTAGCCAGGCTGAGCGCGGATCTCGAACTGGAAGATCTCCCCCAAACCCGTGGAAGGCGGTCCAATTTCAGGCGTACCAAAGTGCTCCGGGATGTCCCGCTGAGCCGCAGGAAGCCGCTCGCTCACCTGCTGCCGGGCGAACCAGAGATCCGTGCCGTCTTCGAAGACCACCGTGACCACAGAGAGGCCATAGCGGGAGATGGAGCGCAGCTCGGTGGTGTCCGGCAAGCCCGCCATGCTGCGCTCGATGGGCATGGTGACCCGGCGCTCAACCTCCGTTGGGGAGAGCCCCGGGCTGGTCGTGAGGATCTGGACCTGCACGTTCGTGACGTCCGGCACCGCATCCAAGGAGAGCTGTTGGGCGGCGTAGATGCCGCCGGCCACCCAGAGCAACAGAGCGACGAGCACCAGGGCTTTGTTGCGCATGGACCAGGCCATGAGGCGGTCGATTAGGCCGGCGCCGCTGCCCGAGAGCAGCTCTTGATCCGTGACGTGGGTTTCAGTGGGCATGACCTTCCCCCAGCTCGCTCTTCTCAAGCTCACTCTTCAGAGCCCAGGCCCCTTCCAGGACCACCGACTCCTGTGCCAGGACGCCGTCGACGAGCAGAACCTCGCTCTTGCTCTCCGCTTGGATCTCAACAGCACGAAAGGCAAAGTGCCCGGGCTGCTCTTCAACAAAGACCCCGCGCCGACCTTCCACCAGAACCACGGCCTCCGCAGGCAAGAGCACCCCAAGGGCACCGCCTTGCGCTTCGGTGAGCTCGGCCTGGGCGTACATGTTCGGTTTGAGCTTGTGCTCTGGGTTGTCCACCAAGACGCGCACCTGCAGCGAGCGCGTCTGGGGGTCCAGCCAGTCGCCTACCTGGTCCACAGGCCCCGAGAAGCTCACGCCAGGCCAGGCCTCGACCGCGAAGGAGACGTGCTGACCCGTGGAGACGCGGGACAGATCTGACTCAAAGACATCCAGCAGCAGCCAGACCTGGTCCAAGTCCCCCACTCTGAACAGCGCCTGCCCTGGGTCGACCCGCTCGCCAACGCCCACGTCCGCTGTGAGCACGGTGCCGGAGATGGGCGAACGGACCGGAATGCGGGATGGAAAGTGCTCCCCGCTGTGAGGCGCCCGCCAAGCCATGGGCACACCCAAGACGCGCAGGCGCTCCTCGGCCGCCTCCATCTCGCCTTCTGCCTCGGCATGGTCCGCCTCAGACTCCAAGACCTGGGCGCGAGAGGCCACGCCGTCCTTCTCCAATGCCTGCAGGCGTTCCAAGCGTGCATCGGCTGCCAGGTCCCGGGCCGTGGCCGTACGAAAGGCCGCGACAGCGACGCCCAGCTCCGGCGACTGGACCTGTGCGAGCTGCTGCCCCTTCTGGACGCTCTCCCCGCTGCGAACCTGGATGCGGTCGACCTGACCGGCGATCCATGCGCTGACCAAGGACTCCTTCTGGGGATCCAAGACGATGCGACCCGGCAGCTTCAGAGTCTGAGCCAGGCGCCCTTCACTTGCAGGGCCCACGACGATGCGGGCGGCAGCCACAGCCTCAGGGCCCAGCTCCACCACGTCCTGGTGTTCGCCCTCTTCTTCCTTGTGCGCATCATGGTCATCGTCTGCATGCTCAGCAGACTCGGGGGCCATCGTGCAGGCCCAAAGCACCAACAAGAACATCACGGGGCACCTCCCAGGAGCGCCGCGTCATCCATGGCCAGCATCCGATCCAGCGCCGCATCGGCCAGCAAGCCCCGCAAGCGAACGACCGCCGCCTCGCCATCCAGAATCTGCGACTGAAGCAGCACAGCGGAGGAGAGGCCGATCTCGCCGGCCAACACCCCGGCCTCGACGGACGCCAAGGCGTCATGGGCGTCCTGGAGCTCACCCATCGGCGCATGGAGGGAGCCCGAGGTCAGCCCTTCTCCTTGCTCAACCCGCAGCTGCGCGGTCTGGCGCTCCACTTCGACCTGGGCCTCCAGGCCGGAGAGCTGCGCTTCCGCGACCTGCACATTGGCCTGAGCCTGAGCACGACCCACTTGATTGCGGCTCGCCAGAGGCAGACTCACCCCAAGGCTGGGCCCAATGGCCGGCTGACCGCCTTCGAGCTCTACGCCCAAGCCAACAGAGACGGGCGGCAAGGCCGAAGCGCGCGCCAGTCGTAGCTGCGCTTCAGCGGCCTGCAAAGCGGACTGCGCGGCCAAGACGTCGCTGCGAGTCTCCCCATTCGCTGTGCTGCTCACGGGCACGGTCGAGAGTGGGTCGGCGTCCAGATCCGAGGCCCCAAGCGGAAGCTGCACCCAAGAGACCAGGCGTCTCAAGGCCATGGCCTCTTGCTGCCGGGACTCCAGCAAGCGCACCGCAGCCTGGGTCTCCGTGAGCTTGGCCAGGCGCAGCTCCAGATCCGAGGCTTCCCCCTCTTGGAACTTTCGACCCACGCCATAGCGCAGTCGTGCGGCCAGCTCTTGGCCCTCCAGCGCAACGCCAACCAGCCCCACCGCGACGGCGGCTTGGGCGTAGGCGCGCCGCACCTCAGCTGCGACGATGAGCTGGGTCCGCCGAAGGGACTCTGTGCCTGCGCGCACTTGATGGCCGGCCGCTTGTCGCGCAAACCAGCCCTCTCCGCTCAGGGAGAGGGGCAGGCTCGCGTCCATGTCGGCGCGCTCGGGGCTGGCCGCCCAAACCTGAAGCTGTGGGTTGTAGCGCAGGCCGCGGGCCTGGTTTCGCTGGGCTTGGGCGGTGGCGAGTTGGCCTTGGGCGGTGGCCAGCTGAGGGTGAACATCCAGAGATTGACGAACGGCCTGGTCGGGGGTGAAACCCCAAGCCAAGGACGCCGAGAGAAGCATCACAACAAACATTGGTTGAACCTGAGTTCTGAGTACGACCAGAGACCTGATCTTGAAGATCAGTTCACTGGCCATGGCACGGCATCAGCCAACACCAAAGAGGCGTTGACCAGAGTGCTGCTCAGGCTCTGGGGGGCCGCACCGGGGGCCCGTTGGCCCACGCGCCCTGGTGGTGTGCCTGCCAAGGGTTCTGAGTGCCCAGCAGCCACTGCGCCGGCAAGACCGGCTCGTCGTCCGAGTCCGTCAAGATGCCCGGCACCGAGACATGGCAGGCACAGCTGTGGCTCAGAGCGCTGCAGCCATGCTCATCTTCCGCGGCGTGCTCATCGGCGTGCTCATCGGCGTGCTCGGAGAAGTGCGCCAGGTGCCCGTCGTGCACCAAGTGCTCCAAGTTCTCAAGCAGCTCACCCCAGCCGGGGGTCATCGAGACCACCAGCACCAGGGTCATCAGCAGCTTGGACCACGTGCGCATACCAGAGCCTACTCCGCTCAGGGCAGCAGCGCTTCTCGGGCCCGAGGCCGCAGGTTGTAGTCCGAGCTCATGCTGGCCCCATAGGCACCGGCGTTGCCGACCAGGAGCACATCGCCGCTTTGAGTGTCCGGAAGCCGTCGATCATGACCCAGCACATCCCCCGTCTCGCAGATGGGTCCCACAACGTCGGCCCGAATCGCGCCAACCTGGTCCAAGCGCGAGAGGTTCACGATCTCGTGCCACGCCCCATAGAGCGCAGGCCGAATCAGGGTGTGCATGCCCGCGTCCACGCCAACGTAGAGGCGCGCGCCCTTGTCCTTGACCTGGGTGACCGAGCCCAGCAGAACGCCGGCCTGAGCCACCAAGAAGCGACCGGGCTCCAGCCAGATCTCGTACTTGGGATGGGCGGACTTGACCGCTCGGAGCACCTTGGCCAAGGCCACCATGTCCAGGCCTGGCGCACCGGAGCGCTCCGGGACACCCAGGCCACCGCCCAGATCCAAGACGCGCACATCTGGGAAGGACTGGGCGAGCTGGGCCAGGAAGCTGGCCTTGTCGGCCCAAGCGGAGACGTCGTGGATGCCAGATCCGGCGTGGGCGTGAAGACCCACCACTCTGACCTCGTTGGCGGTACAGAGCGCGATCAGCTCGTCCACTTCAGCGGGTGGGACGCCGAACTTGGATTGGGCCCCGGCCGTGACCACGAAGCGGTGGTGCCCATCACCCCGGCCGGGGTCCAGGCGCACAAAGATCTCTTGCCCCCTGAAGACCTCTGGCCAGAGGCGCAAGGGCGCCACGGAGTCCAGCGTGACGCGCGCACCTGCGGCAAAGCCCGCCTCGTAGTCCTGCTTTGGCGCGAAGTTCGGCGTGAAGAGCAGACGCTCTGGACCCAGCTCTCCAAAGAGCGCCTTGACCCGGTCCAGCTCTCCGGGGCTCACGCACTCAAAGCCCAGTCCGGCATCGTAGAAGCGGCGCAGGATCTCCGGGTGGGGATTGGCCTTGATGGCAAAGAGCACCCGGTCGACCGGGAGCTTCAGCAGGCGCTGGGCCTGGGCATCCAGGGTCTCGGTGTCGTAGAGGTAGGCGGGGGTGCCCAGAGCGGCCTGCTCGAGCAACAACTCGGCCTTGTTGCGCCACCACGGGGGCTGAACGCTCTCTACCGGGCGGGTCAGCTCGCTCCAGGCTGGACCAAAGACATCGTCGACCTTGGCCCGGGCGAAGAGACGCTTGTGCAGGGTGCTCACCAAGGCCCCCGCCTGCTCCTCCGGAATCACGAAGCTCAGGTTCAGGTCGGATGCCGCCTGGCTCATCAGGTGGACGCGTTGGTCCTCGAAGCGTTCAAAGACCGGCCCCAGCTTGTGCAGAATGGCGCGGATGCGGCGGCCAACGAGGGAGACCTGGGCGGCGCCACGGATGATCTTTGGGGTGCACACCGTCGAGAGGTCCGCCATCAGGCGTTCCAGGGTCCCAGGAGCCAAGGTGTTGGCGGCGGAGTCCAGGGTCACGCTGACGTTGCTCTCGGAGGTGGCGACCAGATCGATGCTCACCCCGTGCTTCTTGAAGATGGCGAAGGCATCGGCCAAAAAGCCCACCTGCTGCCACATTCCCAGCGTGTCCATCACCACAAGCGTGATGCCCGTGCGGGAGCTGACGGCCTTGACCTGGGCCACCCCGGAGGCGCTGTCGGAGGCGATGACCGTGCCCTGTTGGTCGGGGGCCGTTGTGTTGCGAATGTGCAGGGGAATGCCTGCCTCTCGCACTGGGGCAATGCACCGCGGGTGCAGCACTTTGGCGCCGGTGGTCGCCAGCTCCTGGGCCTCGTCGTAGTCCAGGGAGCGCAGCAGCCGCGCGCTGGGGACGTCCCGTGGGTTGGCGGTGAACATGCCGGGCACGTCCGTCCAGATCTCCAGGCGTCCCGCCCCCACTCTGGCCGCGAAGATGGCCGCCGAGGTATCGGAGCCCCCGCGCCCCAAGAGCACCGTGTCCCCGGATGGGTCCCGGGCGATGAAGCCCTGGGTCAGCAGGATCTCAGAGCCCTCCATGTCCGCAAGCGCAGGGTCCCGCGCCCAGGGAACTTGTGCGCTCAGGTAGCGGCGCTCCAGCTGGGTCTCCTCGCTCGAGGTCAGCAGGTCTCGGGCGTCCATCCACCGCAGGTCCAGACCGCTGGCCTGGAGGTAGCTGGCCAGCAGGCGGGTGCTGAGCAGCTCGCCGGCCGACAGAGTGCGCGCACGCAGCCGCGGACTGACCTCTCCGAGCAAGCTCACGCCTTTGACGAAGCGCTCCAGGTCCTTGAGGAACTCCAGGGCCATGGGATCCAGCTGAACCCCCAGGGCCATGGCCTGGTCCTCGTGGCGCTGCCGGATCCAGGCCAGGGTCCCCGAGCCGTCACCGGAAACCGCCTCGGTTAGCAGGCGCTCCAAGGCCGAGGTGACGCCGCTCAGAGCGCTGCACACCACCAGCGGCCGCTCGCCGTCCTGAACGCAGCGCCGGAGCACATCGGCGATGGTCGCAGCGTTGCTGGCCCCGCTCATGCTGGTGCCGCCAAACTTAAGAACCACCCACGCGCTGCTGTCCATGTCCACTCCGGGCCAAGGGGGATCTGGGCGATCGATGGCCGCCGGCTGGTCCCAGCCGTGGTCGTCTTCGTCCCAGGGGATCTTGGGCTTGTTTCCGCTCATGGCGGGCAGCTAACGCGTCAGGCGCTGGTAGATGGCCGGCAGGCGCTGGGGCAAGGTCTCCGCGCGGTCGATGACCACAAATCCAACCTCGCCGTACATCTCCTTCAGGTAGGCCCGCGCTCTGGGGTCCACGGTGATGCAGAAGGGGTGAATGCCTTGTTGGCGAAGCTCCCGGAGGGCCACCTTGGTGTCCGCCTGGGCATAGGCGTCGTAGTAGGCGTCGCAGCCGCAGTCCAAGGGCCGGCCGTCCGAGAGCAACACCAAGAGGCGGGTGCTGGCGGGCTGCTCCATGAGCTTGCGGGCCGCATAGCGAATGGCGGCGCCGTCTCGGTTCTCCATCTTGTGGCTCATGCGCCCGATGCGGCGGCGTACAGAGTCGTCGTAGGGATCCTTGAAGTCCTTGGCGACGTAGAAGGCCACGTGGTCTCGGCCGTAGCCGGAGAATCCGTAGATGCCGCAGGAGTCGCCGATGGCATCGACCGCCTCGGCGATCATGACCAGGGCTTCCTTCTCCACGTGGATGATGCGCTTGCCGGTCTCTCCGGCCACCTCGTTGGTGGAGCTGCTCAAGTCAACCAAGAAGGCCACGGCCACGTCCCGCTGGTTTCGGTGGTGGCGGCTGTAGATGCGGTCCGAGGGCGTGCCACCGGCGCGGCGCTCCACCCGAGACTCGATGAGGCGGTCCAGGTCGAACTCATCCCCGTCCACGACCCCGCGCACGCGTCGAAGCTGCTCGGGGCGCAAGGCCTGGAAGCGTCGGCGAAGCTGTCGAATCTCCGCTCCGTACTCATCCAGGACGCCCTGGACGAACGCCCCGGTGTCCGGCTCCAGCTTGTGCTCTTTGACCTGGACCCAAGCGGGCTTGTAGTCCTGAATGGCGTGGTCCCACTCGGGCTGAATCACACCCTTGGCATTGGGGTCAGCGTCGGGGTCCAGGGGGCGTCCCCCGTGCCGCGCCTCGCGCTCGATGGCCTCGCGTTCGGGACCGATCTCCACCTGTCCCCCCTCTGGGGGTGGGTTGCGCTCCAGAAAGGCCACCATCTCATCGTAGCTGCGCTCATCTCCCCCTCGGTCCTGGCGCATGGCCCGCCGGATCTCTCGCAAGGTGGCGTCCAAGCCCTCCTCGGCCATGGCGTCCTGCACCTCGCGCGCCTGCTCATCGGCGGCCCGGTCATCCGGCGTCATCTCCTCCGGCCGCATCGCGCTGCCCAGACCGTTGGCCTCGAGGCCCTTGTACTCCTGCTCTCCGCCGCCCGCGCCGTCTTGAGGCTTGGAGTCCGAGCCGCCCTCTGGCTTGGGCGGCCGCTTCCCCTTTCCGCCTCCCTGTTCCTTGGGGTCAGGAGGAGGCTCGTCGGCCACCTTGCGGAGCAGCGCGTCCGCAACTTGGTAGAGCTGGGGCACCAGAGCAGCGCTGTCCGCGACCGAGGCCAGTGGTCCCAGTGCAGGCTGGATCTGTTGCCAGAGTTGCTCCACCTGCTCTCCCAGCTCTCCACCGCCTGGATGCTCCACTCCCCATGAGCGCTGGAGCAAGCCTTCGACCATGGCCTCGACTGGGGCCAGGTCTTCGAGATCTGGACGCAGGGCCAGCTCATCGGGACGCAGGGTGTCAATGTCCCGGGCCAAGCCTGGATACTCCTCCAACATGGCGCCCTCGACCCGGGCGTCTTCGACCACCGCAAAGAGGTCGCGGGCCAGGCTCTTGTTGGGGAAGCTGCGGAAGAAGCGCTCCAGGTCGCTCTCGTCGTGGGCAGGATGGGCCCACTCCCCAGGCACCTTGCGCAAGTCCAGCTCAAAGCTGCCGAACTCGATGTAGGCGGCGGTTCTTGCAGCGAGCACTCTGTAGACGGTGAAGTCCCGCTCATCGCCGTAGCGGTCCACGCGCTCGGGCAAGTAGAGGTGCCGTCCCTCGGAGAAGGCCTTGCGGCCTTGGCGCGCAGGAACTGGGCGGATCTGAACGTCCTCGCCGCAGTGGGCTCGGGCATAGAGGGCCAGCGTGCGGCTCACGGCCGAGAGAGGCAGTCCCAGACTGAGCCGCTCCAGCTCCTTCTGGCCCGAGGCAGACTCGGCCTTGAGGAAGACCTCGGCCCGGCCGGCGTCCAGGTCGTGCATGTCCAAGCCGCTGCCGACGAACTTGCCCAGCGCCGGTCCCTCCAAGCGCTCCATCAGGCGCGGCAAGGTTCGCGCGACCATGCCCACGGCCTCTGGGCGCTCCCGCACCACCATGCCCATCAGGCGCAGGTACTCCTTGCGCTCTCCTTCCGCGACCCGGGCCAGGTTGTCCGGAACGTCCAAGGCCAGCTGTCGGCCCAGGCGCCGCTGACGGCGCGCCCCAGTGAGGACCAACTCGGTGTAGGCCCGGGCTGTGGGCAAACCCATGGCGACCTCGACGGCGGTGATCTGTTCAGACCAGGCGCGCAAGGTTCCACGGTCCAGGCGCAGGAGCTCAGCTCCCACGCGGGCCTTCTCCCCTACGCCCCGGGCTTTGACCTGGAGCTGCTGGCGGAGTTTTCGGAGGCGGTCACCAAGGCCCACCTAGAAGAAGTCTCGGACGACTTCGTGGATCGAGCGTTGCAGATCCGCATCGTCGGTGAGGGTGCGCACAAAAGACACCTCACAGGCCCGCGCCGGGTCGATGCCGCGGGCCATCAGAGTGCCCGCGTGAATGAGCAGGCGGGTGCTCACGCCCTCCTCCAGCCCGCGCTCGGTGAGCCGACGAACCTTCTCGGCGATCTTGACCAGGGACTTGGCGTGCTTGGCCGCCACGCCGGACTCCTGCTCGACCACCTTCTGCTCCAGCTCAGCCTCTGGATAGCTGAACTCCAAGCTGATGAAACGCTGCCGGGTGCTCTGCTTGAGCTCCTTGAGCACCGACTGATAGCCGGGGTTGTAGCTCATCACCAACATGAAGTCGTCGGGGGCCTGAAGGCTGGCGCCGAGCTTGTCGATGGGCAGAATTCGGCGGTCGTCCGTGAGGGGGTGGATGACCACCATCGTGTCGTTCCGCGCCTCTACGACTTCGTCCAAGTAGAGGATGGCGCCGTGACGCAAGGCCGTCGTGAGGGGTCCGTCACACCACACGGTCTCCTCGCCCAGGATCAGGAAGCGTCCGAGCAGATCGGAGGCGGTCAGGTCCTCGTGACAGGCCACGGTGACCAAGGGCCGGCCCAGCTTGTGGGCCATGTGGGCCACGAAGCGGGTCTTGCCGCAGCCGGTGGGCCCCTTGAGGATCACCGGAAGCTTGGCCTGCCAGGCGGTTTCGAAGAGCTGGACCTCGTCTCCGGCCGGCAAATACCAAGGAGCCTGGTCGATCTCGAAGTCGTGGGCGTCGGGAGTGATGATGCGCATGGCAGAAGCCTACTCCCTTGCCTGCGCTGGGGCTACGGAGAGGGTGCAATGGGCATCGTGCCGACCATGAGATGCGGTGTCTCAGCCCTGGGTCTACATGCGGCGCGCAAAGCGCTAAGCTGCGGCCTCCAAAATGTGAGGAAGCATGACCAGAATCATCACAGCATCCCTTGTGCTGCTCAGCCTGAGCGCCTGCACCAAAGACGAGGTCACTGAGACGGGCGACAGCGTCGTTGAAGAGCTGCCCCCATGGGCCGAGATGACCCAAGACCAAAAGGGCGCCTATATGGCCAGCGATGTGACCCCAGCGATGGCGGCCATCTTCCAGGCCTACGACGCCGAGGAGTACGCGGACTTTAACTGCGCGACCTGCCACGGCTCCAACGCGGACGCCACGGGCTACGCCATGCCCAGCGACATTCATCAGCTCTCTGTGCCGCCGCCCGAGGCGTACGCAGGCCCGGCGGTGGAGTTCATGTACACCGAGGTGGTGCCCGCAATGGCGGGTCTCTTGGACATGGACGTCAACGACGGTACCAACGACGGCTTTGGCTGCTACGGCTGCCACACTCCCGAGCAGTAGCGCGGCTTAGATCCCGACGTTGAACCCAAAGCCCTGCACTGGCCCACGGCTGGTGCTCCGCTTGGTGTAGAAGCCGGAGACGGTCAGGTTGCCCATGTTGATGGCGACTCCGGCACGCCAGCCGAACTCGTGGCCGAAGCCAAAGCTGGGCGTGGCGTCCCAGTTCACGCGGCGGGAAGGCTCCGCCAGCCAAGCGGTGCTGACACCGGCCAAGAAAGCGACCTCGGGCGGACCAAAGGTGAGGACCACCGGGAGCTCCACGCCCCAACTGACGGGCAGGCTCATCCTGGAGCTGGTGAAGCCGTTTCGGAAGACGTCCAAGCCGCTCATCAGCGACCACATCTTCTCCTGAGGCCCAATGAAGCTTCCCAGGCGGAGGTCGGTTCCAGCTAGGCCGCCCACGAAGGTGCCCATCACCTGAGCCCGGGTCCGTCCGGCCAGGATGGTCTGGGAGTCCCAGTAGTTCACGCCACCCTGAAGGCCCAGGTTCCAAGCCAAGACTTGGTTGCCGGAGCCGCCATAGATGCTCACGTTGCCGAGGGGGTCCCAGTAGGGGCTGAAGGTCCAGCGCTCGGCGATCTGATGGAAGGGGCTGGTGGCCTGGACCGCGACCTCAGCTTGGGGCTCGGGGGCAGACTCGGGCGCTGGCTCTTGAGCCAAAGCCAATGCAGGCAATAACAGCAACACGTTCACGCTCCATCCTCCTCAGATACCTGACTTGCATCCTGCACGCGGGTGACACTGCCCCGCGAGTGGATGCTGCGGATTACTCGGGCCATCAGTGGCTCCAGGGGGTAGCTGCAGTACCAGGCTGGCGCCTCCGGGTGGGTCACCGCGCTGGTCCCCGCAACGGTGAAGCGCCAACCCTCCTGCTCCGCCTGTTCGCGAAGCGCTTGAAGACGCGACCAGGCAGGACCGCTGAGCAGGGCGTGGGCACAGGCGACGGTGATGTTGCGCGCCCCTTGGGCCTTGAGCTCCCGGACCGCGGCACAGACCGAGCCGGCCGTGTCCACGATGTCGTCCACCATCAGCACATCACGGTCCTCAACGGTGCCCAGAAGCGTGCTGCGCAGCACCTCATTGGGGTGGGTGTAGTCCCTCTCCTTGGAGAGCGTGGCGATGGCCAAGCCCAGGGTCTCCGCGTAGCGGCGGGCGCGCTCAAGGCCGCCTACATCCGGGCTCACGACCGTGTCCCCGCACAGTCCCTGGGCGCGCAGCCAAGGTCCGAAGTGTTTGTGGAGATAGATGTTCTCCAAAGTACACTCTCTGGGGTTGAACATGCCCGCGATGGCCTCGTTGTGGATCTCGACCGTGAGCACGCGATCGGCGCCGGCTACCTCGAGCATGCGCGCGACTAGCCCCGCGGTGATCCCCTCTCTCGTCCTGCCCTTGCGCTTGTCTTGGCGCGCGCCCGGGAAGTAGGGCATCACCACCGTGACCTCGTAGGCGTCGCTCAAGGCCAGGGCCTCGACCGCGTTCAAGGTCATCATCAGACGGTCGTAGATGCTGCGCTCTCCCTTGGGCACCACAGGGTTGGCCAAGAGGAAGACCCGGCAACCGCGCACGTTGTCGTCCACCACCACCTTGCCCTCGCCGCAGGCAAACCAGGTCTCATGACTGGGCACAGGCACGACACCCAGGACCTTGCCGATGCTCTGCGCGGCGGCCTCGGAGCCTCCCAGGGCGATCAGGCGAAGTGGGGCGCTGGCATCGGGCATGGAGACTCCCTGAGTTGAGCGCTCGCATCGCGCACAGAGTTTCCCTATCCTCCTTGGCGTGAGCGGCTCCAATCACAGAACTGGCACGCCGGGACCTGGGTCCCGCGTTGGGCCCTTCCGAACCCAGCGCCTACTGGGTGTGGGCTCGGGCGGACGCGTCTGGCTGGCCTTGGACGACCAGGGCCACCAGGTGGCGCTCAAGGTCTCCGAAGATGGTGCCCAAGCTGCGCGGCTTCGCAGGGAGGTCGCTGCTCTGGAGTCCCTCAACCACCGCTACGTGGTCCGAATGGTCAACGCCGATCCCCAGGGAAACTGGCTTGCAACCGAGTACATCCAGGGCAGCACCCTGGCCACCTGGGGCTCCCAGTGCAGCTTGGCCGAGCGCACCGAGCTCTGCGCCAGGCTCGCCGAGGCGGTGGCCCACCTGCACAGCCAGGGGCTGCTTCACGGAGACCTGAAGCCCAGCAACGTGATGGTCGACGCCTACGGGTCCCCCCGATTGATCGACCTGGGCACCGCCCATCCAGCCGCCCATGCCTCCAGAGACGAGGGCTTCAACGGGACATTGGGCTACGTCGGCCCCGAGCTGCTGCGTGGCGAGCCCCCCTCCCTGGCCAGCGACATCTACAGCCTGGGTGCCATCCTCTACACCCTGGTGGCACGCCAGGCCCCCTTCCGCTCCGGTGACCCGGCGGCCTTGGCCTTCCTGCCCCTGAGCACCTTCCCGGAGCCCCCCTCCTCCCGCGTCCCGCGCATGCCCAGAGCCCTGGACGAGCTGATCTTGCAGATGCTGGCCCGTACCGCCGAACGGCGCCCGAAGAGCCAAGGGCTCAGCGGCCGCCTGCGAAGGGCCCTGCGCAGCCCAACCCAGCTCCCCGTCGTGGGCATGTCACGGGAACGCGGTGCCCTGCGCGAGGCCATGGCCACCGCCCTGGACGGCGGAACGCAGGTCATCGTGCTGCACGGCGGCGAGGGCTGTGGGCGCCGCACCCTGATCCAAGAGAGCATCGCCTTGGCCCGCCGAGAAGGCATGCGCGTTCGCCAAGGCCCCGGGGAGACCCCAAAGGAGCTGCTCTCTGAGCTGGCCGAAGCCAAGACCACCTTGGTGCACTGCCAGGGCGGCGGCCGAGAGGTCCTGCGCTTCGCGGCCAGGCTCTTGGCCGAGCAGCTGCCGGCCCTCTGTCTGATCCGCAGCCAACGGCCGCTGATGCCCTTGACCAATCTGGGCGCACGGCACCTCTCCCCTACCCCCCTGGAGCTGCACCACGTTCAGCTCATGCTGGCCGCCGCCGACCAAGATGTCGCGCGCGGCCCAGAGATCTTGGGACGCACCCGCGGCCGCCCCGGCGCCGTCGCCGGCTACGTCCAGCCCCTGGCTCGAGGCCTGGTGGGACTCTCCCCCCGCCAACAAGAGCTGCTGCGGGTGACCGCCACAGACCCGGTGGCCTTGCCGGAGCTCAGCGCGCTCTTGGATCTGAGCGAGCACGCCTTGCTCGATCTGGCCGAGCCCCTGCTGGACCGCGGTCTGCTGGTGGAAGTGCAGGACGGCTACGCCCTGCAGGCCAACCAGAGCTAGCCCCCAGAGAGCGCGTTCAGCGGCGGTCCATCCACGTGCCCAGGGCCGTGTTGGTCTTCTTCAGGTTGGGCGTGATCATCGAGACGATGAACTTCTCGACCTTGGGACCGATTCGTCCGGCAATCATGCGGGGGACACCGGGAATTCCCTTCAGGTTGATGCTCAGATCACCCTCCAAGACCACCCGGGTGGTGCCGTTGCCCAAGTCCACGAAGGTGTTGGTGCCGCTGCACTTGACCGCGTCGGTGAAGGCCCGGGGCTTGATCTCCCAGTGACAGCGCATCTCGCCGTCACGCCACTCGGCGAAGTCGTCCCAGCGCAGCATCTCTGGTTTGAGAAAGGCCTTGGCGAAGGTGGGAATCTCGCTCTTGGCGAACCAGACATTGTGCAGCTTGACAGCCCCCTCAGTCTCCTGGCGGGACTCGACAACGATCTTCTGGATGTCATCGATGTAGGTGGCAAACTCGGGCAGATGGTCCCGGTAGGCCAAGTAGGCTTCGTTCTGGCCGTGGTTCACGACGGACTCGGAGTGGATGCGCATAAGAAGCTTCCGTGAGCAAGAGGGGTCAGGACGCTATCATGGCCATGCCCAGCCTGACCTCGCTGGCGCCAAGGTGGCTCACCCGTGCTCCAGACAGACACCGCATTTTCCGACGCCGTCGAAGCCGCCGTGGGAAGGATCGAAGCCACCACCGAAGCGGAGCTTGTCGTGGTCGTCTCAGGGCGCAGCGGCAGCTACCGAGATCTCTCCCTGCTCGCCGGCATCTGCGCTGCAGCCCTGGGGCTCGTCGTCGCACTCTTCGCCCCAGCAGACTTCCACGCCGCCTGGATCCCTGTGGACCTGATGCTGCTCTTCGCCGGGGTGGCCTGGGCCTCTCGCCGCTTGCCGTGGGTGATGCGGCATCTGGCCTCCACGGACCGCAAGGCCGATCAGGTGGACCATGCTGCCAATGCCGCCTTTCACGAGGAGGCCGTTCACGCCACGCGCGACCGCTGCGGGGTGCTGATCTACCTCTCCCTGCTCGAAGATGAGATCCGCGTGCTCCCGGACGTGGGTGTGAGCGGACATGTGCCTCCTGCGATCCTCGAGTCCCTCTCTTGGTCCTTCGCGGACACCGAGAGCTTGGTGCGTGGCCTGGAGGCCTTGGGGGAAGTGCTCTCCGAACACCTGCCCAGCCAGGGGGAGAGCGAGAACCTGATCTCCAACGCCCCCCGGATCCACCCATGAGGGCGCTTCGGGCCATGCTCGGGGGCAGCGCTCTGGTGCTGACACTGGCGCTCTCATTGCCGGCCGAGGCCCGGGTGGGCGGTGGGCAGAACTACGGGGGCGGATCCAGCTCCTCGAGCTCTAGCTACAGCGGCGGCGGCTCTTCGAGCTCCGATGGCGACCTGGTCGGGCTGCTCCTCTGGCTCTGCATCGAGCACCCGGTCGTCGGCATCCCTCTGACCTTGGGCGTGGTGGGTTTCACGATCTACTCCAAGACCCGCGGCGGCCCCAGCGGCAAGGTACGCACCATCCAGCGCGGTCCAGCCAACGTGCCCAGACCTCAACGCGGCATGGCCCTACTCAAAGAGGCCGACCCTGGCTTCAGCGAGCCGCTCTTCCTGGACTTGGTGCAGCTGCTCTTCACCCGTGTCCACGAGCTCCGATCGAGCGGCGACTACAGCGCGATTCAGGCGATGCTCACCAGCGAGGCCCAAAGCCAGCTCAAGCAGCGCAAGCCGGTGGCCACCGCGGACGTGATCGTGGGGGCCTCCCGCATCCTCAGCGTGAGCTTGCAGCCTCCCCAGGCCTTCATCGTCGTTGAGTTCGAGGCCAACGTCACCGTCGCAGGCAAGCCCCTGTGGATCCAGGAGCGGTGGACCTTCCGACGCCTGGCGGCCGCCCACTCCCCGCCTCCCGATCGCATGCAGGCTCTGCGCTGCCCTGCCTGTGGCGCGGCGCTGGAGACGGACCCCAACGGCCAGTGCACCTACTGCGGCAACGGCATCTCAGATGGCCGCTTGCAGTGGCAGCTCTTCGACGCACAGCTCTTGGCAAGCCGTCCTGCCACCGCCCCCTCTCTGAGCCTGGGCGGCGGCATGGAGACCGGGACCGATCTGCCTACGGTCTTGGATCCCGAGCTTCCAGCCCACACCCGCGCGCTCCTGGCCCGCCACCCGGAGCTTCAGTGGAGCGAGCTGGAGACCCGGGTGCGCAAGGTCTTCATGGCCCTTCAGGAGGCGTGGTCCAGCGGGCGCTGGGAAAAGGCCCGTCCCTTCCAGACCGACGCTCTCTTTCAGACCCACCGCTACTGGATCGAGAACTACAAACGGGCGGGGCTACAGAACGCCCTGGAAGACATCCAGATCAAACGCGTCCAGACCGTCAAGGTCAGCCTGGACGCCTACTACGAGGCCGTCACTTTCCGCATCTTTGCCCAGATGCGCGACTGGACTCAGAATGCCCAGGGACAGGTGGTCGGCGGTTCGAAGAACCAGGCCCGTATGTTCTCGGAATACTGGACCTTTGTGCGAATGGCAGGCGGAGACGCCAGCGCCAGCGCCGACACCGAACACTGCCCCAGCTGCGCAGCGCCACTCGATAGGGTCGACCTGGGCGGCGTGTGCGGCTACTGCGGGACCCGCATCGTGGGCGCTGAACACGCCTGGGTGCTCTCCAGCATCACTCAGGACGAGGCCTACCGTGGCTGACCAAAAGCGAACAGCCGGCTGGCTGCCCCTCACCCACATCCACTCCAAGGGTGCCCAGGGCGTTGCCCATGCGCTGGAGAAGGCCTTGGCCCAAGAAGGCCGAGAGGATCGCCACACCCACGGCTTCCACACCTACCCAGCAGGCCTGCACCCCGAGACCGCACGCGCGCTCTTGGAGCTGCTGCCAGGCGACAGTCTCTTCGACCCCTTCTGTGGCGGCGGAACGAGCCTGGTCGAAGGCATGCTGGATGGCCGCGAGACCTTCGGCAGCGACATCTCGCCGGTGGCCATCGCGATCAGCAACGGCCGCACCCGCCTCTGGACGCCAGAGCGGATCACCAAGTTCCGCTCCGCTTCCAGGCGCATCGCCAAAGAAGCCCAGGAGAACGAGGAGTACCCGCCGCCCTTCATCACCTCCCGAGTCAAGCCTTGGTACGAGCCACACGTGGCGCTTGAGATCGAAGGCATTCGCAAGGGCATTGCTGAGTCGGACCCCGAAGTGCGGGCCGCCTTGGAGCTCGTGCTCTCCTCGATGCTCATCAAGGTCTCCCTGCGCCGCTCGGACACCAGCCCCCAGCGCGTGGAGCGCACCCGTCCCATTGGCACGACCGCCATCCTCTTCCACAAGAAGGCCCGCGAGCTCGGGCGCCGTTGGGAGGCTTTTGCAGCCGACGTTCCAGAGGAGACCCCGGAGGCGCAGATCGTTCAAATGTCAGGTTTGGAGTCTGATCCTCCAGATCTGGTCCACAGCATCCTGACCAGCCCGCCCTACCCTGGCGTCTACGACTACCTGCCCTTTCAGCAGCTGCGTCTGGCCTGGTTGAACTGGGACAGCCCAGAGATCTGGAACCAGGAGATGGGCTCCCGACGGGCCTTTAACAAGAGCCCCCGCGAGGCGATGTTCAACTGGAAGGAAGACCTGCGTACCTGGATGACCCGGGTGCCACACCAGCTGCACCGCAACGGCCGCGCCGCAATCGTCATCGGCGACGGTGTGATGGAGAACCGAGTGATTCCCGTGCTCAAGCCACTGACCATGGAAGCTCGGGATGCAGGCCTCACCGTCGTGGCCAGCGCATCCGGCGGCCGCCAGGACATGGGAACCGGCTTGATGCGCGAGGAGCACATCCTCCTGGTCGAGAAGTCGTGAGCGAGATGGAGCGAGACCAGGACCACAAGGTCACCCTGGCCGAGCTCCAGACTCAGCTGCGCGCCTTCAACCAAGAGCGCGACTGGGGCCAGTACCACAACCCCAGAAACCTGGCGATGGCTCTGAGCGTCGAGGCCGCCGAGGTCTTGGAGCTCTACTTGTGGAGCACCGACCAGGGGCCCCAGCCCCCAGTGGCCTCGCGGGTGGACAAGGTGCCCCATGAGCTGGCGGACGTGCTGATCTGCCTGCTCAACCTGGCCGAACATGCTCAGGTGGACCTGGCCTCGGCCTTCCAAGAGAAGCTGGCGATGAACGCCGAAAAATACCCTGCATCCAAGGTCGCTGGACGCATGGAGAAGTACAGCGAGTACGAGTGAGTCGGCTACAGCGGGCCCAAGCGGTGTTTTGGGTAGCGCTCCTGCTCAGCCTACTGATCTGCTTGCTCCCAGTGCTCTCGGACCCCACGCGCATCGTATTGGGGAGTCCCGCCGGCGAGGCCAGCACGCACATCTTCGGTCTGCTCTCTGGCTTTGAGAGTCCGGGCCTGAGGCAGAGCGGGCTGGCCAACTTTCCTCAAGGAATGCGCTCGGATCTGGCCGACCCGCTCAACCTGATCTGGCTCTGGCCGGGCAAGATCTGGGGCCTGCGGGGCGCGGTTGTGGGATGGAACCTGCTCTGCGCCAGCACGGTGCTGCTGGCGGGTTGGGGCGGCTTCCGCTTGGGCCGGCAGCTGCACCCCTCCACCCCCGAGGCCGCCACGGTGCTGGGACTGGTCTTGGCCTGCTCTCCCTACCTGCAAGGAGTGGCCCTCTCCAGCGGACGCAGCGAGTATTGGGCCTGGGCCTGGACAGCCCTGGTACTCAGCTGGGCGCTCTCGGCCTTCCGCAGGCCAAGCTGGCCTCGCTTGGGCCGAGCTGCTCTGGGCTTTGCAGCACTGGCCCTCTCGGGGTGGCAGCCTCTGATCTTCGGGCTGATGCTCCTGCTCCCCGCCCTCTACTTGCTCTCCAAAGACCTGCCGAAGTGGCCGCTCCTGCCGATGGGCGCCCTGGCTGCCGTGGCGGCAGGTGTGCTGCTCAGCCAACACCTGAGCGCGGACCCTTGGTGGCTGCGGCGCGTGAGCGGGGAAGAGGTCGTGGCCGCACCGGCACGCCTCGCCGAGCTCTGGCCTGGCACCCTCTCCGGGCAGCTCGGGGACCGGCTGCTGTTTCCGGGAGGTTTTGCGCTGCTCTTGGCCTTCTTTGGCGTCTCGCGGGAGAAGGGCTGGGCCGCCTTGGCCGCTCTCTTGGCTCTCTTGGCCTTGGGGCCGGCCATCGCACTTGGGGACCACATCCTGCCGGGCCCTGCAGCGCTCTTCGCCCCGCTGCCCGTCCTGGGCGGACTCTCTGGCTGGTCCCGTTTGGCCATAGTCGGGGTAGTGCCGCTGGCGGTGTTGGCCGCGTCCGCTGTCGCTTGGCTGCATCCCCGCTTTGGTTCCTGGGTGCTCTTGGCTGCGCTGCCACTGGCGCTTGAGGGGGCGGCCATACGACCGGAGCTCCCAGCGAGCTTCTACTTGGCGCGCTTGGACCCAGAGCTGGAATACGCCCTCGTTCGTCCCCCACCTGGGGCCGTCTTGGAGTTGCCCTCAGCCCCCATTGGCCTAGCACTGGAGCAGGAGTCCCTGCGAGACCACGCGCTCCTCCAGACCCTCAGCCATGGCCGAGCCAGCTCCTTGGTGTCCTCGCCCGAGGAGCCCAGCGCTTGGGCCAGCTCGCCGCTTCTCTATGCCTTGGACCACCGAGAGTCCCTCAAGGCGGTTGATTGCTCCCCCCAACCTCAGCTCAGCGCCGCTGGCTTCTCGCTGGTGCTCCTGCACAGAGACTGGATGAGTCCCGCGCGGGCCGACCACACCGAGCGCATCCTGCGGGCCCAACACGGAGCCCCCGCCAAGGAAGGGCCAGGATGGGCCCTGTTTCTGGCAGCGCAGGAAGGACCCGGCGGCTGCTAGTTGATGGTGCTTGGGTCCACCAGGGTGAAGCCAGCCACCTGCGCCTCAAAGATCTGCCCGTCGTCCCGGTGCATCTCGAAGCTGCCTTTCATACTGCCGATGTTGGTGCTCAGGGGGCATCCAGAGGTGTAGACATGCTCGGCGCCCGGCTCCAGGCGGGGCTGCTCTCCGACCACACCCGGGCCGCGAACGTGCTCCACGTGTCCGGTGCCGTCTTGGATGACCCAGTGGCGAGACTTGAGGGTGGCGGCCTGCTCCCCTTCGTTGATGATCGTGACCTGGTACACGAAGAACCAGAACTTCCGGCTGGGGTCACTGCGTCCGGGCACGAAAGCGCTGCGAACGCGCACTCGGATTCCGTCGGTGAGCGCATCTGAGATCATTCTTTCTCCGCAGGCTTGGCCGCTGAGTCTATAGGAGTCAGGGTGGACAGAGGTCCGCGCCACCTTGAGCCTCACAGGCTTGGCCGACGATTCGCCTTGTCAGGACAGGACCGACGATGGGGGTCACCTCGACCAGAGCGCTGAACTGGCCGGCGGCGGTGGGCTCAAAGGAGATGTTGATCGGGAACTCGACCCCTGGCGCCAGACTGATGGGGAGCGGCAGCTCCGTGGGCAGCGCGAAGCGATCGGCATGGGGCCCGCTCAGCGCGACCGCGTCGATGACCATGCGCTCATCTCCAGTACTCAGCACGGTCAAGGTGGACTGGGTGGCCTTGTCTGCAGGCACCCGCTGAAAGCTCAGCTCCCCTTCTGGGAGCAGCTCAAAGCGTGGACCGATGGCGGAGTCCTCGTTGTAGGTCTCCAGACCACACCCCAGCAGACCCAGCAGCAGCGAGAAGAGAGGCACCCTTGTCTGTTCCTTCAGACACCCAGCTTTGGTGGCGTTGCTGCCAACGGGGCGTGTCGAAGAATACGCCAATCCTTCGCTCCGGGTGTCCAAGGGACAGGCCAAAAGAGGCGCCTGCGCCTCAAAGCAAGGGCACACCCGTGAGTCTTGAGCCCATCTCGCGCTACCATCAGGCCGTGTCAAACAAACCGCCAATGTTCCAGTCGCCGAGCATCCCCGCAGTAGCAGACTCCCTGGTCGCCAGGGCCGAGCGCCGCTTTGATCGGATGTCCCCCGCCCAACTCGCCGAGCTGCTCTCGGACACGGTCTACAAAGAGCGACTTCGCTTCGAGGACAGCGCGCCTGCCCCGGAGGAGCTCGCTGAGATCGACAACGCCGCGCGTGCCATCACCGATGGCTCCAGGCCCAGTCTCCTGGCTGCATTGCGCCGCCTTGTTCGGGGCTATGGCGAGGAGATCCACAACCCCTTCTCCACCCGCGCCTACAAAGTGGCCACGCGCGTGCTCCCTCGGGCGCTGAGCAACCTGGTGAGCGCCACGGACCCCAAGCGCTTGCTGATGCGTGACCTGGACCCTTCGGACAAGATTCAGATCCAAGGGCCTGTGGAGCAGATCAAGCGGCTGGCGGAGCGCGGGACCATCATCCTGGCGCCAACGCACCTCTCCAACTTGGACAGCCCGCTGATTGGATACGCTTTGTATCAACTCGGCCTGCCGCCCTTCGCCTACGGGGCAGGGCTCAACCTCTTCTCCAACCCCATGATGGCCTTTTGGATGAGTCGCCTGGGCGCCTACACCGTGGACCGCCGCAAACAGGGCCGCCTCTACAAGGACACCCTGAAGGACTACTCGGTCGAGATCCTGCGCCACGGCCACCACAGCCTCTTCTTCCCCGGCGGCACACGCTCTCGCTCCGGCATGGTCGAGAAGAACTTGAAGAAGGGACTGCTCGGCACCGGCTTGCAGGCTTGGCAGGAGAACCTCAACGAGGGCCGTGGCGAGGACGGCGAGATCTTTGTGGTCCCACTCACCCTGTCGACGGAGCTTGTGCTCGAGGCCGAGACCCTGATGCGCGACAACCTCGCTCGTGAGGGAAAGCAGCGCTACATCATCGGGGACGACGAGTTCTCTCAGCCACGCACGGTCGCCAGCTTCCTGCGGCGTATCCTGGCCCTGGACGAGGGCGTACACGTCACCTTCGGGGCCCCCATGGACCCCCTTGGAAACCCCGTGGACGAGCGCGGACGCAGCATCGACCCGATGGGCAAGCCCATCGACCGTCGTCGCTACGTGCGGGACAGCGAGGGGCTGGTGGAGTGGGACGCCCAGCGCGACCGGCAGTACACCGAAGGGCTGGCCCGGGCATTGGTGAAGGCCTACCACCGCGACAACGTCATCCTCTCGACCCACTTGGCGGCCATGGCAGCCTGGCGCGTCTTTGAGAAGCGGCACCCCACTTTGGACACCTGGCGCTTGGTCCGCATCGAGGCCGGGGGTCGCCGAATGGACAAACCCGACGTGGTGGCCGAGATCGAGCACGTGCTGGCCTCGCTGCGGCCCTTGCAGCAAGCCGGTCATGTGCGCTTGAGCACCCCGGACACCGCCGAGGAGATTCTGCGGGTCGCCCTTCAGCGCTTCGCAAGCTTCCACACCCGCAACGCCATCCGAAAGGTCGGCGCGACCTTGGTCGTGGACCCAGAACTGCTGCTCTTTTACCGAAACCGCATGGTTGGGTACGGCCTGGACAGCGAGGACACCCACGCAGCACGCGGCCCCAAGCCACCCGGTCCGCCAGGCTTGCCTTCCGGTTCTCCTGACGTAGGAGTGCAGCCATGAGCAAGCTCAATCCAGACGGCACCTCTGCTGCCATTCGCGTCGGAATCGTCGGCGACGGCGCCTGGGGCCAGGCCTTGGCCACCCTCTGCATCGAAGCCGGAAACGAGGTCTTGCTGGGCTACACCGGTCGCAAGCCCCGCCGGAAGATGGCCGTCACCAAGGTGCTCGCCGAGGTGTCTGCCCACGCAGACTTGATCCTGCTCGGCGTGATGGCCTGGGAAGTGCGCGACGCCGTTCGCGAGCTGAACCTGGGCCCACAGCACCGCGTGATTTTCTGCACCCGAGGACCGGATCCAGACACTGGCCGCTGGCTCACCCACTTGCTGCCTCAGATCAGCCCCGTCATCCGTGTGGGCATTCTGGGTGGCCCAGTCATTCCCGCTGAAGTGCTCAAGGGCGTACCCACCGCAGCCATCGTGGCCAGCCGCTTCGACGACGTGAACCGAATGGGACAACAGGCCCTGCACAGCCCAAAGTGCCGCGTATACACAGGCGATGATCCCGAAGCGATCGAGCTGGCTGGTGCCATGGCACAGGTCCTGGCCGTCGCCGTCGGCGTCGCAGACCAGATGCAGGCCGGGGCCGGTGTACGCGGCATGGTCATCAGCCGTGGACTGGCGGAGATGCGACGCCTGGCCGCCGCTGTGAACGTCGACCCAGGCGCCTTCGGAGGGCTCGCTGGAATTGGCGATCTGGTGGCCAGCTTCTCCCTTCCTGACCACGAAGCCTACAAGGTGGGCCGGGACCTGGGCGGCCCCAGGGACCACACCGACAACGAGGCGGTTCTCACCGCGGGTACGGCTTTGGCCTTGGCCAAGCGTTTGGGGGTTGAGATTCCCCTGACCAAGATGGTCTACGCCATCGCCCACGGCAAGATCGACGTGGACACCGCAATGGCCTCGTTGATGGAGCGCAGCGCAAAGGCTGGCGAGGGCTGAGCCGGCGTTCGGCTACCAGACACCCAGTCGGCCAGGCCAAGCCCACCCCATCCCGATGTTCACTTGGGGTCCTTCGGGACCCTGACTGACCAAGACTCGGAAGCTCGCCCCGCCTGCGACCTCAACCTGCAGCTGCGCGGCGGGTTGAAAGCTCAGGGGACCCGGTCGCGTGATCAGCAGGTCTTCGGGTGGCGGGAGCTGGGAGCTGAGCAGAATGCCTCCAACGCCGAGATCGAAGCTGGTGCTCCACACCCCGTCTCCCAGGCGAACCCGGCCAGAGAGCAGCGCCACCCCCGAGGTCCATGAGACCGCCTCGTTGCGGCTCAGGGCACGCCACCGTCGGTCCAGCCCAGCCGCCGCCCCCACGGAGAGCACCACCCGGTCCCTCACATCCGCCTGAACATGACCGCCGATGCTGGGCGCCTGGTCCAATGAGATGGGCATCCACAGGTCCAGGCCGGCGCCGTAGCTGCCCCCCAGTCTGCGGTGCTCGGGGCTCTCCATCAGCGCTTCAAGGGCGGCGACGGGCGCGGCAAAAGCTACGCCGTCCCCATCCAGTTTACGGCTCGCAATGCCGATAACTTCGCCTTGGGCGTTCACGATGGGACCGCCGCTGTTGCCCGGATTCACTGGCGTATCCACCTGCACCCAGCGCTCCCCCACGCCACTGACCACGCCCTTTGAGGCGCTCCACATCAGCAGGCCATCAAAGCTGGAGGACTGCTCGCTCGCACTGCCAAAGGGATGGCCCAGGGCCCAGGCTGTCTCGCCGATGCTGGGGACACCCTTGGCCATCTCCGCCCATGGATGCCCGTGGAGCCCAGGCACATCGAGCAGAGCGATGTCCTGCTTGGTGTCTGAGGCAATGACCGTGGCGCTGAAGCTCTGGCCGTCTCGGGTCTTGACCTGAACCTTCGCGCCCGCCACGCAGTGGTAGGCGGTGGCCACCTGACCCTGGGCGTTCACCACCACGCCTGCACACAGCGATGCACCGCTGCGAAGTGCCACGACAGTGCGCAGCCCCTCCTCAGGGCGCCATTGCGTGTCTTCTGGGAAACCTTGCGCCAAAGAAGCGCCGATGAGCAGGGCCGACATCATGCGTGGCAGGCTACACCGCATAGACTCCGGAGGCCCTCGTGCTCTTTGTTCTCGCTCTTCTCGCCTGCAAGGACCGCCAAGGCGGTGACGACGTAGACGACACCGCTGACACTGGGACCGTTGATACCGGCCTGGAAGACGAAGCCCTGATCACCGAGGGGCCTGCACTGGGCGACTGCACCCCGCAGACCGGGAGCGAGGGCGTGGCCCTCTCTGGCGTCCTTCTTTTGGAGAGCGGGCCCGAGTTCGGCGTCGTTCTGAGCCAGGACGGCGAGATCACCTGCGTAGGCGACTGCGATGTCTCCCAAGCCACGGTGGTCTGCACCGAGGGCATCATCGGCGCTGGCGTGATCGATTCTCACGACCACATGCAGTACAACTCCCTGCCCCCGTGGCGCATCGGTCCTGAGTTCAGCGATCGCTACGACTGGCGCAGCGACGGACGCTACTTCGAGTACAAGAGCGCCTACAACGACATCATCGGCGACTACGGCTGCCAGATCATGCGCTGGGCCGAGACCCGCGCCATCGGGGGCGGCTCCACTTCTGCCGTAGGCGTGTACTACGACTCCTGCATCAGCGGCGGCCTGCGGAACCTGGATGAGAGCGACTGGGCCCATGGCCTGGACTACGCCATGGACTACAGCTCCCGTACCGTGACGAGCTCGGTCGATGCCGGCGACGCCGAGGAGTACCGCGAGGAGCTGGCCGACGGCAGCCGGGACGTGATCCTGGACCACGTGGCCGAGGGCTGGAACTCCAGCGTCGGCTCCGAGCTGGACTACATGCACGAGATCGGCATGACCGGTCCGGGCTTCGTCGTCGTTCACGGCAGCAACGCCACCACCGCGCAGCTGGCCCGGCTGGCCTCCGAAGGCACCGGCGTGATCTGGTCCCCCCGCTCCAACCTCTCGCTCTACGGTGGCACGACCCCGGCCCATGTGGCCCGAACCCTGGGCGTGTCCATCGCCCTGGGCCCTGACTGGTCCCCCTCCGGCTCCCACACCCCACGCGATGAGCTGCTCTGTGCCGACGACTGGCTGAGCAGCACCGGGACGCCCATCTCGGACCGGGCGATCTGGGCCATGGGGACCTCGGATGCGGCGCGGGTCTTGGGCTTGGACGGCGTGCTGGGGACCCTGGAGACCGGCGCCAAGGCCGACGTGGTGGTCTTCCCCTACTCCCAGACCCCCTACCGCGCGGCCATCGACGCAACAGCGGAGGAGGTACTCCTGGTGCTGGTGGACGGAGAAGCGGTCTTTGGCGAGCCTGCGCTCATCGAGCAGCTCAGCCCCCAGTCCACCTGCGAGGCCATCGAGGTCTGCGGTGAGATGCGCGAGTACTGCGTGAGCTGGAGCGTGGAGAGCACCGAGAGCAGCCTTCTCGGCGCTTTGGCCAAGACCCAGGTCGACGACCAGAGCCTGGAGTACACCCGAGAGCTCTTGGGGCTCTTCCAGTGCGAGGGCGAGTCCCGTGGGGCCTGCACCCCTCTGGAGACCAGCCCACAGGACCCCGACGCCGACGGCATCGCCCAAGATGTGGACCTCTGTATTGACGTGTGGAACCCCCTGCAGGGCGACCACGACGGCGATGGGATTGGTGATGCTTGCGATGTCTGTCCGCTCATGCCTGACGCTACGGACTGCGAGCATGACCCCGTGGACATCGACGATGACGGCGTTCTCTACGATGCGGACATCTGCCCGGTGAACTGGGACCCGGATCAGTCCGACTCGGACAACGACGGCAAGGGCGATGCGTGCGACCGCTGCCCTGAGACCTCCAACCCTGGCGACGCCCCCTGTCCGATGGGCGTAGACGCGCTGCAAGATGAGACCCACCCCGAGCACCCCGCCGAGGGCGAACGCGTTGAGCTCAGTGGACTTGTGGTCACAGGTCGGCGCGGCGGCTCAAACGGCGGCTTCTTCGTACAGGACCCCAACCTGGACGAGTATGCAGGCATCTACATCTACGACCGCTCCAGCGCGGATGTCGACATTGGAGATGTGGTCAGCATCAGCGGCACGTACTTGGAGTACAACGGCCTGGCCGAGCTTGAGAACCCCGACGTGACGGTCACCGGATCCATGGAGTTGGCCCCCAAGGTGGTCAGCGCTTGCGATGTCGCCACCGGCGGCGCGAAGGCCGAGGCCCACGAGAGCATGCTCGTGCAAGTAGACAGCGTCAGCGTCAGTGATGAGAACCCCGACGCACCGGACGACTACGGCACCTTCGAGGTCGAGGGCTGCTTGTGGGTCGATGACACCCTGAGCACCGACCACGAAGTGCATCCCGAGGTCGGAACGTCCTACACTTCGATCGTCGGTCCGATGACCTACGGCTACTCCCAGTACCGCATCCTCCCCCGCTCCCTGGACGACGTCCGTTGATCTGGCTCCTGCTCGCCTGCGCTTCACCCAGTGCGCCCGCCCCCTCCATCGATACGCCGACGCCGCACGTGCAGCTTCCAGAGGAGCCGGCTCCGGCGCCCGTGCCTGAGACCATCGCTCTGCGACACATCCTGATCTCCTGGCAAGGCCAGCGCCTGGAGAGCAAGGAGAAGCGCACACAAGAACAGGCACTGGCGCTCACAGAGCAGCTCCACAAGCGCGCCCTTGCCGGCGAGGACTTCCGAGAGCTCGCTCAGGCGTACAGCGACGACAAGGGCTCTGCTGCCCGACGTGGTTGGCTGGGTCCTGGCCAGAAAGACACCTGGGTTCCTGCCTTCTCGGATGCAGCATTCCAGCTCCAAGTCGGCGACATCTCGCCCCCAACCCAGAGCCCCTTCGGCTACCACCTCATCCAGCGCGTCCCTATGGACGAGCTCCACCTCAAGCAGATCCTCGTTCAGCACGCCGATGTGCCCAAGGTCTGGAAGACGGACAAGGCCGAATCCAAGACGCCTGAACAAGCCAGATCACAGGCTCAGGCCGCTCTGGAAGCCCTGAACAGCGGCCAGCCCTTCGAGGAAGTCGCCAAGCAGTACTCCGACGGTCCAATGGCCCCACGGGGCGGTGACCTGGGGCTCTTCATGGAAGGCGAACTCGGCCCCGCCGTGGACCAAGTTGCCCTGAACTTGGAGGTTGGTGGGCGCTCCGAGATCTTCGAGACCACGGCCGGGTTCCACATCTTGAAGAGAGCACCGTGATCTGGGTGCTGATGGCCTTGTCCTGTAAGAACGACGCACAGCATCACCAAAGCGCTCTGGCCAACGGCGCCCAAGCCGACTGCTCCCCCATCGAGGACCTGGAGATCCAAGGCGACTGCATGGCCTGGAAGGCTCGAAAGCAGAGCGAGGATGGAGACTTGGAAGCAGCCGCCACCACCTGCGCAGGAGTGGCCATGCCCCTCTGGCAGTCCGAGTGCTGGTTTATGGTCTCAGACGCCTCCAACGCAAGAGGCCAAGCTGCCGTTTCTCTTTGCTCTCGAGCAGCGGAGTTTGAGGAGGAGTGCCTGGGCCACGCCCTGAACCGCAGCCTGGAGGAGGAGCTGCGTGTCCCTGGCCGCGAAGCCCAAGCCCATGAAGAGCTTGAGCAAGCCTGGCTAAGCCTGTACCAAGATTCCCGCCGCAGCCAGGCCAAGGCCGACGCCATGTTCGTCAGTGCGCTGCTGCGTCGCCCGAGACCCTACACCCGAGGCTCTCTGGGAAACACACCGGACCGGCTTACATTACAGGTGCTTAGCACCCACATTACGGCCCGGAACTGCAGCCTACATGGCATAGAGGTGTCCAGTTTTGGCCAACTGGTAGTGCAGGCCTGGGAGAGCGCTGAATGCGGTGCGTACCCTGGAGGTGAAGCCCTCCGGCCCTGAGGCCCACCATGCTGCTCTGGCTCCTTTCCTGTCTCTTGCCATCTGACTCAGATCTGCACCAGCAGGCCCTCCGAGCCGGCTCTCAGGCAGATTGCAGTGGCATCCATGCTCCAGATCTGGCGGGAGACTGCTGGTCCTGGAAGGCTTCGCTTCTTGCCGCCGATGGCGAGGTGGACCAAGCCGCCCAAATCTGCAGCGCCATGGAAGACTCACAATGGAAGGGAGAGTGCTGGTTCCTGGTCGCCGACGCCACAGAAGCGCAAAGGGCCGATGCGACGACTCTCTGCCAGCACGCTGCCCCTTACGAGCGAGAGTGCGTGGACCACGCCGTTCAGCGTCTGGCCGAAGCGCTCCTGGCAAGCCCCGGTGCCGAGATGGAGGCCATAGCTGAGCTGACAGATCGCTGGACGCCACTCTATGGTCAGACGGAGGCCTCGCATCGCTCCAGAGCGCTGGCCTCCGCCTTGATCTTACAGCGCCCACACCCTCTGAGCCGCGCCACTTTCGGAGATGCAGACGATGCCCTGGTTCAGATGACCCTGACGCAGCACCTATCCAAGCGCTCCTGCAGAGTCCTGGGCTTGGACGTCGCCAGCTTGCAGGAGGACATCGACGAAGCGCTGCTGGCCGCACGTGCCACCAAGCAATGCAGTGACTCAGTCGGCCACTAGTCCGAGTCCAAGCCGAAGTAGAGATCCAGCTCATCCTGGATCGCATCATCGGTCGTCGGCAAGACGCTGACAACCCGCAACTCTTCGTCCAAAAGCAAGAGCCTTGGGAACTGCGTCTCCGTGATCGCGAAGGACCAGAGGTCTACATCCGCGATGACTGGGGCGATATCGTCCACAGGCAAATCGTCCAAGTCCTCGCGAACCATGAACTCCTTCTCCCACACGTCTGCAAACTCAGGAGTCGGCGGCGCAGAGACAAAGTCCTGCGGAAACACACTCATGTAGACGAGCCCAAAGTCCTTGTACGCTCTCTGCGTCTGGCCAATCCCATGGGCAAGCTGCTGACAAGGGGCACACCACCCCGTGCTGACGTCTACGATCACAGGCGAGCCGTAGAACTGGTACAGGGAGACCTTGTCGCCGTTCTGATCCAGCTGGCAGAAGTCTGGTGGCCGCTCTCCCTCCTCAAAGCCTTGAGCCTCAAGCCCTGCTGCGGCAGGATCGGCGTGCGACCAGACATTTCCGTCGTTCTCGCACTCGGGCCTCTCGGGGCTGGTCAGCCTTGGCGCACAGGCAAGGAGCAGCAAAAGCACGGCCTACTCCTGTGCCAAGTACTCATCCACCACAGCCCGAATCTCGGGATCTGAGGCCGGAATGTCCCGCGCATAGACGCGCATGTCTCTCCCCACGACCATCAGCTGCGGGAAGGTGTTGCCCGGAACAGCCCCGCGGTACCAATCCTTGTCGTCCGAGACCACAGGCGCTGTGATCCCAAAACCATCCGTCCATTCGTTGAGCTCGGCGACCGAAGGCGGATTGCCATCCAAGTCTTGAGGCAGGACGGTCAGGTACATCAGATCACTGTCCTCGTAGTGCCGCCAGGTCTCATCCACTTCCTTGGCGAGCTCCTGGCAAGGCGCACACCACATGGTGCTGATGTCCAGGATCACCACCTGCCCATAGAACTGCCACAGCGAGAAGTCATCGCCGTTCTGGTCGATCGCGACCAGTTCCGGGACGACCTCTCCCACAGAGAAGCCTTCTCCCTTGAACTCTTCTGGAAGCTCCTCTGTCGCCGGCCAGGTGTTCTCCGGCGCGACCCAAACGCTCGGTCCGTCAGAATAGAGCTGGGGGGCACAAGCAAGTGTGAGTAGTAGTGTCATGAATCCATTTTAGGCCTGACAGCATCCACCTGCTGCAAAATCTGAGCCTCAGGAGACTCCGTGTCCGAACAGCTGACCCGCAATGCCGTCATTGAGCGCTTTCATTCCTACGGATGTCCCCCGGAACGAAACCGAATCGGCGCTGAGTTCGAACGCATCCTGCTTCGAAAAGACGGCTCCCCCGTCGGATACCATGAAGAACACGGCATTCGTTGGATCCTCGAGCAGCTCGTGGAGCGCTTCGGTTGGGAGCCCAAATTCGAGGGAGAGTTTCCCATCGCGCTCTACCGAGACGGCGCGAGCACCACCCTGGAACCTGGCGGCCAGGTGGAGCTCTCCGGTGCGCCATTCGCCACGATGGGCGAAGTGCGGGACGAGGCTTCTCAGAGTTTTAGCGAAATCAAGGCCATCATCCAGGGCAAGAACCTGGCCTTGGTCGCCCTGGGCTTGAGCCCCTACGTGCCCATGTCCGAGATCCCCTGGGTCCCCAAGGGCCGCTACAAGGTGATGCGCGAGTACCTCCCTCAGTACGGCGACATGGCCCACGTCATGATGAAGGGCACCAGCTCCTTCCAGGCCAACTTCGACTTTGAGAACGAGGCGGATTGTGGCGTGAAGATGCGGGTCCTGTCGGGTCTCGGCCCGGTGACCACTGCCCTGTTCGCCAACAGCCCGATCTGGGCTGGAAAGCCATCGGGCTACCTTTCTACCCGAGGCCTGGCTTGGACGCGCACCGACCCCGCACGCACTGGATTCCCCCCAGCCTTGGCCGGAAACTGGAGTCACGAGCGCTGGGTCGACTACCTGCTCAACGTGCCGATGATGTTCATCAAGATTCAGGGCCAGTGGCACAACGCCAATGGAAAGACCTTTGGGGACTGGATCGAGAACGGCATCGAAGGGGTCTACCCCACATGGTCCGACTGGCAGCTCCATGAAACCAGCGTCTTCCCAGAAGTCCGGGTCAAGAGCGTGATTGAGGTGCGCGGCGCAGATGCCGTCCCACTTCCTTTGGCCCTCGCAGGCATCACCATGTGGACCGGCTTCCTCTACGACGCAGCCGCCCTCTCCGAGGCCGATGCCTTGGTCGCTGAGCTCGGCGAGGCGACACCGGAGCGCTTCCTGGCGGCCTGTAAGGATGGCCTGCAAGCCAAGGTCGGCGGCCGACTTCTCTCCGAGTGGGCCCAGGACCTGGTGGACATCTCTGCCCGCGGACTCTCGCGCTCACGCCCCAAAGAACGCGGCATGCTGGACCCCATTGAAGCCCTCGTCGCCCACGGGCAATCCCCAGGTGCTGCAGTCCTCCGGATCTGGAATGAGTGCGACGGAGGGGCGCAGCGCCCCTGCTTCCTCAAGCGCGTCTTGTACTAGTGCGGCGGGCAAGGGACTCGGCGGGGGTGTAGAATCCCTCACCCCTAGTCGAGGCCCTCATGAACCAGCCCGTCCCCACCGTCATGCTCGGCTTCGGAGCTGAGCAACTGGGCGCTGTGAACGCAGTTCTGGGTGACAACGCCAACGTCATCTACCAGAACAGAGAAGTACGCGAAGGCTTGGCCCAGCTGGTGCCCCTGCAGCCTCAAGCGGTCCTGCTTTTCTTCTCTCCGGATGACATTCGCCTCGTGCTTCAGTTCGCCCGACGCGCACGCCACGACGCGCCGAACGCTGCGCTAATCCTCGTCTCCACCCACGAGTCCCTCGAGGCCACCCGCGAGGCTGTGCGCCTGGGTGCTCGCGCCGTCGTGGTCCTGGGCATGGACGACCGAGACTTGCTCTCCACATTCGAGCAGCTCCGTCGGGAGGTCCACGAGACCGTCGCCACTGGAACCGTGGTGTCCTTCATGGGCGCCAAGGGGGGCATGGGTACCACCTCCATCGCCCTCAATGTGGCCTCAGCCTTGGCCAAAGACTCCAGAAACCGCGTCCTGCTGATGGACTTCGCGCTCTTCATCGGCGAGGTCGGCGTCTACTTGGACATGGCCACTCCCTACACCTTGGGAGAGTACGTTCGAGACATCGGACGTCTCACGGATGACTGGATCGACGAGCGCATTCCACGGCACCGCACCGGCTTCTTTGTGCTCTCTCAGCCGCCCGAGGTCAATGAAATCGCCGCGATCGAAGCCCACCAGATCGTCGCCGCCGTCGCCGCCTCCAAGCGCTTCTTCACGCACATCATCCTGGACGCCGGCGCAGGAATCTCCGAGGCCTCTCTGGGAGGCATCAACACATCGGACATGGGCATCATCATCACGACCCAAGAGCTGCCAGCCATCGTCAGCACCGGTCGTCGAGTGAACTTGCTCACACAGCTCCACGGCGACCGCACCCGCATTCGGGTGGTGGTGAACCGCTTCCAGAGCAAGGGCGCGACCAAGGCCCGCATCGAGCAGTACGCCGGCCATGGCGTGAGCGCGACGGTCTGCAATGACTACGCGAGCATGAGCCGCTGCATCGAGACGGGCCAGCTGCTCTTGGAGTTGGCGCCTGATGCGGAGATCACGACAGACATCTCCAAGCTGATCCGGCTCTTCGACGACGAGACGACGGTGGAGACAAAGACCCGAAAGAAGCTCTTCGGACTCTTTTAGCTTCCGCTCTCCAAAGAGAGCTGTCGCGCGCGCTCAAAGAGCATGATTCCTGCCGTCACGGAGACGTTCAGGGATTCCAGCTCCCCCTGCAGAGGCACCCCCACGATCTCGTCGCAGCGCTTCCGCAGCGTTGGGCTCAGGCCCTTTGACTCGCCGCCCAAGACCAGCGCCGTAGGAATGGTCCAGTTCAGGTCCCAATGCGCCACGCCGCCCATGTCCGCGCCAACGATGCGCAGACCGGCCTTGTGGCAGATCTTCAATGCACTGGAGAGCCCTTCCCGTACCAGCGGCACAGCCTCAGCCCCGCCCATGCTGACCCGATGGACCACTGGAGAGAGCCCCTTGCCGCGTTTGGTAGGCACGACAACGCCATGAACGCCCGCCCCCAAAGCAGAGCGCAGAATGGCGCCCAGGTTGTGCTCGTAGGAGATCTCGTCCGCGAGCACCAAGAAGGGAACTTCGCCGCGCTCGTAGACTTGATCCAAGAGCTGCTGCACGGTCAGCTCGGGGAGCTGGTCCGCATGGGCAATCACGCCGTTGTGGACCTCACCCGCGGCCATTCGGTCCAGGGAGTCCCTGTTTACGCGCTCAATGCGCACCCCTTCCTGTTGGCAGAGGGAGACCAGGCGGCGGATCTTGTCATCTTCCCGAGCGCGCTCATCCAGCATCACCTTGCGCACCTTGCGCCGCTTGCGCAGCAAGGCCTCGATGACCGGATTGCGGCCTTCGAGCTGCTCGAGGCCGTTGTCCAAGCTGGGACGTTTTGCAGGCCGGTACTCCCCCCTAGGCGGACGCTTGTCCCGCTTGGGGATTGGAACCTGGCTTTCCTTGGCCGGCGGCCGAGGCGTGTACGCCTTGGACGGCGGCCTAGACGAGGGGTGCGCCTTGGCGCCGCCCTTCGCAAAGGCCTTGCTTGGCCCCTTGCCAGCTGGCTTGGATCCAGTCCTACTCGACGGACGCTTGCTAGGTCGCTTTGGACCTGCTTTGCCTGAGGGGCGACGGCCTTTGGACATCAGAGAAGCTTCGCAGCTTGCTCAGCCAGCTCGGAGCGCTCACCCTTCCGCAGCGTGACGTGGCCAGCCAGAGGAGAGTTCTTGAAGCGCTCGACGACGTAGGTCAGACCGTTGGAGGTCGCGTCGACATAGGGGTTGTCGATCTGATTGGGGTCACCCGTCAGGATGACCTTGGTTCCCTCACCAGCGCGGGTCAGGACCGTCTTGACCTCGTGGGGGGTCAGGTTCTGCGCCTCGTCGACGATGAAGTATTGGCGGGGCATGGAACGCCCGCGAATGTAGGTCAGAGGCTCAATTTCGATGAGCCCTTGATCGAGCAGCGGCTGGTAGCGCGGAGGTCCGCCTCGCTTCTCCTCGTCCTCACCCATCAGCAACTCTAGGTTGTCAAAGATGGGCTTCATCCAAGGGTTCAGCTTCTCACTCAGGTCGCCGGGCAGGTAGCCCAGGTCTCGTCCCAAGGGGAAGATGGGCCGACTGACGACCAAGCGCCGAAAGGCACGGTCGTCCGCCACCTTCTTCAGGCCGCAAGCAATGGCGAGCAGGGTCTTTCCGGTGCCGGCCATGCCGTCGATGGTGACCAAGCTGATGCTGTCATCCAAGAGCAGGTCCAGGGCAAAGAGCTGCTCCTTGTTGCGGGCAAAGATGCCCCAGACGCCCTCTTTGTGGCGCCCCACCAAGCGCAGCTCCTTCTTGCCCGCGTCATAGCGGCACATGGCTGTCTGGCGGGTGTTCTCCTCCGAGATGAGCATCACGAACTGGTTGGCGTGCAGTCGGTCGGTCTCGTCCCAAGTCACCGCACCCTTGTTGTAGATCTGGTCGATCACGGCCGTCTCTACGGTGCGCTCGATGACGCCCTGGTAAGCCTCATCCAAGCTGATGTGGGCGTTCTCGTAGTCCTCTGCCGAAACACCCAGAGCATCGGCCTTGATGCGCATGTTGGTGTCGCGGGTGACCAGCACCACCTTCCCTTCATCAGAGTTGTGCAGATGCAGCACCGTCTGAAGGATCAGGTTGTCGTTGCTCAGCTTTCCAAAGCCATGGGGCAAGCGGGCTTGGCCATCGCCAGCCAAAGCGATGCGCAGGGTTCCGCCACCATCCAGAACCACACCGTCACTGAGCGAGCCCTGTGCCCGAAGCTGATCCAGCTTGCGGGAGACATAGCGGGCGTTTCGCCCCGTCTCGGAGAGGTCCTTCTTGAAGGTGTCCACCTCCTCGATGACCGTGATGGGGATGACCACGTGGTGCTCGTGAAAGACGAACAAGCAGTTGGGGTCATAGAGCAGCACGTTCGTATCGAGCACGAAGGTGCGCGTCTGGCCATCGCTGGCGAGGGATTCAAGCAAGGGAGGGTCCGCGGCTGGAAGGAGAGGGTCGGGTCCGCCAGGTGGGAAGGCCGAGGTGGCCGGGCGGACTCAGGGAATGGACAGAGTACGGTGGAACATCGCACCAGCTGGATCGTCGCTGGCGCGACGCGAGAACACAAGCACCGGCTCCTCCAGGACGAGCTCCCCGGCTTGGTTCGCACCAGGGGCCACGTAGATGTGCAGGACACCTCCGCCTAAGGCATCGCTGGCCAGGGCCGTGACATCCACCTGGTTCTCACCAGGATGGAGGAAGGCTGCCAGATCGATCATCACCGGGGCGCTGCCGCTCTGGTAGTTGGTCACTGAGGTCCCATTGATGGCGATCTCGAGAACATGGCCCTTGGAGCCGTTGTCCTCGACCACCAGCCACCAGCGCTCTGGTGGGACGGCATTCTCAGGAGGCGCGACCAGGACAGAGGCGGTGGTATCGGGCGCCGCTGGCGTAGCAAGCGCACCCACGTCGGCGACATCAGCTTCCGTCGGGGCCAAGTCAGCTGAAGGCTCCGCCTCTAGCACAGGCAGTGCTGGCGCTGGGGCAAGGGGCGCGACCACTTCAGGAGCCGGGGGCGCCACGGGTGCCTCGACCGGTGCACTCGGAGGACCCTCAGCACCGGCGACTTCTACGATGAGGTTCGGCGCCGTGATGTAGACATTGCCTTCGGCGTCGATCTTGATGTCGACGTCTTCGATCTCGAAGTTGCGGAGGCTGTTGGCCTTGACCCCGTTGATATAAACGGAGCCGCCAAGCAACAGCGCACCCAAGATCCAGCTCATCAAGGCTCCTCTCCCCCGTTGACCCGAACCCGAAGCTCCTTTCCGACCTTGAAGACGGGCAGGACCTTTGGTGCGACCTCGATGGTCTGACTGGTCTTGGGGTTTCGTCCAGTGTAGCCGTCGTAGTGACGGGTCTTGAAGCTGCCAAAGCCTCGAATCTCGATGCGCTCTCCGTTGACCAGAGCCTCGCGCATTCCATCAAAGATCAAGTTGACGACCTCCTCGGCGGTACGCCGAGGGAGGTTGCGGCTCAAGGCGACTTCGTCAATCAGCTCGGACTTGGTCATGTCTGCTCCTCAGGCCTGGCCGTCTTCGGCCATCTCGTCTTCATCGGACACGTCTTTCAGGTCATCAACCGTCGCGCTTTCCTGTCCGTCAAAGACAACACCTGGGGTCGCAGGTGTCAGCCACTTGACGAGAACTGGCTTGACCTTCTCCATGATCAGGATGGACGGGGTCGCCACAACGATGGAGGAGTAGGTGCCGACAACGATACCGATGCACATCGCCAAGGCGAAGTTCCGGATGACCGGTCCACCAAGCAGCAGCAAGGCGCCGATGCCCAGCAGCGTGGTAATCGAGGTCGCCAAGGTACGGCCCAGGGTCTCATTCAAGGAGTCATTGATGAGCTTGGGAGTCTCGGTGCGTCGATAGCGACGCATGTTCTCGCGGATACGGTCGTACACAACGATTGTGTCGTTGAGCGAGTACCCGATGATGGTCAGCAGAGCGCCGATCATCGAGAGGTTGACCTCGAGCTGCAGCACTGTGAACAGGCCCAGGGTCAAGGCGACATCGTGGACCAGGGCCAAGATTGCGCCAGGCGCAAAGACCACATCAAAGCGGAACGCGATGTAGAGCAGGATGAGGCCAAGCGTCGCGCCCATTGCCAGCAGGCCTTGGTTTCGCAGGTCTCCACCGACCTTTGGACCGACCGAATCCAAGGAGCGAACCTTGAATTGGCGGCCGACGAAGGCCTCCTCGATGCTGGTCTGAATCTTGGCGCTCAGGCCGGTGAGTTCCACCTGAAAGGTGTTCTCTTCAGCGTAGGACTTGACCTTGGCGCCTTCGATGCCCACCAGGGCTTGACCGAGGGTCTCCATGTCCACTTCAACGCCGGGCTTGTGCTCGATGATGAGGCGGGTGGTGACTTGGGCGTCCAAGCGGGGGTTGACCACAAAGTCGGCGCCATACTGAGTCGCCAGGGCAGACAAGACCTCGGCCTCAACTTCTTCGGCACCGATGGTGGTGTCGCGTACGCGGATGCTGTACTCGTTGTCCGCCTCGTCGTTGATCTGTTGGACGGCATCGTCCCCCAGGCCAAGGGTCGTCAGGGCGCCGCGGACCTCGCCGATGTCGATGTCCTCATCGAACTTGATGGTGATCTCGGTTCCACCCGTGAAGTCGATGCCCCAGTTGGGCTGAATCACGGCAGTAACGACGATGGAGACCAGGACCAGGAAAGCGCTGATGGATCCGAAGATCTTGCGCTTACCGATGAAGTCAATGCTGTTCTTGGGCTTTAGAAAGTTCATGTCCGCCTCAGAATGCCAGCCGCGCGGTGGACTTCCGTACCAGGAAGTCCATCAGCGTGCGGGAGACGAAGATCGCCGTGAAGAGAGTAGTCAAGATGCCGATGAGCAGTGTGACTGCGAAGCCCTTGATTGGCCCGGTGCCGTAGCTGTAGAGCACCACGCCAGCGATGCCGGTGGTGATGTTGGCGTCGAGAACAGCTGAGAGTGCGTGGGCGTAGCCTGCTTCCACCGCCTTGCGGGGATTCCGACCGAGCTCCAGCTCCTCTCGAATGCGCTCGTAGATGATGATGTTCGCATCCACTGCCATACCGACCGTCAGGGCGATGCCTGCGATTCCCGGAAGGGTGAGCGTGGCATCGAACATCGCCAGCAGCGCCAGCACGAAGAAGACATTCAGGCTCAGACCAACCGTCGCGACCACACCGGGCTTGCGGTAGTAGAAGAGCATGAAGAGCATGACCAGGATGCCGCCGATGATGACGGCTTCCGAGCCTGCGGTGATGGCGTCCTGACCGAGTGAAGCACCGACCACGCGGACCTCACCGACGCTGATGGGCGCAGGCAGTGCACCGGTGCGCAGCACCAGGCTCAGCTTCTGGGCGTCCGCTTGCTTCTGCTCGAAGCCACCGGTTCCCATGCTGATCTGGGCACGGCCACCGGTGATGGGCTCGTTGATGACCGGAGCAGACTGAAGCTCCTTGTCCAGAACGATGGCGAAGCGCTTGTCCACGAACTCGGTGGTGACCCGAGCGAAGATCTTGGAACCCTGAGGCTTGAACTCCAGGGAGACGACCGGCTGGTTGCGCTGGTCGAAGGAGGTCTGGGCGTCATTGACGTCGTCGCCAGTGAGCATGACCTCGGAGTGCAGGATGTAGGGGGCGGCGAATCGGTCGCCGCGGTCCAGTCCCGCTCCGCCGAGCTGAGAGATCTCGTCGGCGTACTGCCACATCACGACGTTCTTCGGGCCGATCTTCTGGTTGTCTTGCAGCCAGTAGTTCAGCGCCTGGTCGTCGAGGAAGTCCTTCTCGGGCATGGCGGTGCGAGCCGCCTCGATGGCGGAGTCCAAAGCTGCAGGCTGGAACTCCTCATCGACCATGAAGAACTCGAGCAGTGCGGTCGTGCCGAGCACGTCCACGGCCTGCTTTGCATCGCTCACGCCGGGCAGCTGCACGTTGATGCGGCGGTTGCCCTTGCGAACGATCTGAGGCTCCTTCACACCGGTCTCATCGACTCGGTTGCGAAGCATCTCGACGGCCTGCTCAATGGCGCCCGTCTCGATCTCGGTGCGGGCGGTGTCTGTGAGGGCAAAGCGGTGAACCCCACCGTCCACGCCTTCGTAGGCGTAGTCCTGGTACTTGCTCATCACCGCGCTGCGGAATGCGCTCAGCTCGGTCTCCGCAGGCAGGGTGACGAGAAGAACAGGCTTGCCTCGCTCACGACGGATGTCGCTGACGATGATGCCTTCCTCATCGGATGTGGCCATCAACGGTTGCACGTCACGGGCGACCGAAGAGAGGACCGCCTCGTCCATGTCCACGTCCAGGGTCAGGTCAATGCCGCCCTGAAGGTCCAGACCCAGGTTCAACCGGGTCGAGGGCATCAAGCCCTCCCACCAAGTCTGTTCGACTTCCTCAACCGCGTCTGTTGACTGGAGGCCGTCGGCGACCGCAGCCATGTCCGGTCCGCCCAAGAATGTGGGGGCCAGCAGCCATACGGACAAGACCAGAGTGAAGAAAACGGTGCTTAGGCGCACCCACCAGCTGCCGCTCACTTGCTCTCCTCCTCTTCAGGCTCGCCATACTTTCCGGAGATGGACTCCTTCTTGATGCGCATGCGGCTCTTGTCGGAAACTTCGAGCACGACGAGGTGCTCTTCGACCGCCACGATCTTGCCGATGAACCCACCCTCGGTGACCACTTCATCGCCCTTCTTCAGGGTGGTGATCAACTCCTCGTGCTCCTTGCGGGCCTTGGACTGAGGCCGCCACACGATGAAGTAGAACACCCCCAAGAAGAGCAGAATCAGAGGCGCTTGGGCGAGCAAACCGCCGCCGCCTCCCTCTGCCTGCAGAGGCACGGTCGCGAGGACCGCGGTGTTGAGGACTTCAAGGGTCATGAGGTCTCCTGGGGGTCCCGGTAGGGACCTGACCAGATCAGCGCCTTCTCCCTCAGCGCGAGCAGCGCGTCGGGCCCAAGGTCAATGGCTTCGCGGATGCGCGCCATGAGCTTTTGGTAGAAAACGAGGTTGTGAAGAGTAAAGAGACGCGGAGCCAACAGATCCCCCACTTGATGGAGGTGCCGCAGGTAGGCCCGCGAGAAAGTCGCCAGCGGGTAACACGTTGAGCCAGGGTCGATCGGACGCGGATCGTCCTTGAATCTTGAGTGTTTGATGGCCAATCGGCCGTGCTGCGTGAAGAGGTAGCCGAAGCGCGCGGTGCGTGATGGAAGCACACAGTCGAACATGTCAACGCCCCCGATGACCGCGTCGATGATGTCGATGGGGTAGCCAACGCCCATCAAGTAGCGAACCTTTCCGGCCGGCATGTGGGGTGTGGTGGCCCGGACCATGGCCTGCATGACCTGCTTGTCCTCGCCGACGGACAGCCCACCCAAGGCGTAGCCATCCAGATCCAGATCCGCGATTTCACGGGCGTGTTTGGCCCGTAGATCGCCGAACATCCCACCCTGGACAATGCCGAAGAGCGCCGTAGAGTCCGCCTGCGTCCGTGCTTCTTGGCAGCGCTTGAGCCAGCGGGTCGTGCGCTCGGTGGACTTCTGAACGTAGCGCCGGTCCTCGGAGAGCTTGGGGCACTCATCCAGGGGCATGGCGATGTCGACGCCCAGAGCCTCCTGAATCTCCACGCAGACCTCGGGGCTCATGAAACGCCACTCTCGGTCGTGCGGGGAGAGGAACTTGACGCCTTTCTCGCTGATCTTGGCCTTCTCTCCAAAAGAGAAGACCTGAAAGCCCCCGCTGTCCGTCAGGATGGGGCCATCCCAGCCCATAAAGCGGTGCAAGCCCCCAAGCGCCTTGACCCGCTGGTGCCCGAAGGTGTCCCAGATGTGGAAGGCGTTGCTCAGTATTATGTCGGCGCCAACGGGGTCTTTCAGCTCCGCCGGATGCAGCCCCTTGACCACAGCCTGGGTGCCAACCGGCATGAACGCGGGCGTCTGAACGGCTCCATTCCGCAAGTGCAGCACGCCCCGGCGGGCGTCTCCAGCCTTGGCTTTGAGCTCGTAGCGGGCGGGGGATGGGACAGCAGTGCTCAAGACGGCCCGGTGGGTAACGGATGGATTGGCAGTGGGGCCAACGCTTCACACGATGGGGGCCCGGGACAAGCAGCGATCCATCAAAGCGGAGGCATTGATGGCCAGGATTCATCCCTAAGGCGTGGGCAGCAACAGCATGGCGTCGCCATAGGAATAGAAGCGGTATCCGGCCTGAACCGCGTGTCGGTAGGCATCGAGCAGTCGCTCCCGACCCACCAAGGCGCCCACCAGCATCAGCAAGCTGGAGCCCGGCAGATGGAAGTTGGTCAACAAGCCGTCGACGACCTGAAACTTGAATCCCGGTCGGATGAAGAGTCGCGTGCTCCCCTCCCCGGCCAGGACCCCACCCTTGCCGTCCGAACAGCTCTCCAGGGTGCGCGTCGAGGTCGTGCCCACTGCGATCACACGCCCACCTCTTGCCCTGCATTCAGCGATGGCCTGGGCTGTCTCGACCGAGATGCGGTAGCGCTCGGGGTGTAGCTCCCCACGCTCCAGGTCCTCGGGGCGCAGGTTTCGGAAGGTGCCCGCGCCTACATGCAAGGTCACCGTCGCGATCTGCACGCCCTTGGCACGGAGCCGATCCACCAGAGAGTCGCTCAAGTGCAGGCCTGCAGTCGGCGCAGCCACCGCACCGGCCTCGTTGGCGAAGCGGGTCTGGTAGCGCTCTCGGTCAGCAGGGTCTGGCTTACGCTGAAAGTAGGGGGGAAGTGGAATCTCCCCCACTCTTTCCATCAGTTCCAGCGGCTCGGGGCTGCACTCCACCAGCCAGGCCCCGCCATCGGCTCTCCCCAACAAGGTCAGGCTGCCCTGGCCTGCATCCAAGACCTCCCCCACCTTCAGACGGCGAGCAGGTCGCAGCATCGCTTGTACCGGCCCCGGCCCGGCCCCAAGGAGCAAGGCCTCGATGGCTCCACCGGTGGCGCGCCGGGCATGAATTCGGGCGTGAAGCACCTTGGTGTCATTGACCACGAGCAGATCGCCCGCCTTCAGCAGCCCGTCCAAGTCCCGAATCTGGCGGTCCTCGTGACCCCGCTCTGGGAGCAGCATGAGCCGCCCACCGTCCCGGTGCTCGGGGGGAAAGCGTGCGATGCGGTCTTCCGGCAGCTCAAAGTGCCAGCGGTGCAGGTGCTCAGACACGGTTACAGCGCGGTCCCTTTGGAGTGTTCAGCCATGAGCAAGTCGACTCGGTCCGTAACCCGCCACCGCAAAGACAAGGCCCCTGCGGGCCAGCCAGCGACGCCCAACGCCTCGGCCGCGGCACGTCCAGCCGCCCGTCCCGTCGGCACCCGCAGCCATGGCACAGCGCGCCCCGATCACCACCAGCCCAGTGGTCAGGAGCGCGATCGCCAGCGTCAGCGCCAAGAGCAGACCCGTGACCGCGGCCCCGTGCCCCAGGGTCCTCCCAAGAACTTGGTCGACGAGCAAGCCCTCACCGATCTGGCCAGCATGGACGCCGACGCCTTCGCCTCCGCCATGGGCGGCGTGATGCAGGGGGAGCGCAAGCGCTTCTCCAACGGCGACCGGGTCTCCGGCAAGGTGGTCGGCGAGTCCGAGCGCTTCTGGTTCCTGGACGTCGGTGGAAAGGCCGAGGCCGTCTTCTCCAAAGAAGAGCTGCCCACCGCCGAGATCGGCCAGACCCTGGAAGGCTTCGTGATGGGCCGTGACGAGATGGGCCTTCGGGTCGGCACCAAGCTCACCGGAGAGGGCGCAAAGGCTCACTTGGCTGACGCGGCCGAGTCCGGAATCCCCCTCGAGGGCAAGGTCATCGCCCGGAACGCAGGCGGCTTCACCATCGAGGTGGCCGGCACCAAGGCCTTCTGCCCCGTCTCCCACATCGACCTGAGCAGCGGCGGCGACCTGGACCGATTCGTTGGCAAGTCGGTGACCGTCAAGGTGCTCGAGCTTCGCGGCAAGGACCTGGTGGTCAGCGTTCGCAACTACCTGCAAGAGCAGCGCGCCGACCAAGCGGAGAGCCAGTGGGCCACGCTGCAAGAGGGCGACAGCCTGACCGGCACCGTGCGGAATGTTCAGACCTTCGGGGCCTTCGTGGACCTAGGCGGCGTGGACGGTTTGGTGCCACGCAGCGAGCTGAGCTGGGACCGCAACGCCAAGGTCGAAGACCTGGTCACCGTGGGCCAGCAAGTGGAGGTGACCATCATCTCCCTGGACCGCGACGCCAAGAAGCTGACCTTGTCCCTCAAGGACCCTGCTGCCTCTCCCTGGAGCAAGGTGGGCAGCGACTTCCAGGTTGGCGGCAGCTACACCGGAGAGGTTGTGCGCATCACCGACTTTGGTGCCTTTGTGCGCTTGGCCGCAGGCCTCGATGGCCTGGTCCACATCTCCGCCCTCAGTGACGAGCGCGTCGAGGCGGTGGAGGACGTGGTCAAGAAGGGCCAGAAGGTCCAGGTCCGCATCCTCTCGGTGGATCGCGATGCGAAGCGACTGGAGCTGAGCATGAAGGCTGGCGGCGGACCTGCCGGTGGTCGTGGCTCCAAGCAGTCCAGCGCTGGAACCGCATCTCTGGGCACCTTCGCGGACCTCTTTGCCAAGGCCAAGAAGTAGGCGTTCAGGGGGCCCTGGGCGCGCTCAGGGTCCACACCAGCTCGTCCACGTCCTGGTTCCCCACCCGGACCAAGCCTGGGTAGATGCCCATGGCTGCCCTTGGACCGATGCCGTCCCCTTCCGGGTCAGATCCCGCTCGAAGACGCAGCGGCCCTGAGCTGCTTGGGACAGCCAGCTCGAAGGGCCCTGGCGCATCCAAGGTGAGCGTGCCGACCACGACCAGCTGGCCTTCACTGTCCTCGCTGAGGGCTTCAATGCGAACGGGACCGGCGCCGGACCACTCCACGCGACCGGAGAGCGTGACACTCTGGGCCAGAGCCGCTGCAGCCCACAACAAAAACACTATTGGAGTCCGCCCAGCTCTTGGTAGCGCGCCCGGAGCGCGACCAAGTCTTCCATCGCCAGGCGCTTGTCTTGGGGACGACGAAGCAAATAGGCGGGGTGCACGGTCGGCCTTAGGGGAATCCCCTCCCACGCATGCCAGTCCCCGCGCAGCTTCATGATGCCTTCCTTGCTTCCCAGGAGGGCCTGGGACGCGGAACCACCAAGGGCCAGAATGACCTTGGGCTGAATCGCGCGGAGCTGCGCCTCCAAGAAGGGCCGGCAGGCGCCGACCTCCTCGGGCGTGGGCGCTCGGTTTCTGGGGGGGCGGCACTTCACGACATTGAGAATGTAGACCTTCTGGCGGTCCAGCCCGAGCACCCCTTGCAGCATGCGGTCCAGCATCTGTCCGGCAGGCCCGATGAAGGGCAAGCCCTGACGGTCCTCGTCCTCCCCTGGGCCTTCCCCGACGATCACCAAGTCGGCGCCGGGATTTCCCATGCCGTAGACGATGTGGGAGGAGCGCTCACAGAGCCCACAGCGCTCGCACTCCCCGAGCTCCTTGCGAGATGCCAAGAGCTGATCGGCTGAGGTGCGCGCCGGACTCCCAGGAGGCAGGGGCGGGAGGGGTCGCTTTCCGAAGCCCCAGGTACCGACCACGTGGTTGTAGGTGTAGGCGATCTCGCGCTTCTTGGGTCGTTTGTAGACCTTGGGCGGCGGGGGCAGCGGAATGCCAAGATCCGGCGGCGGCCCCGAGGCCTCTTCCTCCACGATCCAATCGGGTGCCTCTGGAGGTGGTGGCCCCTCCATCCCCATGTTTGGAGGCGCAGCTTGAGGAGGTGCTGGAGGCGGATCGGGTCGCTTGGGGCTGCTCGGCGAGCCTCCCCACTTGCTCTTGCCAGAACGCGCTGGAGTGCCCTTCGCCTTCGAGGCCACCACGGCCTTGGGCTCCGAGCGCGCAGGACTGCCGCTGCGTGAGCTGGGGCGTGGCGCTGGACGAGTGGCCGGCTGGCTTCTCTCAGGCCTGGCGGCGGCGGGGCCAGCCGCCGGTGCGCCGGCTGCCGGCTCAAACTCCGCCCGTTCGGGCCGAGGTGCCATCGCAACCCCGCGCGCGAGCTCCGCCTGCAGCAGGTCCTGCACCTCGGCACGGAGGACCTCGAGCTCATCCAGTGGGTTCAGCTCCATGGGTTCCATCCACGCTCCCTGAGGACCGGTAGCAGTCTGTAGAGCGGCAATCCAATCACGTTGAACCAATCACCATCGATGCGCTCGATCAACACCGCGCCCCGGTTCTCGGCCTCGTAGCCCCCAGCGCTGCCCGCTCCTTCTCCTGTCTTGACGTAGGCCTTCAGGTCTCCGTCTGTGAGATCGGCGCGGAAGCGCACCTTGGTACGGACGTCGAAGATGTCCTCGCTCTCGGGACCCACCACACAGACGCCTGTGACCAACTCATGGGTCCGGCCACGGAGCCGCTTGAGGCGCGCCAGATGATCCTCTGGATCCTTGGGCTTGCCGAAGCACTCCCCCGCCATGTGCGCGACCTGGTCCGCCCCGATGACCAACGCCCCAGGCCGACGCGCCGAGACCGCCTGAGCCTTGAGGCGCGCGAGCGTTCGAGCAAGCTCCCCTGGGTCCGAGAGGGTCACTGCGCCCTCATCCACGCCGGAGGCCAGCGCCTCACAGCGCACTCCAGCATCTTGCAGGAGCTTCTGTCTCCAGGGGCTCCCCGAGGCCAACACTAGCTGCACACTCACCTCTGGTCCTGCACGAAGGGGGCCCTTAGTGTAGCCTCGATGCCACACCGCGCCGAATCTGGCGCCCCTTTAGCCCGAGCGTTTCTCATGTCCTCAAGCCGCGCCGTTGGCATTGACCTGGGCACGACCTTCTCTGCCATTGCTCACGTAAACAAGCATGGCGTGCCCGAGATCCTTCACAACGCCGAAGGGGACCGAATCACCCCTTCCGTCGTCCTCTTTGAGGGGGACGAGGTCATCGTTGGCAACTATGCCAAGCAATCTGCCGTGGTCTACCCCGAGCAGGTCGTTGAGTTCATCAAGCGCTTCATGGGTGACCCGCACTTCACCTTTGAGTACCGCGGGGAGTCCTACAGCCCGGAGCGAATCAGCAGCTTCGTGCTGGCAAAGCTCAAGCACGACGCTGAGCTGCGCCTTGGTCACCGAATCGACCAGGCCGTGATCACGGTCCCTGCTTACTTCAACGACCACCAACGCCAAGCCACCCTAAAGGCCGGCGAGATGGCGGGTCTGCAGGTGCTCAAGCTCATCAACGAGCCCACGGCAGCGGCCTTCGCCTACGGCCTGAACAACACCGAGGCTGGCAAGAAGAAGGTCCTGGTCTTCGACTTGGGCGGCGGCACCTTCGACGTCACGATCTGCGAGATCGACAAGCGCGACATCACCGTCATCGCAACCAACGGTGACCACCAGCTGGGCGGAAAGGACTGGGACGATGCCCTGATCCGCTACGCCGCGCGCTCCTTTGAGGAGAAGCACGGCATGGACCCCTTGGAGGATCTGGCCGCGTACCACGACCTCCGCCAGAAGTGCGTCTCGGCCAAGATCAGCCTCACCCGGCGCCCCAAGGTCAACCTCTTCTACGACTACAAGGGCAAGATCATGCGCCTTCAAGTCACCCGGGAGACCTTCGAGGATCTCACCGGCGGCTTGATGCGGCGCTGCCAGCTGCTCACCGACGATGTGTTGGAAGAGGCCAAGCTTCAGCGGGAAGACATCGACACCGTGCTCCTGGCCGGCGGCTCGACCCGCATGCCCATGGTCCGCGCGATGCTCAAGTCCAGCTTTGAGCGCGCCCCGGCGACTGACATCAACCCCGATGAGTGCGTCGCCCTGGGCGCTGCGCTGACCGCGGCATTGGAAGCAGCCCGCCTCAGCGGCGAGAAGCCAGACATCGACATCCGCACCCACGATGTCACCAGCCACAGCCTGGGCATGGTCGTGTTCCGTCAGGGCACCGACAACGCGCTGCACAACAGCCGAATCATCTCGAAGAACACCCGCATCCCCTGCGAGCAGACACGAGATGAGTACGTCACCACCCATGATGGCCAGACCACCATGGACCTCTGGCTCGTGCAGGGCGAGAACGAAGACCCCTTGGAGTGCAACGTCCTGGGTCGATTTGAGTTCTACGGAATCCCTCCCCGGCCTGCCGGCGAGTCTCGCCTTGCAGTGACCTACCGCTACAACGCAAACGGCATTGTCGAAGTCGAGGCCATGGATCTGCGCTCCGGCCAGACCCTGGCTCACCGCTTGGCGGCCGGCCACGTCACCCTGGAAGACCTGGCCAAGAACCGCATCCCGATGCAGCTCGCGTTGATCATGGACTGCTCCGGCTCCATGTACGGACAGAGCTTGGACGATGCCAAGACCGCCGCCCACGCCTTCGTCGACCGCTCCCTTCAGCCCGGTCGCCAGATCGCCCTGGTCGCATTCCCGGGTGGGGTGATGGCGCCTCCGACCTCGGATCCGCGCCGACTCTCCCAAGCCATCGACGAGCTCACCCCCATCGGGTCCACCCCCATGGCGGCAGGCCTCAAGAACGCAAGAGACCTGCTCCGGCCCCGCGCCGGCATCCAGCGGGTCTTTGTGGTCATGACGGACGGCCACCCGGACAACCCCGAGGGTGTCTCTGCTGAGGTACACCGCATCCGCTCCAGTGGCGGCCGCATTGTCACCGTGGGCGTTGGTCCACAAGTCCAGCAGGCCTACCTGCAGTCCCTGGCCTCTAGCCCATCGGACTTCCACTTCTGCAGCGACTCCGTGGAGCTGCAGGGCACATTTATCAACCTGGCCACTGAACTGGCTCAGAGCTGAGCGGAGACCCTATGTCTGAGAGCGAGGCACTCCGCGAAGAGATCGCGGCCCTGCGGGCACAACTGGAAGAGAGCGCAGTCAACGAGCAGACTCAGTCCAAGGCTTTCGATGCCTTGTACGAGGAGCTCAAGCAGTACAAGGAAGACTTCATCTTCCAGGCCGAAAAGCCACTGCTCTTGGACCTGCTCCTCTTCTACGATTCCCTGAACTGGTTTCAAGAGTCGCTGGTGAAGCGCGAGATGTCCATGGACGTCATCTCCGACTCCTTCCAGTACTTGATCGACGAATTCCTGGAGGTGCTCTACCGCCGGGACGTTCTTCCAATGGAATCCCAGCCCAACTTCGACCCAAAGACCCAGAAGGTGGTCAAGGTCATCCCAGCGGAAGGACCTGGACAGGACCAAAAGGTCGCTCAGGTGCTAAAGCGTGGGTTCAATCGAGCCGAGCGTGTGCTGCGGTCCGAAGAGGTCGTCATCTACCGGGATTCAGGAAAGTCCGGCAGTTAGACCCAGCGGATGCTTCCCTCCCTCGTCCTCACACAGGTGCACTAGGTTTTGGCTGGCGACAACGACATCATTCTGGGCATTGACCTAGGAACGACCTTCTCGGCGATGTCCTACGTGGATCGCTTCGGGAAGCCGAACATCATCCCCAACGCTGACGGGCACTCCACTACTGCTTCGGTGATTCACTTCTACGACCGCAATGCATGTGTGGTCGGCGAAGAGGCCGTCAAGATGGTGGTCGTGGATCCGACCAACGTCGTGCGCTTCATCAAGCGCTCGATGGGCGATCGCGACTTTCAGCTCGACTTCTTTGGCGAGTCCTACACCCCCCAAGAGCTCTCCGCCTTTCTCCTTCGCAAGATGAAGAACGACGCTGAAGAAGCCCTGGGCCGTGAGATCAAGGACTGCGTGATCACCGTCCCAGCCTACTTCAACGCCGCTCAGCGTGGCGCGACCGCCGAGGCTGGTCAGATCGCTGGCTTCAACGTGCTCAGCATCATCAACGAGCCAACGGCCGCAGCAATCGCGTTGGGCCTTGAGCACCTGGGCAAGCACAAGAAGCTGCTCGTCTTCGACCTGGGTGGTGGAACCTTCGACGTGACCGTCATGGAGATCCGCGGAACAACCCTTCGCACCTTGGCCTCGGACGGAAACGCCGAGTTGGGTGGAAAGGACTGGGACGACCGGCTGCTCAGCTACGTGGCCGAGCAGTTCGAAGCCCGCTTCGGACTGGATCCGCGCGACGACGCCCTGCCCTATCAGGAGCTCTACGAGCGCTGTCTACACGCAAAGCTCAGCTTGAGTACCAAGCCCCGCGCGGTGATCCCCGTGAACTTCCGCGGGCACAGAATGGTGGTCTCGGTGACCCGGCAGCAGTTCGATGAGCTGTGCAAAGACCTGGTCGATCAGTGCATGGACACCTGCCAGATCGTCTTGGAGAAAGCCAACATGACCTGGGACGACATTGACGAGAACCTTCTCGTCGGTGGCTCGACCCGCATGCCGATGATCCGAGAAGCCCTGGACAAGATGACGGGCAAGCCCCTGGCCAAGGGTGTGAACCCCGACGAGGGTGTGGCCCTGGGCGCGGCGCTGGCGGCCGTCTTCCGCCATCAGCCCAACCATCCGGCACTCCGAGCGCACCGTGCCGCATTGGCGCGCAGCCGGGCAC
>OJIO01000088.1_pt1 | contig 74947 bp, 61 predicted proteins | sample 1595621 | NCBI WGS metagenome assembly OJIO01 (sample SAMN05416776, study PRJEB24817) | seawater metagenome | isolation source: Sea water | place: Canada:Atlantic | collected 2013-07 | reverse complement strand
TACGAGATTTCTGCCTGTCTCGTGGGCTCGGAGATGTGTATAAGAGACAGGCTCCCGGGAGCGGCTGCGGTCCAGGGTCACGAAGGGCTCAAAGATGCGGGCGCGCTCGGACAGCGGAATGCCCGGGCCATCGTCTTCGACTTCCAACACGCCCGGGGCCAGCCTGACCTCGATGGTGGAGCGGGTGTGTCGAATGGCGTTGGAGAGCAGGTTCTCTAGAATGCGGCGCAGCTCTGTGGACTCCAGATCCAAGTCCCCCTCCCCCTTCACCCTGAGCCCATGCGAGGTCATCAAGGCCATGCTCTCGACGATCTCGTGCACCAGCGGCGTGGTCTGCCCTGGACCCATCGATGCTCCCCGCACCCGGTCCGAGCGCAGCAGGTCCAGCAGCTTGCCCAAGAGCGCATCGCTCCACTCCAGCTCGCCATCCAGGGCTTTGATCCACTTCTCCCGCTGCGCCTCTGGGGCACCCGCCAAGGCCTCGAGCTGGAAGCGCATGCGGGCCTGGGGGGTACGCAGCTCGTGAGAGACCGCCTGGAGCAGCTCCTGCTGGCTGTTGACGGTGGACTCCAAGCGCTCGGCCATGTGGTCGAAACGGGCCCCGACCGCGCCAATGGGCCCATCGACAAGGTTGGTGCGGGCACCCAAATCCCCTGCAGCCAAGCGCTGTGTGGTGCGGTCGATCTCGTAGAGGTCTCGAGCGAGTGGCCGGCCAAAGATCAGGAGCACTGTGCCAAAGGCCAAGATGGAGAGGACCAGGTCCACGAAAAACTCGTTCCAGCGAAAGGGGGGGCTCTCTGCAGAGCCCCAGAGGTAGCTGCCATCCTCGAGCCGCACGTACTGGGACGCACCTGTTGCCGGTACCAGCGAGAGCTCCAGACGCATGGCCAAGCTGTGACCGTAGCTCTGCAGCGCCCGCTCCCGCTCGCTGGGGGTGAGGGGATCCAGGTGCTCCGCAGCGACCATCAGCTTGGGAATCAGCAGCTGTCGCTGACGGGGTCGATGCCGCCGTTCCTTGGCCACTTGCCCGATCTGGTGCGTGACCGCTTGGGCAGCTACAAGCGCCAGCAGGGCCGCGAGCATAAGCTTGGCGAAGAAACGCTGCATCAGACCTCGGGGGGCATCAGGTAGCCCGAGCCGCGCACGGACTTGAGCACGACGGGGCCCCAGTCTCCCAGCTTTCGGCGTAGGCGACTGACGCGAAGATCCACGGAGCGGTCCAAACCGTCCCACTCAATGCCGCGCAGCACCTGACTGAGCTCGTCTCGGCTGACCACCTCCCCGGCGTGCTGGGCCATGACCACCAACAAATCGAAGTCCGCAGTGGTGAGGTCCAAGACCTCGCCAGCCAGCTCGGCCTCGCGGCTGTGCAGTCGAAGGGTCAAGCGCCCGCGCGCAAGCTCCGAGACCGTGGGCTGCATGCGTCGAAGGACCGCCTCCAGACGGGCCAGGAGCACCTGTGGGCGAACGGGCTTGGCCAGGTAGTCGTCGGCCCCTTGGCGCAGGCCCACTACCTCGGAGAGGGTGTCGCCCCGGGCCGTAAGCATCAGAATCCCCCCGGGATAGCCAGCCTCACGGAGGCGCCTACAGACCTCAATTCCGTCCAGGCCCGGCAACATCAAGTCCAGCACGATGGCGTCTGGGGCATCCCGGTCCACCTGCGCCAACACCTTGTCTCCACGTCCAAGGACCGCGACCTGGTGGCCATGGCCCGTGAGGAAATCCGAGACCAGCTCGGCGAGAGGGGGGTCGTCTTCGACCAGGAGAATCTGTGCCATATAGACCTTGTATCGCACCGCTCACGGGGCACGAGTATCCCTTTGTATCTTTGAGCATCTACCTGGACATAGGAGGAAACAAAGCACCCACAGACACGCAGTGGGCGCCCCCCTAAGGTTTAAGAACTACAGGAGCCCCCCAGATGCTTGCAACCCTCATCCTCTTCGCTTGCGCCACGAGCGACCCCGACACCTCCCCTGGAGACACCTTCGCCGAGGGCAGCATCTGGGACGCCTTCAGCGAGAACGTCACGGTCTACGCCGACGGCGACGACATGGTGCTCGAGAGCAATGGGTATCCGGACCACACTACCCCCTACTGGGGACCGGACCACGAGCTCTACGTCGAGCCCACGGTCACGACCACAGAGCGGATGACCCCCGGCTACATCGAGCGCTTCGTGGGGACCTACACCCTGACCGTGCCGGCCAACCCAGAGAAGGCCAGCAACTCTTCGACGACCTCCCTGGGGCCCATCGGCTTCGCGGTCAGCGGATCGATGATCTACAACGACCGGGAAGGCGGAAACGAGCCAATCGACAACGCCGCCCCTGGCCTGGACTACACCGGCGCCCACACCGGACCCACCAGCTACCACTACCACATCGAGACCAAGGCCTGGTCCGAGGACGACGACGCCTTGATCGGAGTCATCGCAGACGGCTTCTTCCTGTACGGACGCAAGTGCCAGAGCACCGGAGGCTACCCGGACGATCTGGACGAATCTGCAGGTCACACGGCGACAACCCAGTACAACGCGGACCCTATCTACCACTACCACATCGCCAACGAGGCCTACCTGGACCAGTACTACTTGCTGTTCTCCGGGGACTACCAGGGCACCCCCGCCGCCATCCAATGAGCTGGCTTGCCCTTCTGCTCCCCCTCCTCGGGTGTGCCAGCTGGGCCACCGAGACGCTGCCTGACGTGCCCCAGAGCCAGCTGGTCCTAAAGCGCGCTCAGGGCTTGATGTTCATGGACGGTCAGCCCTTCGATGGCCAGTCCGTGAGCACCTACCCAGACGGGCAGCTGCGAGAGCGTGCCAGCTACCGCGCAGGACGGAGAGAGGGAGCGCGGGAGTTCTGGTACCCAAACGGACAGCTCAGCAGCGCCTCCACCTACGCGGACGGAAAAGAGCAAGGCGTGAAACGCACTTGGTACTCCAACGGCGTGCTGCGCACCGAAGGGGCACTGGTGATGGGGGTCGCCGATGGTGTCTACCGCCAGTGGTACGAGACCGGGCAGCCCTTCAAGGAGATGCGCTTGGAGATGGGCCAAGAGGTCGGCCTCCAGCGGGCCTGGCGTGAGAACGGCGCCATCTACAGCAACTACGAAGTCATCAATGGCCGGGTCTTCGGCCTTAAGCGCGCCAAGCTCTGTGTGGAGCTGGACGAAGGAGTCGCCCCATGATCTGGCTGATCCCCACCCTGATGGCCTGCGCTGAGCCCCCCGAAGCGCTGCCCAGCCGCGTGCAGACCCTACCCTTCTACGACAGCGCGGAGTTCACCCCGCACTGGGTGGCCCCCGAGGAGCTGCCGGCCGACTTCCACCGGATCCCGGCCTTCAGCCTCACCGATCAACACGGCGAGACCGTCACCCAGACTGAAATGGACGGCCAACTCACGGTGGTGAACTTCTTCTTCGCCAGCTGCACAGGAATCTGCCCCCGGCTCTCCGAGTCGATGAAGCGGGTGGACGAGACGCTGCCCCCGGAGGGCGTGCTCCTCCTCTCCCACTCCGTGACCCCTCAAACGGACACCCCCGAGGTCCTGGCCGAATTCGCCAAGAACAAGGGCCTGAACTCCGAACGCTGGCACCTGCTCACGGGCGAACAGCAGGTGATCTACAGCCTGGGCCGCTCGGCCTATTTCGTAGAAGAGGATCTGGGCGAAGAGAAGGATCTCACCGAGTTCCTGCACACCGAGAACATCGTGCTGATCGACGAAGAACGGCACATTCGAGGCATCTACAACGGCCTGAACACCACCAGCGTGGATCAGCTCATCGCCGATGCCAACACGCTCTTGGTGGCCTCGGGCGGGGAATGATGGATGGGGCCAGGTGCGACAATTTTTCCGCACCCAGGGTACCCATGCTGGCCCATAGAGATCCCTTTCAAGCTCCAAAACGCGCGATGCCGTCCCACTCTCGGCTGGCATGACCCTTGCTACAAGAGTGGGTGGAGTTGCCAATGCCTGCCTTGACCCGACGACAGAGCACCGCCCCTCAGAACGAGGTCAGCGCCCCTCAGAGTGCGGTGGACACCGCGGCCAACGTCGACAACTCGATCTTGCAGGAGCAGCTGCGCAACCAAGCCATGGACGGCGTCGTCACCCAGGTGGTGGGTGTGTTGCCCGAGAGCAGCCGCACCAAAGGGGAGCCCCACGTGCGGGCCGTGCTCAACGAGCTGGCGATGGCCGGCATCGGCAGCCGCACCCAAGCCGCCTACATCCTGGCGACAGCCGACCACGAGAGCGGCTTTGGCAACCCCCGCTTCTCTCGCTCCGAGCCCCTGGTGGAGGAGCGCAACAACATCAGCCAACGCTCCAACGGCAGCTTCAGCGGCACCGACCACGTCAAAGGCAAGCGCATCAGCGGCGACTCCTTGGAGCAGGCTGAGACCAACTACTGGGACAGCGCCTACGGTGGGCGCCTGGGCAACGAGCGCGGCACGACCGACGCCAAGAACTACCGGGGACGTGGCTATGTGCAGCTCACCGGCGAGGACAACTACGAGAAGATGACCCAGTCCCTCAACGCCGAGGGCTTTGTCTACACCCACGGCGGCGTGACCTACGGCGGCCCCGAGGGCCAGCCCATCGACCTGCTCACCAACTTTGAGCACGTGAACTTGGTACCCGCCTTGGCCGCCCGCGTGATGGTCAAAGGCATGATGGAGGGCACCTTCACGGGCAAGGCCTTGGGCTCCGAAGTCAACGGCTCCGAGACGGACTTCTACAACGCCCGCGCGGTGGTCAACGGCGACAAGGAAGAGAACGGCTCGCGCATTTCCACCAAAGCTTGGAAGTACGTCACCGCCCTGGGCCAGTGGGACAAGGTGGTCTCCTTGACCAAGGGCCGCACGACCTCTGCCGGCGGAACAGCGGTCACCCCTGGCGCGGCCCAGGACACCGGCCCCATCTCCGCTCTGATCGCCGGCCCCATGCTGAGGCGCGGTGCCAAGGGCGACCGGGTCCGTGAGCTGCAGCGCTTGCTGAACTTGCACGGTGCAAACATGACGGTGGACGGGGATTTTGGCCGCGCGACACAGCGCGCCCTGACCCGTTTCCAGCGCCAGCGCGGCATCGAAGTAGACGGCGTGGCCGGTCCTGAGACCTTCCAGATCCTCTCGGGTGGCGCAGACAGCGCAGACAAGTGCGTCTACACCTCTTCCGATGCCACGGTGACCACCGTCGAGGAACTGAACCAAGCTCTGGGCGGCGGGTTGGACGCCGACGAGGACATGCTCAAGGACGCAAAGGCTGCCGTCACTGGCCGCCCAATGCTGCGGCTGGGCTCCAAGGGACACCGGGTCGAAGCCCTGCAAGAGCTGCTCTCCGCCGCTGGATTCCCAGTGGGCATGGACGGCGACTTTGGCAACGTCACCCGCCGCGCGGTCCTGGCCTTCCAGACGGCCCAAGGCCTCTCCGCCGACGGTCGTGTGGGTCGGGACACGGCCACCCGCCTGCGGGATGTGGCGAGCACAGCACAGGCCACGGCCCACACCAGCGGCGGCACACCTGCCGTAGACACCACTCCGGTCAACACCGCCCCAATCGTCGCGGACACCAACAACACGACCACCGCGCCTGTGACGGACCAAGTCCTGGGCGGCGGCGGACAAGGCGTGACCCCAAGCGCCAACCCCACGGTCGCAGAGCGCGGAGAGCTGGCGGCCCGCGCAGCACGTCAGATGTACGCCGAGGGCTTGGAGACCCACGGCACTGGTTCTTGGGAGACCCAAGGCAGCAACTGGGGCCCCTTGATCGAAGAGCTCAAGGAGAGCAACAACTCCGCCAATGGCGCCTGGGCCCAAGGCCTGCCCTGGTGCGGCATGTTCGTGGGCCACCAATACAACCAGGTGGGCATCCGCGAGGAGATCATGAACAAGCTGGTGTTCTGGTCCGGCCTGCGCCTGCACGCCTTCTTCACCGAGGGCAAGTACGTCGGTCAGACCAACGAGGGACCAGACTCCTGGTGGCAGCCGCACCAGACCGTGGACCTGCGCAACGAAGGCAACGAGGCCAACCGCAAGTCCATGGTCGACAGCTTCGCACCCCAAGCCGGCGATGTGGTGCTCTTCCGAAACGCACTGGACCACGTCGCTGTGGTCAGCAGCTACGACGCGAGCACCGGCGCTCTGAACCTGATGGAAGGCAACCGCTCCAACAAGGTGCAAGCCAGCGTTTACTACCCGGCGCGTGACACCAGCGTGGCCTTCTTTGGCCGCTTCAACGCCAGCGACTTTGACCCAGCCGCTCAGGTCGACGCCAGCGTCACCCAGAGCGCGGACCCCCGGGTGACCCACACCAACGCTTCGGGCGGAACCCGCTAAGAAGCGCGGTCAGCTGGCGGCCAAGGTGACCACGAAGGTGGTCTCTTGGGTCCCATCGCTGGTGCTCGTGGTCTCCAGCAGCAGCTCTGGAGGGACCTCGCCGTCATCGTCGGGGTCGTTGGCGAAGCGCAGCTGGGTGGTCACCGTCTTGTGGCCCTCTGCGCTCACCTTAATGTGGAAGTGCGAAGGCATCAGCTTTCCGGTCTCCGTGTAGTAGGAGATGGGCCGCAGGGTGGTGATCTCTACGCGGCCGTCAAAGCCCGTCTGTACATTGCAGCGGTAGTGCATATCGCTGCCGGTCAGATCGTAGAGTCCGGTCTGCATGACGTGCCAGAGGTCCACCTGGGCGTCCGCCAAGAGACGGCAGTCCCGGCCGCTGCGCACTATCAGCGTCATGCGCAGGTTCGTGCCCAGCTCTCCAGCTGTGCGCAGATCCACCCGAGAGGGCGCGCCGTCCAGGTAGTAGGGGCCTTCCGCGAAGTTTCCGGTGACCTCGCAGTCGCTCACCTCTTCAACGCCTGTGTCGCTCCATCCGGTGTCCAAGAGCCCGCTGTCTCCGCTGTCCATGGGAGGTGGTGCTCCCCGTCCCCCCAGACCTTCCCGCCAGCCCCGGGCGCCGTCACAGCCGCTCAGGGCCGCCATTCCGACGGCGCTCAGTCCAAAGGAGCCCAGCCCCAGCATCAGCTCACGTCTGCTCTTCTTGGGGTCGGTCACTGGCAGCCCTCCTCATCGCACTCAAAGGTCTCGTTTCCGGCGTAGTTCACATCGGGCGCGCTGCTCACGTCCTCGGGCAGGTTCGCGCTCGCGCCGCTTCCCCAATCGCAGTCCTGGGAGACCAAGGTGCTGCCGCTGGCCATGTACACACCGCCCCCCTCCCCGGCGCTGTTCCCCAGAAAGCCCACCACCTCGCCAGCGCCGCCAGAGCAGCTCAGGCTGGCGTCCTCGACGATGGCGCCGCCGCCCAAGAGCTTGGCGGTGTTGTCCTGAACCAGGGTGCTCTCCAGAGTGGCCGAGGCGCTCTCGCTGTAGCCAACGATGGCCAGGCCCGCGCCCAGCTCCGCTGCGTTGTCGTGCACGCTGCTGTCCACCAAGCTCAGACTGCCGCCGCTCAGGGCTAGGCCGCCGCCGTAGTAGCTGGCTTGGTTGTCCTTGATCTCCAGCTCGGTGGCCGTCAGCGCGCAGCCATCGACCCACACCCCTGCGCCCACGCCCGCTTGGCTGTCTCGGACCACGACCTGCTCCAGGTGCAAGGCGCTCTCGCCGCTGCACTCGATGCCTCCCCCAGCGGTGAACTCGCTGAGGACAACGCCCACGCCAACACCATCTCGGATCTCCAGGTTGCTGGCCGAGACCGACAGACCGTCCTGACGCACGATCAACGCGGCGGACTGCGCATCGGGGTCCAGGGTGACGGAGCCGATGCCCACGATGTCGAGGTTGGCGCGCACCCGCAGTGAGAGGGGCCAGGTACCCGAGCAGATTGAGAGCACGCCGTCCTGCGTAAGCACCTCGGTGTGCACGCCGCCGCTTCCCCGCAAGCGCTCGCTGTAGTCGCTCTCCACACCCGAGGTCGCCACGAAGCGGGCCATGCCGGCCTCGGAGCTCTCGGCGCTGCAGTCGTTGTCCAGGCCATCACAGACCTCGGTGGCGCCAGGATGAATGGCCGGGTCGCTGTCATCACAGTCCTGGGCCTGCAAGACCCGGTCGGCGCCGGGAGATTCACAGAGCCCCTCCAAGCCGGTCTCGGGGTCGCCCCACCCGTCGGCGTCGGCGTCCAGGTACCAGGTGCCGCCATCCAGGGCCTCCTCGTCTACGGCCTCATCGCAGTCTTGGTCCAGGCCATCACAGAGCTCGTAGGCGCCGGGGTAGGCGTCGATCGATGTGTCATCACAGTCCCCCCCTTGGGTGACCCACCCTTCTGCTGGGGTGCACGCCCCAGCGAGGGTGGTGTCGTCGCCATAGCCGTCACCGTCCAGGTCTTGGTAGACCTCTTGCTCCTCACAGTCGCCCGTGTCTTCAACGATGGGCTCACCGGTGTCCACCGGGGCTGGGTCACACGCGAGAAGAAGCAGCAGCAGCAATGTGTTCCTGGGCGAGCTCTAAGAAGCGGGAAAAAATCTTCGGGCCGACCTGGGCCATAAGGTGGGCTTTGGCCAGCTCACTGTCAACATCCAAGCCCAGCTCCGGGTGCTTTTCAGCGCGGTACTTGAGCAGCTCGATGCCTTCGGCTTGGGACATCTCGGCGTGGAACTGGATGCCCCAGGCCGGCTGACCCCGCACGCGCAGGGCTTGCACCTTGCACAGCGCGCTGGAGGCGATGACCTGAATGGCGGGGCCCGGCCCGATGACCTCGTCCTCGTGGGAGACGAAGCAGGTGAAGGGGCTGGGCAAGACCAGGAGCAGGGGATCCGGCGCCAGGGCCCGGATCTCGACGTAGCCAACCTCCGGCGGCTTGGCCTTGGCCACGCCCTCCCCAAAGGCGGCGCCCAGGACTTGGTGTCCAAAGCACACCCCGAGGGTGGGGATGCCGGCGAGGACGGCCCGGCGGGTCCAGTCGACCAGCTCCCCGGTCCAGCCCGGCCGCATGTCCACGCCCTCGTAGCCGTCGGCCAAGTTGGCGCCGCTGCCGGTCATCAGGATGGCATCGACGCCATCCAAGGCCGGCAGAGCTTCCCGGGTTGGCCGAGTGTGACGCCACTCCACGCCGCTGAGGTGCGGCGCGAAGTTGTGGGTGCCTCCGGCTGGGTCCAGGTAGTTGTCGACAAGGAGGACGCGCATCAGCCTTGGATCCGGGCGATGGCCTGGTCCAGGGGACCGGTCCACTGCTCGCCGCTCTCCATGTGCTTGAGGGTCACCTGGCCCTCCTCGCGCTCCTTGGGACCGCAGGTGAGCACCCGAGCGATGCCCGCCTTGTTCGCGTACTTGAATTGTTTGGCCAGCTTTCCAGGGGCCTTCATCCAGACCTCGGCATTGATGCCCGCTTGGCGCAATGCTGCGGCCTGCTCCAGGGCCAGAACACGGCTGTCGTCGTCAAAGACAGTGACGAGTACCTGGGTGGTCGCGGTGGGCAGCTCGCCGAACATGCCCAGCTCTTCCATCACCACCAGGATGCGCTCCAAGCCCAGGGAGACCCCCACGGCAGGGACGCTTTTCTTGCCAAAGATACCGATCAAGTTGTCGTATCGGCCACCGCCAGCGATGCTTCCGATGGCAGGCTTCTCTACGACGACCTCGAATACGGGGCCGGTGTAGTAGGACAGCCCGCGCGCAAGGGTGGGGTCGAAGCGCACGGTGCCGCTTGGGACGCCCATCGCTGCTGTGTACTCCAAGACCTCATCCAGTTGGGCCAGAGCCTGGCTGGCTGCGGGGAGCTGCTCACGCAAGAGCTCGAGCCCTTCGGCGCCACCCAAGTCGATCAGCGACCAGAGGCGCTCGATGGCGGCGCTGTCCAGGCCGCATCGCTCCAGCTCGGCTGTCACGCCCTTCTTGCCGATCTTGTCGAGCTTGTCGATGGCCACCAGCACGCCGGTCTCCCGGTCCCCAGCGCCCACTTCCTCCACCAGGGCACGCAGCAGAGCGCGGTGGTTGAGCTTGATGGTGAAGCCGGCAAAGCCCAGAGCGCGCAGCGCGCTGTCTACGACCGCCAGAGCCTCGGCGTCCGCCCACATCTCCTCGCAGCCGACGGTGTCCACATCGCACTGGTAGAACTCGCGAAAGCGTCCCTTCTGAGGCCGGTCAGCGCGCCACACGGGCTGGATCTGGTAGCGCTTGAAGGGCATGCTCAGACCGGGATTCATCGCGACCACGCGCGCCAGCGGCACCGTGAGGTCGTAGCGCAGGGCCAGATCCACTTCCCCACGAACGCCGCCTTCGCCGCGCTTGAGGATCTTGTAGATGAGCTGATCGCCCTCAGCGCCGTACTTGCCCATCAACGTCTCGATGCGCTCGATGGCCGGCGTCTCCAAAGGAAGAAAGCCAAAACGGGCAAAGACCCCGCGCACTGTCTCGATCACAGACAAGCGGCGAATCATGGTTTCAGGGAGAAGATCGCGTGTTCCCGACGCGCGGTTGACCGGCATGATGGGCTCCAGTGTGGCGGGTGCATCTAATCCCGGAGCGCCGCACGTCCAGCGGCCTGGGGCCTGCCTCCATCGGTCAGATTCTGTCAGGACTCTTCCAACAGCGTGTCACAGAGGGCCAGGGCGTGAAAGACTATGGGTGTCACGAGGCTTCCTTGTCCCTTCCGCCCTTTGTTACCGACCTGCTCCGCGAGGCCCGTGTGGCCTCTTTGCAGGAGTGGCTCAGTCTGCCGCGGAGCTACAGCGCCGTAGACGGCTTGGCAGCGGTCGGCAAGAAGGTGCGCTGGGCGCAAGCTCAGATGAACAACCCACGTCACGAGGGCCAAGCCCGCATCGTGTTGCGGAACAAGGCCCAGCTCAAGGAGCTCATCGAGCTCGGCGCGGCGAGCTCCTCGGCCATCGACCCGATGCTGCCCGAGCCTGGCCCAGATGCAGAGATCGCCCTGAAAGCCTACTGGGAAGGTCTGCAGCTCGCTGGCGACATGCAGACCGAAGAGCGCTGGCGCAAGATCCGGCGACACGCCAAGGACATTGGTGTGGACGAGAGCCACCTGGAGAGTCTGCTGGGCGACCCCCAGAGCGTTCAGGACCTGGCCGACGCGATCTCCGAGATCCGCCAAGACACCCGGATCTCTCCGCGTGAACTCGAGACCGCCCTGGCCGAAGCACGGGACGCCAAAGACGCCTTGATTCGCCTTCAGGGTCTCAAGCGCCGCACCCCGGACCCGAACACCACACACAAGCGCGAGCTCTTGGACACTCTGCGCGGATTGCTGCTCCAGCAGGTGGTGACATCGAGCAGCCAAGAGTCTCTGGTACGCACAGCAACACGACGTGGACTGTCCCCGGTTCGGGCGCGAAACATCGTTCGCATCAGCCTGAGCGCCTGGAAGGCCTTCTGCTCGCACCAAGCCAGCCCCCATCGTGTCATCGGCGTCTCCAGCACCGCGGAGAAGGAACGCGTTCGCCGCTCCTATCGAAAGCTGCGGGAGAGCCTGCTGGTGCAGGAGCTCACGTGGGAGCGCATGGAGACCGTGGCCAAGGCAGACGCGGCCTGGGCTGCCATCGCCAGTCAGCGCACCATTCACTGAGTGAGTACGCTGGCTGATTTCCGAGGTTGACGCTCACCCTTCTTCGAGTGAAGTTGGGGTCACTTGGAGACACGATGACCACTGCATTGCTCTTGGCCCTGCTCGGCTGCCTTAGTGACAAAGACCAGGAAGAAACCGGTCTTGTGGACGAGGTCTGTGACGATGGCTCCGACAACGACGGCGACGGCGATGTGGACTGTGATGACTCGGACTGCCAGTCCGATGCCGCGTGCCGGGTTGTTGTTGAGAGTGACTGCGATGACGGCTTGGACAACGACGCCGATGGCGCCACAGACTGCGACGATGCGGACTGCAGCGAAGATCCTGCCTGCGCATCCGTAGACGAGGACTGCACTGACGGCTTTGACAACGACGGCGACGGCGACGTGGACTGTGAAGATGCAGACTGCGAGGATGATCCCGCCTGCATCCCCACCGACGAGGACTGCCTCGATGGCGAAGACAACGACCTAGACGGCCTTGTCGACTGCTTGGACATCGACTGCACCGATGAGTGCGCCGAGGACTGCACCGACGAGGTCGACAACGACGCCGACGGCTTTGTGGACTGCCTGGACAACGAGTGCTCCGGAACGCTGGACTGCGTGGAGGACTGCACCGACGGCGTAGACAACGACGGCAACGGGCTGGTGGACTGCGAGGACGCCGACTGCGCCAGCGATGTGGCCTGCATCGAGGACTGCGAGGACGAGCTGGACAACGATCTGGACGGCTTCGTGGACTGCGAGGACGACGACTGCTGGGGCACCGTCGAGTGCGTCGAAGTAGGCGCCCAGGTTCTCAGCCACGGAGGCGGCAACGGCGCCTTCCGGCGGGTCACGCGCAGCTCCGGCACCTACTTCCCCAGCGGCGGCTACACCTACAACTACAGCGTCACCGTCAGCAACTCTGCCCTCTTCGAGAACATCGAAGGCACTCTGCGCACGACGCTTGAGAGCGCAGAGGTCACCTGCAACTGGACGGTGGACTCGGTGTTGATGGGCCGCACGCTCATCGGTACATCGTCCTACAGCTACATCTACCAACAGGCCTACGGCATGGACTTGGTCGCACGCAGCGGCTTTAAGACCAGCGGCGCCTGCGGCGGGGTGGGCAGTGAGATGCTGCCAAGCAAGTTCGGACTGGACTCCTCCTCAGGCATTGGGGCCACCGATCAGACCTCGGTCTCCTTCAGCAGCTTCAGCGGGCCGCTCTGGTACGCAGCGTCCATGGGCGTGACCTACACCAGCTTCTCAGGCGGCGGTGGAGGCCCAATCCCAGGTGGCGGCTACAGCTACCAGTACAGCTCAGGCGTAGAGGCCACGCTGACTTGGCCTGCAGGCGGCTCCGGAGAGGTCTGGAACCCATAGCGCTCCAGAGGCGGGCTCGGACTGTGGGCTCAGCCGCAGTCCAAGCTTGCGTTTGTGCGGCGCCCGGGTGAGGTTGGGCCGACTTGGAGACACCATGACCTCTGCCTTGCTCTTGGCCCTGCTTGGCTGCGCCGCTGACAAAGACACCGAAGAGACCGGTCTTGAGTCCGAGGTCTGTGACGATGGCTCGGACAACGACGGCGACGGAGATGTGGACTGCGCAGACTCCGACTGCCAGGACGAGCTGGAGTGCAGCAGCGAGAGCGACTGCGGCGATGGCCTAGACAATGACGCAGACGGCTCTGTCGATTGCGATGACGCCGACTGTGCCGACGATGCGGCCTGCGCATCAGCGGACGAGGACTGCAGCGACGGCGCGGACAACGACGGCGACGGCGACGTGGACTGCGAGGACGCAGACTGCGCCGATGACCCCGCGTGCAATCCCACCGACGAGGACTGCAGCGATGGCGAGGACAACGACTTGGACGGCCTGGTCGACTGCCTGGACATTGACTGCACCGACGAATGCGCCGAGGACTGCAGCGATAGCGTCGACAACGACGCCGATGGTCTGGTCGACTGCCTGGACTCCGAGTGCGCCGGTGATTCGGCCTGCCTAGAGGACTGCACCGACGGCGTGGACAACGACGCCGACGGCTTGGTGGACTGTGAGGACGCCGACTGTGCCAGCGACTCCGCCTGTTTCGAGGACTGCAGCGATACGGTCGACAACGACGCCGACGGCTTGATCGACTGCGAGGACGATGACTGCTGGGGTGCCGAGGCCTGCCTGGAGTACGGCGCGAAGGTGCGCCTGCACGGAGGCGGCTCGGGCTTCATTCGCCAGACCAAGCGCCTGCAGAGCACCTACTTTGCCGATGGCCGCTCCACCTACGGCTACACCATCAGCTTCAGCAACTCTGCCCAGTTCGACGACATTGAAGGGCGGGTGCGTACCACCGTGGAGGGGAGCACCGTCGCTTGTGACTGGAGCGTGGACTCGGTGTTGATGGGACGCGGCGTGGCCGGCAGCTCCTACAGCTACGTCTACGGACAGGCCTTTGGGTTGGACTTGGTCGCACGCAGCGGCTTCCAGACCAGCGGGGCCTGCGGCGGCTTGGGGAGCGAGTTCTTGCCCACCAAGTTTGCCGTTGCCTCGTACTCGGGCATTGGCGCCACCGACAAGGACCGTGTCATTGCCTCCAGCTTCACCGGTCCAATCTGGTACGCGGCGAGCATGAGCGCACGCTACTCCAACTTCTCGGGCTCAGGCGGCGGGCCAGTGTCCGGTGGCGGCTACAGCTACTACATCAGCTCCGGTGTAGACATGAGCTTGGACTGGCCAGCCGGTGGCTCTGGCGATGTGTGGAACCCATAGGGTCAAGCGCTCAGCGCCTCAGTAGCTCAAGAAGCGTGGATCTCTGAGCAGCACTGAGAGGATCAGCTCCTGGGCTGCAGCCTCCCCTTGCGACTGGGCGAGCTCCTCGTAGGCCTGCTCCAGGGCGTCCAGCTCCGAATCGCTGGCTCGCTCTGCATTGAGCTGCCAGATCAACGTGGCGATCCAGTCTCGGGGAGAGCGAACACTCCCTAGCTCCTGGCCGAGTATCCCCCCGCCAGCCACAGCCGAGGACGCCGCGGTCTGGGCGCTGCGCTCGGCCACCAGCGCCCAGGTCAAGCCCGGAAGGGTCTGGGCCTGGGTGACCGCGTAGCCGTCCACGCCACCTGCCAGAACCCGGTAGCCCTTCTTGTCGTTTTGGAGCTGGGCGTAGCCCTCTTGGGTCCACTCAAAGTCCGTGAGCTGGACCAAGACGCTCTCGAGCTGACTGGGACTGAGCATCCGCACCAGAACCGTCTCACTGGGCGCCACCTGGTACTCCGGGGAGGCGATGAGGTCCTGATAGAGGGGCTGCATGTGGGCGCCTTGCCCAACGAACTCTTGCCGCATGGCCTCCAGCCCTGGCCGGTCCTCCATCACCACTGGCCGCCGCCAGAGCAGCTCCGCGCTGCTCTCTACCGCGCAGCTGTAGAAGCGAGGGTCCTCGCTCATGGCCCAGCCAAGCTCTTCCAGGCCGGAGATGGGCGTGCCGAAGTAGCCCGGGTCCACACCCAGATAGTCCTGGGCCAGAGACTCCCGCTCGGCGTGGTAGCTCTCCTCTTCCACGCGGGAGTAGAGGGTGAGCCACCAGAAGCCAAAGAGGTTGGCCGCCAAGGGGTCGATGGTGGCGTGACAGGCCAAACAGTAGGGGTCGTTGCGCACGGCGTCCTCGACCTCGACCACCTCCTGGTTCTCCGAGAAGCTGATGGGCCGACCCAGGTAGTCCGCGCACAGCAGCAGGCGACTGATGGCCGCCGCTCGGGAGCGGTTCATGTTGGAGTCGGTGGTGGTGTAGCGCCACCACAAGCCATTGGTGGCCAGCACTCCGGCGGCCGGGCGACCGTCGGTGTAGCGCGCGGTCTGCCATCCCTCGCCCTCGTCCCGATCCAAGGGCCACATGCTGCCCAACAAAGGGTTCGCACGGGTCCAATCGGCGCTCACCGCCGTGGTCCACGGCATGTCTTCGGCGATGACATTCGCCATCAAGCGAAGGGGCTCTTCCCCGATGGACTGGGCGAAGACGAAGTTGTCGATGGGGTCCAAGCCATAGTCATTCGGCGTGATGTCGAAGGTGTCCACCCGCGTCCACCAGCGCTCCGCCAGCAGCTCGACTAGGCGCTCCTCGAAGCGCGGATCGGCCATGTACTCCGCCGAATAATCCAAGACCAAGCTTGGGTCTTGCTCCACCGCGTCCAAGTCCTCCACGCTGGGGAGGGTGCCGCGCAGGTCCAGGCTGACCCGCCGCAGCAGGCGGGGGGCCTCCAGCAGAGGCGGGAGCTCCGGCGCCGTCCCGCTGTCTACGAGGGGAGAGGGTCCTTCGGGGCTTGTGCACGCCAGCCAGAGCCACATCATGGGAGCTGATCCAGCTGCTTCTGGAAGGACGCGGCGACAGGCCCCAAGTCCAGGCAGACTTGGCCAAGGTCCTGCTCCTGCTCGTCGAGTAGCGGACCACAGCCTGTGCATTCCTGGGGGGTCCAGGTGAGCCAAGCGCCGCTGGGTTCCCGAAGCTGCAAGGTGCCGGACTCCGGCGCCCACCCACAGGCCTCGCTGAGGGAGAGGGTGCTGTGCATGGACTGCGCCAAGTACTCCAAGGCCCCGCTGAGCTGGATGCGGCGTTCCGATCCGCTCCCATCCACCTGAACCTGAAGCTGACCGGAGACATTCTCTCGGTAGACCCCCTCGTGGCCCTGCCAGAGGTAGCTGCCCTTGTGCTCGCCAACAAAGGCCAGCGGGACCTTGGCCTCGCCCAGCACGACGCCGGTCTCTTGGTGGCCACCGCACTCGAAGCTCTGCCCTGTGGGGTCCCGGAAGCTAAAGTCCCCGAAGGCCTGCTCGGTCTCTAGGATCAAGGTGGTGTCCTGATCCCAAGGCCGCATCTCACCGCCAAAGCGGCTCATGCCGGAGTAGTACCAGCCGGTGTCGGCCTGGCAGCCCTGCAGGTTGTGCGGCGCAATCTGGGCCGCCATTCCGGGGCAGGAGGCGTCCCCTTGGCCCAGGGCGTAGAAGTAGAGATCCATGCCGACCCAGGGAGAGGGAAAGCCCTGGTTCAGGATGCCTTGAACCGCCTGCTCGGCGTCCGTTGCGGCCCAGGCCAGCTCAGCATCGGGCCGCTCCAGCGAGGGCAAGCTGGCGCTGTCTTGGAGCTGAACATTGCTCTGCGAGTCGTCCGGGGTTCCGCCCACACAGGCCAAGAGCCAAATCATCGCATCACCGCCCGCAGCGGCTGGGCGTCGGTGAACTCCGCTGGGTCCACGTCCCCCATGGCCAGCAAGGTCGCGCCCAAGTTGGACGAAGTCAGAGACACGCCCCCATCGGAGGCCTGTCCGCTCTCCAGATCGATGGGGACCCCACGGGCCTGGTCGCTGAGGGCGCCGACGGTCTGTCCGCCCTGCACTCCGGCGCCCACCAACATGGCCGAGGTGAAGGTCCAGTGGTCCTTTCCGCCCAAGGCGTTGAGGGATGGCGTTCGCCCCATCTCGGAGAAGAGCACGATGGTGACGTGGTCCGAGAGGGCGCTGCCGTCCACCGCTTGGCGGGTTCCCAAGTCCTGCAACATGGCGCTCAGGTAGCCAAAGAGGTCACTGAAGTGCCGCCCTTGGTTGATCACGTTCTCGTGGCTGTCCCAGCCCTCGCTGCACCAGCCCTCGTACTTGAGCATTCCACAGCGGCTCAGCCCGCGGGAGAAGCACTCAAAGAGGGTCGCGGCGTCGGCGAGCAAGTCCCGCTCACAGGCGCTGTTCTGTGGCACCAAGCTCAGGCCTTCCACCCCGCGCAGGGCGTCGGCAGCGGTCAGCGCTTGGGTGTAGCGCTCGTAGTATTCAGCCTCTGCCGTGGAGCCGGCGTTGGCCTGAAGGGAGAGCAAGCGCTCCTTGAGCAGGGCGTGCTCCACATCGGGGGCGGGCGGGACCACGATGCCTTGGTCACGCTCGGAGAAGGCACTTCCATCCAAGAGCTTGGCGAGCTGACCGTCATCCCCCACCCGAACCACCTGGTCGGCGAACTGGGCGTTGAAAGCGTGGCCCGCCAGCACCAAGTGGGGCAGCAGCAGAGGCTCAGGGCTCTTGGCCGCCAGGATGCTGGGCCAGTCGTCCAAGGCGCCATCCCCTTGCCCTGTGAGCACGATGCGACGGCAGCGCTCATGGGTGACGGAGCTCACCTCCATGCCGTTGATGATGGCGCTCTGGTCCCCGTAGCGCTCCAGATAGTCCCGCACGGTGCCGCGGTCCGGGTGGTCGATGAAGTCCACGCCGCCGATGTTGCCAGCCTCGACCTGGGGCTCGTGGTCCACCTTGCCGAGCAGCTCGGGGGTGAACACAAAGCTGGTGTCCCAGCCGCCATCGCAGTGCATGAAGAGGAAGCAGTGCTGTGGCGTGCCAGCCGCTTGGGCGCGCCCAGAGACCAAGGCCCCCGGGGCCGCAAGGGCACCGGCTCCCAAGGCGAGGACTTGGCGGCGAGAGAGCTTCACAGATGCAGTGTACCCCCAAGGGCCGCAGCCTTGACCCTGTTTAGAGGCGGCCCTGCAGGGCCATCAGCTCAACCAAGGCCTTGCGGTAGTCCACCATCGAGCGGCTCAGCTCGACTTCGGCAGCGTCTCTGGCGCGTTGGGCCTCCAAGAGGTCCTTCTGGATGGCGCGGCCGGCCTCCTGTCGGGCCTTCTCAGCGGCCAGAGTCTCCTCGGCCAAGCGCAGGTTCAGCTCCGCGAGCTCCAAGGTGCGCCGACTGGTCTCAATGCTGCGCACAGAGACGGCGACCGCCTGGGCGGTGGCCTGCTCGGATGCTTGAAGGGTGAGCTCAGCGCGGGTCAGAGCAGCCTCCCGTGCGTCCAGGTCCGCCTTGGCCGAGCGGTTGCCCAAGGGGGCGGAGAAGTTTCCGCCGACGTAGACGGTGGGGAAGTCTAGGGTCGTGAAGGCGTCCACCGCCGAGTTGTAGCCGTCCTGGGGATCAAAGCCCGAGAGACCTGCTGATGCGGTGACCGAGAGCGAGGGCAACAAGGCGTGGCGGCCCACCGCCACATCTGCCCGTGCGTTCTCAACAGCCGTGCGCTGAGCCATCAGTCCAGGGTTTCCGTCCAAGGCATCCGCCACAGACTTGTCCAGGTCCAAGCTGACATCCATCGGCACGCCCCCCGGCGGGGTGCTGGGCTCCAAGGGCTGACCGACGGGCAGCGCCAAGAGCACAGCCAGGGCATCGCTGGCGGCCAGAGCGGAGTTCTCGGCCTGAATCAACGTGAGCTGAGACTGGGCCAAGGCGGCCTGCACACGGGTCAGGTCCACGGGCGCCACGTTGCCGGCGTCCAGCTGGGCCTGCACGATGCGCACCTCTTCCTGGGCCACCGTGACCGCGTTGTCCGCCGTCTGCAGGGCCTGCTGCGCGTAGAAGAGCTCCCAGTAGGCCAGGGCCACGTTCTTGAGCAGCTCCTGGCGCTGCTGCAACAGCCCAGCCTCGGCTTGGTCACGGGCCGAGATGGCGGCACGCTCCGCCTGCATGTTGTAGGCGCGTTGGTGGCCTTCCAAGAGCTGCTGGGTCACGCTGGTGTTCAAGCGGGTCGAGCCCGAGGCGTTGCTCTGCTCTACCGGGTCAAAGCCATCGATCTGGTACTTGGTCAGGGTGGTGCCCGCGAAGTTGGTCCAGTCCACGTTCCAGCTCGTGCCGGTGCTGAGGGTCTGGGAGACGCCCGCCGACCAGTTCCAGCGCACATCGCTGGTGTCGAAGGGCACCAGGAAGACCTCGGTGCCGACAGGAATCTGGGTAAAGCCCTGGGAGAGCTCCCAGTTCCGGCCCGCAGAGAGGTTGAGCATGGGGTCGTAGATCCCTCTGGACCCCAAGACCCGCGCCTCGGCCGCCGAGAGATCGGCGTTCGCCTGGCCCAGGCCCGGGTTGGCCTCCAGTGCGGTGGCGAGGGCCTCGTCGTAGGCCAGGGGCGCAGCCCAAGAGAGGGATGTGAGCAGCAACAGCATCGGTCAGCTCCGAGTGGGCCAGGCATAGGCGAGCACGCGTTCGCTTAGCGTGCGCGCATCGTCTAGGGCCACATACAGATAAGGCACAAAGAAGAGAGTGAGCACCGTGGCGGCAGCCATGCCACCGGCGACGACCCGGGCCAGAGGCGCGTAGGGGATGCCCACGAAGCTCTCGGTTCCAAGGGCCATCGGCAACAGACCGCAGATGGTGGTCAGGGCAGTCATCAGGATGGGACGCATCCGGCGCTGACCCGCTTGGATCAGAGCTTCTCGGCGTTCAACGCCCTCTGCGCGAAGCTGCGTCACCAGGTCAACCAGCACGATGCCGTTGTTGACGACCACGCCGATCAGCACCACCAGCCCCACGCCGCCCATCACATCCAGGGGCGTGCCGGTCAGGTAGAGCGTCCAGTAGACACCCACCAGGGCCATGGGGATGGTGGTCACGATGGACAGGGGCAACACGAAGCTCTCGAAGAGCACGCCCATGAGCAGGAAGACGAAGGTGATCGAGAGCAGCAGTGCCAGGTTGCGCGCCTGGTCGTTCTCCATCTGGTCCTCGAAACGCCGGCCCTTGGCCCACTCGTAGCCACGGGGGAACTCCATGGAATCCAAGGCGCTCTCAATCTCGACGTAGGCCTCGAAGATCTCCACCCCTTCAGCCAGCTCCAAGTTCACCGGCAGCGAGGTCACCCCGCCCTGCCTGGAGATGGTGCCAAAGCCCTTGGTCACCGTCACATCCGTGAGCGCCCGGAGCGGGATGGGGGCGCCGCTGGCCCCATAGAGTGGGAAGTCCAGCAAGGTGTCCAGATCCGCGCGATCCTTGGCTTGGAAGCGGGTCATCACGTTCACCTGGCGCCCACCGTCGTGATAGTCGGGCAGGCGGTTGGCCCCCATCGCGAAGCTCAAGGTCTGGCCGATGCTGGTCGCAGAGACCCCGGCTTTGGCCGCAGCGGCGCGGTCGACTTGGAGCTGGATCTCGTCGCTGCCGCGCTCGTCCAGGCCGCTCTCGACGCTCAGCGCGATGTCCAAGGGCCGCAGGCGGCGAATCATCTCGTCGGAGAGCTGCGTGAGGACCTGGGGGTCCTCGCCTTCGATGTAGAGCACCAGACGGCTGGACTCGGCGCTGGCACCGACGCTCTGGCTGCCGCTCCAGATGCGAACACCGGGCAGATCGGGCATAGCCGCCAGGGCCTCGTCCCGGATCTCTTCTCGGCGCTCCTCTTCGAGCTCATCGTCCAGGTAGATGCTCATCTGTCCGCTGCGGCCAGAGCTGTTCAAGCGGCTGCGGAAGACCCGGACGCCCCACTCCTCTTTGTGGTCGCTGACCACCTGCTCCAGGGACTCCAGCGCTTCCAGGCGCTCGTAGTAGCCGTAGCTGGGAGGCAGCTCGAAACCGATCTCAAAGTCGCCAAGGTTGCCGTCGGCTTGGTCGGTGCAGCCCACCTGCTTGAAGGGCACAGCGACGGTCAGGACGAGCACAGCCAACACGCCGAGGCCGGTGTCGAAGCGGCGGGTCAGGATGCGGCGCAGCATGCGGCTGTAGCGCACCGCAAGCCACTGAATCCACTTGGGGTCTTCCTTGACCGCCGTGTTCTTGAGGAAGACGGTGCTCAGAGGCGTGAAGACCAGGGCGACCAGCAGGCTGGCAGCCAGGGCGAAGACCACCGGGAAACCCAGGGCGCCCATGAAGAAGCTGAACATGGCGTTCTCGCTCATCAAGATGAGCGGCAGAAAGACCACCATGGTGGTCGCCGTGGACAGGGTGATGGCCAAGTTGACCTCGGCCGTGCCATCGATCGCAGCTTGTTGGGCGCTCAACCCCGCCTGACGCCTTCGGTAGATGGTCTCCACGACCACGATCGCGTTGTCCACGACCATCCCCACTGCGATCATCAGACCCATCAGGGAGAGCAGATTCAGGCTGCCGCCGGTGAAGTAGAGCACCGTGACCGTGATGAGCAGCGAGAGGGGAATGGACGCCGCGATCAGCAGGGTCATCCGGATCTCTCGCAGGAAGACGAAGAGAATGATGACGGCGAAGAGCCCGCCTTGAAGGGCGGTGGTCAGCAGGTTGTCGATGCTGTCTTCGATGAGCTCGCCCTGCGAGAAGAACACCGAGTAGTCCAGCCCTGGGGTGTCCTGGCCCTCCAAGAGGGCGACGATGTCCGCACAGGTCTGCACCGTGTTGGCCGAGGACTCCTTGGTGATGGCGATGCCGGCGGCTTCCTGGCCATCGATGTGCCAGATGCTGGAGCTGGGCTCGATGCGGTAGTGCACCTTGGCCACGTCTTCGAGCACGATGCCGGGCGCCACAGGGGTCTGGCGAAGCTGCTCCAAGCTCTCGTAGCGGGCCAGGGATCGCACGTAGCGCACGCGGCCTTTGTCCTGGATGCGGCCGCTGGCCATCTGGAAGTTGTCTTGTCCCAGCGTGCCCATCAGGGCAGAGAGGTTGACCGCGTGAGCCAGCATGGCGTCCCGGTCAAAGTCTACGTAGACCTCCTTCTCATCGATGCCGTAGACGTCCACCTTCGCCACGCCAGGCAAGCGCTCCAGCTCGGGCACCAGGCCCTCGAGCACCAGGGGCGCCGGGTCCTCGATGGAGGGGTCAATGCTCAGTCCCGCCCAGACCACCGGCTCATCGCTGGGGTCAAAGCGCCAGATGAAGAAGTCGTCCACCCCCTCGGGCATCTCCACCATCGCGCGCTCTAGGCGGTCGGCGATGCTGTTGTAGGCCTGGTCCATGTCGGTGGAGGACTGCAGCTCCACGGAGAAGCTGGCTGAGCCTGCCCGGGCGTTGCTCCCAAGGCGCTTGATGCCGGGCACGGTCGCGAGCTGCTCGGCGATGGGCGAGACCACCTTCTGGTCGGTCTCCAGGGGCGTGCTGCCTGGGTAGGGCACCTGAACCCACATGTAGGGCACATCAAAGCCCGACGGCATCATCTGAACGGGGATGTCCATCCACGCCAGAGCCCCCATGACCAAGAGGGCCAGCAAGGCCATTAGGATGGTCACCGGACGGCGAACCGCCAGGGCGGGCAGCCACTGGCGGAGGCTCGGCCGTTGGGGGGTCTGGTTCACTTGGCGGGCACCGGCTCGACAGGCGTGGCCGCATCGGGTCCCTCCGCCGCCGCGTCATCCCCGCGCTTGTTCTTGCTCAGGGCGCCGATGAGCCCGCGGTAGACCACAGGCACGACCACCAGGGTGAGCAAGGTGGAGGCCGAGAGCCCGGCGATGACCGTGATGGCCAGGGGCTGTTGGATCTCTGAGCCGGCGCCGACCCCCAGGGAGAGGGGCAAGAGGCCCAGCGCCGTGGTCAAGGTGGTGATGAGGATGGGGCGCAGTCGGGCCCGACCGGCGGCCACGATGGACTCCTGCAGAGCCATGCCCTCGGCGCGGTTCTGGCCGATGCGATCCACGAGCACGATGGCGTTGTTCACCACCATGCCCGCGAGCACGATGAGCCCGATGAAGACCACGACCGAGAGGCTGGAGCCCGTGAGCAGCAGCACCGGCATGACCCCCACCGCCGCCAAGGGGACGGAGAAGAGGATGACGAGGGGTTGCACCAGGGACTCGAAGGTGGACGCCATGATGACGTAGACCAGGAACACGGCCAGGAGCAGGGCCAGCCCAAGCGAGGTCAGGCTGCGCTGCATCTCCACGCTCTGTCCAGCGATGTCGAAGCTGTACCCCGCTGGGCGCTCCAGATCGGCGAGCAGCTCTTGAACCGCGGATGCACTGCTGCGCAGGTCCAGGCCCTCCAGGTTTGCGCTGACCACAGCGCCGCGCTGTTGATCGATTCGGCGGATCTCACTGGGCCCTTCAGCCTGCTCTAGGTCGGCGACCACGGAGAGCGGAATGACAGGATCCAGCTGGGGATTCACGTTGATGCGCTCCAGGTCCCGCAGAGTGCCGCGGTCGCGCTCGGCGAGCTGGACGACCAGGTCTACGCGGCGCTCACCGCGGGCCAATCGGCTCGCCTCAGCGCCCTGAATCTTGTCCCGAAGGGCACGGGCCACCGTCGAGGTGCTCAGGCCGAAGCGCTCGAGCTGATCGCGCTTGTAGCGCACACGGACCTCTGGAAAACCTGGGACCAAGCTGGACTGCACATCGCGCACGCCCTCCAGGTTCGCCATGCGTGAGGCCACCGAGTCCGAGAGGTCCTGGAGCACGTCCAGGTCCGGCCCAGTGATGACCACCTCCAAGGGGGTGTCCACGCTGACCAGGGAGCTGGCTTGGAACTGTGACTGCAAGCCGCCGATCTCGGCGAGCTGGCCTCGCAGCTCCGAGGTGAGCTGAGCCTGCCGGGCGCCCAAGTCCCCTCCTGGGGTCATCTGAACCAGGACCTGCGCGGTGTGCTCCCCTTCGTCTGCGCCTGAATCTGCACGGCCCTCAGAGCCGATGGCCGCATAGATCTGATCCACATCGGGGTGGGCCATCAGGATCTCTTCGGCGTGGGCCACCGTGGCGACGGTTCGGTCCAAGGGCGTGCCCACGGGCATGGCCAGGGACACGGTGAAGCGGCCCTGATGGACCTCGGGGATGAGCTCCGCGCCAGGGCTCAACATCAGGGCCAGGACCAGCGCGACGGCCGCGCCTCCAAGCACCAGACCAGGCTTGGACAAGGCCCCCTCAAGCAGCGGCGGGTAGCGGGCGGCGACCCGGTCATAGACCCCACCAAAGCGCTCGGCCAGGCCCATAGAGAAGCGGTAGATGGGCGGCAGCACCTTGCTGCCGATCCAGCCGCCGGCGCGCCAGGACAGGGCCCAGAGGCCGACGAAGAAGGCGGCGAAGGCGTTGACCAAGATGTGCAGCACGAAGCGGAAGAGCTGGTAGGGCAGCCCAAGCCAATGCCAGGCGGCCTCCCTGTTCCACGCCAGAGACTCTTGGAGCTCTGGCCATGCGGACCAGCGGCCCTCGGCGTGCAGGGATGCCACGGACTCGGGCCGAGCCGGAATCTCGAAGTGGCGCGCCGCCAACATGGGCACGAGCACCAGAGCGACCGCCAGGGAAGCCAAGAGGCTGAAGACCACAGCCAAGGCCAAGTCGCCGAAGATCTGTCCAGCGACGCCCTCCACGAAGACGATGGGCATAAAGACCGCGACCGTCGTCAAGGTGCTCGCGGTCACGGCAGCGGCGACCTCGCGCGTGCCAAAGATGGCCGCGTCCCTGCGGCTCTTGCCTTCATCCAAGTAGACCTGAATGGCCTCGAGCACGACCACGCTGTTGTCGACCAACATGCCAACACCTAAGGCGAGCCCACCCAGAGACATGAGGTTCAAGCTCACATCTCCAAGGTACAGGGCTGCGAAGGTGGCGATGACGGACACCGGAATGGCCGTGGCGATGATGGCCGTGGCCCGCAGGTTGCGCAGGAAGAAGAAGAGGATGAGAACGGCCAGGAAGCCGCCGAGCACAGCGGTGCTGCGCAGGTTGGAGATGGCGTCCTTGATGAACTGGGCCTGGTTGTCCAGCACCGCCAAGCTCACCCCAGGAGGCAAGGTCTCGACCAGCCCCGGGGGCCCCATCATGGCGGCCATCTCTGGCGGCATCTGCTTGCGCGCTTCGGCTTGGCCTGGCTCACCCAGGCGGGCCTGAACCGCTTCAGCGACGGAGACGATGTTGGCGTCGGCCTCCTTGAAGATCTCCAGCTCGACGGCCTCGTAGCCATCGAGGTGCGAGACCACTTTGCGCTCCTTGAAGGCCTCACGGACCTCGGCCACCTCGGAGATGGGCACGCGCACGCCGTCGGCGCGAAGCACCTCCAAGTCCGCGACCTCCTCCACTTGAGAGAGCTGGTTCAAGGTGCGGATCAGGAACTCGGTGTCCCCCTCGCGGATCGCGCCACCGGCGATGTTGACGTTCTCGGTGAGCAAGGTGTTCTGCACCTGCGCCAAGGTCACGCCGCGGGCCTGCATCCAGTCCTCGCGCAGCTCGACGAGCACCTGGCGCTCCAGGCCTCCGCGCACACGCACTGCCGCGACGCCGTCGATGCCCTCCAGCTCGCGCTTGACCTCGCGATCGGCCAGCTCACGCAGGGAGAGCAAGGCCTGCTCCTCCTTCCCCGGGGCAGCCTCCACGCTCAGCGCGATGCGCAGGATGGGGTCCAAACTGGGGTCGTAGTGCAGGATCAAAGGCCGATCTGGGCCCTCCCCCAACCACGTGGTCTGTAGGCGTTCACGCACACCTTGAGAGGCGGCCGCCATGTCGGTGCCCCAGGTGAAGGTCAACACAACATCGGAGAGCTCCGCACGAGAGCGGGACTCGATGCCCACCAAGCTGTCCGTCGTAGACAGGGACTCCTCGATGGGACGGGAGACCTGTGCCTCGACCTCTTCCGGGGCCGCGCCGCTGTAGTCGGTGCGCACGGTGAGCGATGGGTAGCTCAGATCCGGCATGAGGGTCAGGGGGAGCTGGGCGTAGCTGACGTAGCCAAAGACGGCCGCGGCCACGAAGACCATCAGCACGGCGACGGGTCGGTCGACGATGGCCGCAAAGAAGCCTGAGCTCAGGTCGGCCGCGGAGGACCGTGGCGCTGACTCTGTGCTGGACTGGGCTAGGCGCTCCCCCTCAGGGGGCTCCACTGGCGGAGAAGGCTCGATGGCTCAGCCCTCCTGCTCATCGTCGTCACTTCCAGCGTCCGCTTCGACCTCGGGTTTGTCGGCGGGCGTATCGCCCTCCTCACTTGGCTCCGGGGCCTTGACTTTCGGGTCGTCGGCAAAGCGCACCCGGGTCTCATCGCGCAAGCCAGTCTGGCCGACCACGATGACCTGAGCCGCCTCCCCAGGACCTTCGAGCATCTCCACGTCGTCCTCGCCCTCGAAACCCAGGACGACCGGCGTCTTGTGGGCGATTCGGCAGGGACCAGGGATTTCAATCTCAGGGGGCGCAGCTTCCTCATTCCCCTTGCCCCAGCCCTTCTTCTTGGGCTTCTCCTCCTCGTCCTCCGCTGCCTCTTCCTTCTTCGCCTCACAGACAGCGGGGTCCGTGGTGACCACAAAAACCGTCGGGTCTCCTTCCTCGTAGAACACCGCACGGCGTGGCAAAACCAGCACATCGTCGTGCCGGTCTACCTCGATGCGGACGCTCACGAACTGACCTGGACGCAGCACCTGGCCGGGATCATCCAAGGAGACGGTGACGCGGACGGTTCCAGTCTGGGCGTCCACGGTCGGGCTGATGCGGGTGACGTGTCCTGGGACGCGGGTGTCCTCGTCGTAGAGGCTGACCAGAGAGGCCTCCTGGCCGACCTTCAGACGCACCAAGTCACGCTCGGGCAGCTTGATCACGACGCGCAACCGGCTCAGGTCCACGACCTGAAAGGCGCGCTGTCCCCCAGCAACCTCGCCGTACTGCAGTTCCCGAATGGAGACGGTCCCGTCGATGGGACTGACGATTCGGGTGTGTCCCTGGGTGCCGCGTGCCTCTTTGAGCGCCACCACCGCGCTGCGCTCGGCGTACTTGGCCTCTTGGAGCTCTCGATCTGAGACAGCGCCCTTGCCGTGCAAGCCGTTGACGCGCTCCAATTCGGCTTGGGCCCGTGCCAACTCCGCCTCTGCGCGGGCCAAGCCAGCGTCCAAGCTGACATTCTCAAGGATCGCGAGAACCTGCCCTCTGCGAACTTGGTCACCTTCTTCCGCTTTGATCGCCACAACGGTACCGGTTGCCTCGGGAACCAGATCCGCCTGGGCCTCGGACTCCACTACGCCATTGGAGATCAGCAGATCCGCCACGGCACCGGACCCCAAGCTCTCCACCTGAACCAGGGGTCTCGGATCGGTGATAGGACCGGTGCTATCTGCATTGTCGGGACCCATATCCGGGCCCCCAGAGCAGGCCAGCAGCGCGGTAAGCAGGGACAGAGGCAGCAAGGGCATCGGCGCATCCAGGAGGGGCGGAGGGTACGCCCTAACCTGCACACCCATTGCGTTCTGGCTGGTAAAAACGCGGATTTTCACGGTCTGCGGGTAAACCCCCCCTTGCGCGGAACCGTTGAGACAGGTGATGTTAGCCCTTCTCCAGTTCGCTCCCGCTCCTCCCGAAACGTGGTACGCAATGCCCGTGGCACACCGAACCATGCTAGCCCTGCTCAAAGGAGACCAGTCCGTTCACGTGGTCCCCGTGGAGGATCGTCCCGTTCACATCGGACGCGCCCCGGAGAACGATCTGGCCGTCGTGGATCGCACGGTCTCCAGACACCACGCCACCGTATGGAACCAGGGTGGCAAGACCTACGTGCGTGACCACGGCACGACCAATGGCAGCTTCCTGAACGAGATGCGTGTAGACGGCGCCGTAGAGATTCCCGGCGGCTCCAAAGTGCGCCTGGGCCTGAACACCTGGCTGCAGCTCCAGCAGGTCGCCATCAGCGAGCCCGTCCTGCACACCGACCTGCTGCTGCTCGACCTGACCGCCGGTATTCAGCACCAGCTGCTCCCCGGGGACAACCCCTTGCCCGAAGGACCTGGCAGCCTCGCCATCCGTCCGGACAAGGTGGTCCTGCTGACCCCCCTCGGCGAAGAAGTCGTCGGCCTGGGTCAACCCTTCGAGCACGCTGGCCGCCGCTACGAGCTGGTCCGCCCAGTGCCTGAGCCGGCCCCTACCGGCGAGATGCCCGAGCTGACGAGCAACGCCTTTGCCTACAAGGTGAACGTGCGTCTGAGCGGCCCCTCGGGCCCGGAGGCCACCTTCACGCGCATGTCCAGCGGCGAGCATCACCGGGTCACCGCGCCAAATCGCGTCGTCCTGCTCTGCGTCTTGGCACGCCAGCTCAAGAAAGACTTGGAGGCCGGCGTTGAGCCCAGCCGCTCAGGTTGGGCCCGCGACCACGACATTCGTCGAGGCATCTGGGGCCGTCAAGCCGACACCCAGGACGCCAACACCCTGCATGTGGTGCTTCACCGTCTGCGGCGAGAGCTCAAGAAGGGCGGGTTCGACCCAGCCTGCATTGAGAAGGGCCGTGGAAGCTCGCGTTTGCTGGTCTTCGAGATCGACACTGACTAACGGAAATTGACCCACCGCGCCGCAGGCGCTGTGGGACAAATTCCGGGCCGGCAGGCGCTTACCAGCGGAAATTGACCCATGGCACTGCAAGTGCCTTGGGACAAATTCCGGCCGGCAGGCGCTCACCAGCGGAAATTGCTCCCACCGCGCCGCAGGCGCAGTGGGACAAATTCCGGCCGGCAGGCGCTCACTAGCGCCGAGAGGCCGCCGAGAGGCCGCCGAGAGGCCGCCGAGACGCCGCCAAGACGCCGCCAAGACGCCGCCGAGACGCCGCCAAGACGCCGCCGAGACGCCGCCGAGAGGCTGCCGAGAGGCCGTCGAGACGCCGCTCACCAGTGCCACGCGACAGCCACTCACCAACGGCGCTCACTAACCACGGCACATCAGCTCTCCTGCAAGTACAGCTCCAGCGGCACCACACAGAAGCCCCAACGGGCCGCATCTCGCCATGGCACTTGGTAGACCGGCAGGCCTCCCTGCCCAGTCAGCTTGTCTTGGCTCAAGCCACAGCTCTGGCCGATGGGGGCCTCGCCGCAGGAGCGCACGCCGTCGATGATCTCGCCTTCTTCAATGTCCGAGCGCGGCCGGCAAAGCTCCTCGCTGGGGACCTCGAACAGCGTGACCTTGTAGTAGCGCCTGGCCCGCCAGCCTCCGCGCTTGCCGGCGTAGCCCATCGCCTGCAAGACGCGGGTTTGGTCGGCTTTGTTGGCGTGAGACCACGCGCTCAAGTCCGAGGCCAAGACCACTTCGATGTCTTGGTTGTTCCTTGCGGAACGCCGGACCGGGCTAATCCACGCGACCTGGGTTGTGGCCCCAGGCGCGGGCAACGCCACGCATTGGGTAGGGGCATCGGCAGCCCCCATGGCCAAGCTGGTCAGCAGCCAGTTCACTCCGCACCTCGGTCCTGAATCATGGCCAAGAGCTCCTTGTGCTCTCTGGAGTTCAGCACATCCATCTCTGGGGCCGGCTTGGCCTCCAAGAAGAAGCGCTCGCGGGTGGCCTGAAGGCGGGCCATGGCGTCGATGGCGAGCTGGTCGTGGGCCTTCTCGTCCTCTTGCAGCCGCACCAGCTCCTCGAAGGTCTCCAGCTGCAGCGCCGGCTCCTTGCAGACTAGGAACAGGTCCACGCTGGCCCTACAGGCCTGGTCCAGCTGCTCCCGCAGAGGGTAGCGCCCACGCACGGCCTTCATCTCCAAGTCATCGGAGACGATGAGCCCCTCGAAGCCCATCTCATTGCGCAGGATGTCCGAGAGGATGCGCTTGGACATCGTGGCCGGGCGGTGCTCGTCCCACTCCGGGAAGACCACGTGGGCGGTCATCATCGTGGCCACCTTGGCCTGGACCGCCGCCACGAAGGGCCGCAGCTCCACCTCGTTGAGCTCCGGGATGTCCTTCTCCACCGTTGGCAGGGTCAGGTGACTGTCCGTGGCCGTGTCCCCGTGTCCAGGGAAGTGCTTGGCGCAGGCCATGACCCCGAGCTCCTGGGTGCTCTGGATGTACTGCGCGACGTGCTTGGCCACCGCGTAAGGATCCCGCGAGAAGCTGCGATCTCCGATAATGGGGTTGTCCGGGTTGGAGTCCACATCGGCGATGGGCGCCCAGTTCAGGTTGAAGCCCATCGCACGGACCTCGTTGGCGAGAAGGCGGGCGTAGGCCGCCGTGATCTCGAGCTGGTCCACGTTGCCCAGATGCCGCAGCGGCGGGAGACGACTGGCCCCGTCCTTGATCCGCTGAACCCGACCGCCTTCCTGGTCTACCGAGAGGATGGCGGGGTTGCGGGTGTCCACCAGGCTGGCCAGCTCACGGTTGAGCTCCCGAACCTGCGCGGGCTCCTCGACGTTGCGAGAGAAGAGGATGAAGCCGGCGGGCTGGAGCTGCTTGATGAGCGCACGGGTGTCCTCGTCCACACTGCCACCGGAGATGCCGATGAGCAGGCGCTGCCCAGCCCTGGCCTTGCGCTCCGCCAGCGAGGTCACCGTGCCCACGACGCGGCTCACGAGTGACCGCCATCGACAGGGTGCTGGGCCAGTTCAATGAGCACGCCACCGGTGCTCTTGGGGTGGATGAACACCACCTGTGTGCCGTGGGCGCCAGGCTTGGGTGCCTCACTCAAGAAGCGGTAGCCCTTGGCCTGGAGACGGGCCATGTCGGCCACGATGTCGTCGGTGGAGAAGCAGAGGTGGTGCATGCCCGGTCCACGCTTGGCCAAGCTGGCCGCCACGGGGCCTTGGCCGTCCATGGGATGGATGAGCTCGATGCGGGTGCCCGAGAGGGGGAAGAAGGCCGTGGAGGTCTGCTCCGTGGGCACGTCCTCCCGACCGCTCAAGGGGATGCCAAAGTCCTCGGCGAAGCGCGCGATGGCCTCCTCCAAGTCGGTGACGGCGATGGCGACGTGGTCCAGTCCGGTGATCACAGATCCTCCTCCCACTTTTCTTATCCGATGGGGATCCAGGCGCGAAGTCTTTGTTGACCTGTAAAGACCCAGTGTTCGTCTTTGTGCCGCAGTCCCCAGACCAAGGTCGCGGCAGCGTTGACAACGCCAGCGATGAATAAGAGCTTTTCTTCCTGCTCTTTCAGCCCCCCATACCCAGCCAGAAGTGCTCGACGCTCGGGCACACGCACCCAATCCAAGGCCCCCAAATCGGGCGCCGCGTGCTCAAAATCAAGGACCACCAAGTCTTCTCCATCCCAGAGCCAGTTGCGCGGATGCAGGTCCCGATGGCACCAGAGACGCTTCACACCCCTGAGCGGGCTCAGGTCCAGGGTGCGCAAGGGCGCCGTCCATGGCTCTGGAAGCGCGGGCAGCAGGGCCGCGATGCGCCTGGCGAATGCCTGCTCCAGCGGCATGGGGTCCCTGGGCACGCCATCCAGACTGTGGAGGATGCGCAGCCAGCGACCTGCCGCTCGGTGGGCGGCGACGCCGGGATCTGAACGGCCCGGGTGCCAAGTGCACAGCAGGTAGTCCCCTTCCACTTCCAAGAGCTTGGGCGTGCGGGCTCCAGCCTCCCAAAGCCTGGGGGCCAGCTCTTGATAGAAACGGAGGGCCTGCCTTCTCTTTCTGGCGCTGGGCAGGTGCGTGACCACGCGCACACCATCGCTGAGCGTGTTGGGGCCGAGTCGCTCTGGCGCAGCGTTTAGCCAGTGCTCGGGAAAGGGGGGGCCGGGATTGGGCATTGAATGCTGCGCTAACGGATCCGAGAGGCCAAGGGCTCTCTACCGATGCTGGAGAGCACAGGCCGGACCAAGGAGCACCCTGCTTCGAGGAGGCCAAAGCGACACGCCCGACGTGCTTGTCGCTCGACCCCTCGTTGCAGGAATTCCTATGACCTCAACCTGAGCGAAGCTCGGGATCCAAGCAGGATCCTCGCCGCTCCGGACACCCGGAATGCCCCACTCTGACCTCGCTTGAGGAGCAGTGTGTAGAGGTGTTTCGTGGTGAAGGTCTGCGGCGTGGGCCAGCCCATGTCCTGAGAAGCGCTCGCTTCACCCTGGAGTCCTCGTCTTGAATACGAGGCCGTACATGCCGTGATTTTCGGCACCCTGGACACCCGACTCCAGCACGGGTTGGGCCGGACTCTGCGCTCCCTCAACAAGGGGATCCGCAAGGTCGGGACCGGCCTGCGCGTGAGCCGAGCGGCCGACGATGCAGCAGGCTTGGCAGTCGCCGAGGGCTTGGATGCCACCTCTCGCTCCAAGCGCATGGCTGCCAGGAACATCCAGGATGGGCTCTCAGCATTGAACGTGGCCGACACCGGGCTGGGCGCCATCACCAACAACCTGCATCGCCTGCGGGAGCTCGCCGTTCAAGGGGCCAGCGAGACCCTCTCGGACAACGCCAGGCCAGGCTGGGTCTTCAGCTCGAAGCCGAAGGCGCGGTGAGTCAGATCACGAAGATCGCCATGTCGGCGGAGTGGCAGGGCAATCCGCTGCTGGCCGAGCGCGTGATCGACGTGGGCCTGCTCATCGACCTGAGCGGCTCGATGGGGGGTGAGCTGGCGAGCGTGAAGGCGGAGATCGCGGCCTTTAAGGAGACCTTCAGGGCCGCCGGCATGAACGTGAGCCTGGGCTTGGGCGTGATGGGCCAGGACACTCTGGATGGGGTCACCAAACAGGTGGATCTGGGCGATGCCTCCTTCACCCGCCGCTTGGATGAGCTGGCCACCATCGGCGGCACGGCGATGGATCCCTGGTCTGCGCTCTTGAACGCAAGCGGCGCCCAGCTCGAGGTCGGCCAGGACGGAAACGACGCCTTTGGCTGGCATGGAATCGCCGCATCCAAGGTGATCATCGTGCTCACGGACACGGGCCGAGAGACCTCCTACGTGAGCACCAGCCAATCCGACGTGGCCACCAAGCTCTCGGCCATCGACGTAGAGGTGCATGCCATCACGCGCGCCGCCTCCGCTGGCTCCTTCAGCACCATCACCAGTGGAACCGGGGGCGCGACCTACAACATCGGCTTCAACGGGGCCCAGATCGGCGCCGCCCTCTCCTCCATCGCAGCGTCCCTGGCGGTGCTTCCAGCCGAAGACCCCCTGACGGTTCAGGTCTCACACGGCGCCTCGGATGCGCACCGCATTGAGCTGGCGACACCGGCCAACGTGACCTCGCTGGCGCTGGGGGTCGAGGATGTGGACCTGAGCACCGCCTTGGGTGCACAGGAGGCCATCGACGCGGTGGATCTGGCGCTCAAGACCGTCAGCTCCAGTCGCTCCAAAGTCGGGGCCAGTGAGAACCGCCTCTGGTCCGCTCTGCGCTCCTCAGAGGGGCAGACCGAGGCCCTATAGGCCGCCGAGAGCCGAATCCGGGACGCCGATATCGCCCAAGAGACCGCACAAATCGCAAAGGACCAGATCATCGCCCAAGCATCGATGTCCGTGATGATGCAGCTCAGGCAGGCGGAGCGGGAGACGATGCTGTCCTTGTTGCGCTAGCCGTGCGCCCCTCCCGGCCAGGCGCCTCAAAATCATGCACAATGGCCCCATGCTCAAGACCCTGACAAAGCTCGCTGAATCCTATGACCTGAGCCCGCAGCACCCCAAGGCGGTGCTCGATGAGGCCGCTGCTCTGGTGGCGGACCCGGGAATCGCAGATCCGGGCTTGGTGGACCTGCGCCACCTCCCCTTCTGCACCATTGACGAGGTTCAGTCCAAAGACTTGGACCAAGCTCTCTTTGTAGAGACGACCGGCACAGGCTTCTGCATCTGGTACGCCATCGCAGATGCGGCCCACTTTGCCCCGGTGGGCTCGGCCACGTTCACGGAAGCGTTGCGCCGCGGGGCCACCTACTACCTGCCGGGCCTGGTGATTCCCATGTTGCCCAAGGTCCTGAGCGAGGACCTCTGCAGCCTGAATGCCCAGGTTGATCGCCGGGCCTTGGTCTGGCGTATGGAGGTGCACGCCGACGGCGCCCAGGGCAAGACCGAGCTGATTCGCGCTCAGGTGCGCTCCCGAGCAAAGCTGGACTACGACGGCGTGGACGAGATGCTGCGCACCGGGAAGTGGCCCAGCCTCCCCGATGGCGTTCAGACCAGCCTGGAGGCCCTTCGTGGCGTAGGCCTGGCCCGCATGCAAGACGCCGAGATGCGCGACGTTGTGCGCTACCGCCGGCGCGCCATCGCCTTTGGCCTGGAGCCCGGCCAAGGCATCAGCGTCTGGACCGACCTGCGCAACGAGGTCGAGCGCTACAACGAGCAGCTCTCCTTGCTCTGCAACTCCGTCGGCGCGCACATGGTGCAGGGCAAGGAAGGCAGAGCGCCGATCTTCCGCGTTCACCCCGAGCCCCCGAGCGCCAGACTGGCCTCGCTGCGGGAGACCATCCAGGAGCTCTGTGCCCACCGAGGCCTGGACGCCAGCTACCAGTGGGCCGAGCAGGACCTCTCCGACTACCTACACGCCCTCCCCCAAGGGCCCATCTCCCAGGCGATCCACCGCCAAGCGATGGTCTCCAACCAGGCCAGCACCTTTGCGGCAGAGCCTGGTCCTCATCACGGCGTTGGGGCCGCGCTCTACGGGCGCTTCTCAGCCCCCATGCGCGAAGTGGTTGGCGTGTACCTGCACTCGGAGATCTTGGGCGCCAGCGGTGTGGACCCCCTGTTGCGAGACCATGTCATCGATGCGAGCAACCAGGCCCGCAAACTGCAGAAGCAGCTGGACAAGGCCGTGAACCTGATGGCCATCGACAACCTCTTTGAGCATGAGCACCGCGCAGGCGCAGGGGCCATGGACGGGACGGTTGTGGGCCTGACGCGCAGCCGGGTGCACGTTCAGCTGGACGAGCCCGCAGTGGACCTGAAGGTCTACGCAGAAGACTTGGACTTCGCGCTGACCCCAAGCCCCGGCCTGTCAACGGCCTACGATGGCCAAGGCAAGGCGCGTTTGAACCTTGGCGACCGGGTGGGCGTTCGGGCGACTGGCCGAGACGGACGGCGTTGGAAGCTGGCGCTCAGCGCCCCTTAGAGGCTGAGAGCTGGGCTCTAAAAGCTCAGCAAATCCTTGAGCCAGCGCCGCGTGCCCATGTCCCAGAGCTGAAGGCCGACCACGGCACAGAGGGACCCCAGAGAGCCCACGCGCATCCACATGGGGACCCGCGGGGTCATGGGGGTCCACTGCAGCGCCATGGCCTCGCCGGCAAGGGCAACGCCGACCACGCAAGCGATCCCGAAGAGCAGCGCGCCCGCGGTTCGAAGCCACCCGACCTCAGAGGCCGCTTGCTTCCAAAACGTGGGCGCCAGGACCAACGGACCGGCCACGAGCATGGCCACTGCCATAGAAGGACGGAGAGCCCCCGCTCCGACTGCGGACGCCACGGGTGCAAATGCCAGGCCCTGGCCTGAGACGGGCAGCATGGCCAGCGCCCCCAGGAGACCCAACTCGCCGTTGCCTTGGCTGGTCTGAAGCAGTCCAGCCAGCAGAGCACCGCCGATGAGCCAAGGCAAGAACCACAGGGGCCCCCGGTTGGGTCCCAGCTCGCCCTTGGGGCCGCCCAGCAGCAAACTGCCACCCAGGCCCACCGCCATCAGGCCACCAAGGGCCAGCAGGGTCGGTGCCCAGCCCCAAAGGCCAATTCCCACAAAAGCCAAGGCCGGACTCAGGGCCAAGCCGCCGGCGCGCAGCCAGAACCGAGCCCCGGCCTGCCCGGAGGAGACCCGCGTGTAGAGCTCGCCACGCAAGAAACCCGGTGGACCACCGCGAATGAGGGCGTTGCCCACCAGAGCGATGACGATTCCGAACAAGGCCCAAGGCGCGATCGCCAGGAGCACGTCCAGGGTGGGGACCCACAAACCCGGGTCCTCGTGGGTGCCATGCCCGTGGCCAAACTCATGCAGCAGCACCATGGGAAGCGCAGCGCCAGCGATGGCTGCGGCCAGGTCCAAGGCCTTGTCCGGTGCCGTCTCGGGCATGTCGGCCAACAGGTCATGACCGAGAAGATTGACCAGCATGCCTGCGAGCAGCGCCTGGAGATAGGGCTCGAAGCCGCCCAGGGCACCGATCAGACCCGACCCGGCGCCGGCACCGATGCAGGACACAGCGAGAAGCAGCGCGACCCGACGCATGGCCACTTTGCGACCGTCATGGGCGACGTAGCCGAGCACGACCGCGCCGATGAGGGGAGCGGTGTGTGCCGTGAGCGCCAACACCACGGGCAGCCCCTGGCCCTCCAGAGTGGAGGCTGCACCAATCTGGCCACCCTCCAGGAGTTGGTGTCCAAGCAGCCCAACAAAGCCGAGCTCAACCCCTGCGCCGTGGTGTTTGCTGTGGCCGACCAGCTTGCCCAGGAGAACGGGGGTCGCCAAACCCAGGGCCAACAGGCCGAATGCCGGCAATCCCAAGGCCTCGATTGCCTCTGGGAGCAGCGCTCCGAGCACCACCACCATGGCTGAGACCACGGCAAAAGTTCGCACCGGACCCAAGACGCGCCGCGGCACCCCCATCGGGAGCACTCCCAACAGGGATCCCAGCAGGACCGGAACTCCGGCCATGAGCAGCGCCATAAACATCGCCGCCCATTAACGCCCTCGTCCCAGTCAGGTGGAGCCTAGGGCACGAACCCATGCCAGGTACGCCGGACTTGACGCCGACTCGTCCACCGGCAGCGCAATGACCTCGGGCACATCGTAGGGATGCAGTTCGTGAATCCGCGCCTGCAGCCGCTCTGCGAGCCGACGAGGAGCCTTTATGAGCAAGGGCACTTCTTGCTCAACGCAGATTTCTCCCTCCCAACAATAGACACTTGTGACCGGACTCAGGAGGTTTACGCATGCCGCGAGCTGCTCCTCTATCAGCGCTTTTGCGGCGGTCTCGGCGCTCTTTGGCGGAAAGTTACACAGCATTACAATCACGTCGTGCTCCAAGCTTTTGGACAAGCGTGACGATAAGATGAAAGCGTCCACGAGAACTCTGAACCATGTCGACCTTCAAGCCACGTCTGATCAAGAACTCCCAGGAGACCTCCTCCAACGGGGACGGCGCTGGGACGGAGGGAACCCCATCCTCTCCGGTTCGCATTCGTCTCCGGGCTGCTGGCGAGCAGATCCCCCCCCGCCAGGAGGGGCAGGTCTACGACGGCCGCTTCCGCCTTCAGACCTGTCTGGAGCGCCGCGGTGGTGTGGAGAAGTGGCTGGCACTGCAAGAGCCGATGGTCCGACGCGTGCTCCTGGAAGTGCTCACCCAGAGCGGCGAGCGGGCTGACAGCTTCCTGATGGACGCCAGCGCATTGGCCGCGACGCGCCACGAGAACTTGGCAGCCGTCTATGACCTGGGCCGAGCGGAGGACGGCAGCGTCTGGCGCAGCAGCGAGGTGATGCACGGCTTCGTGTTGCGAGAGGTTCTGAACCAAGGCCCGATGGCACGTACCCGCCTGCGCGCCCTCGTACGCGACGTGGCCGACGGAGTCGCCGAGCTCCACAACAGCGGCGTGGTGCATGGAAACCTGAGCGCGGAAGCGGTGCTGCTGGAACAGGACGTGGACGACGACGAGTTGGCACGCGTCACCGCATACGGCACCCACGGTGGACACAACCCTTCCCTGCGCACGCCAGAGAACGAGCTGGGCACCATGGCAGCCGACGTCTACGCCCTGGGCCTGCTCTTCCACCAGGCTGCAACGGGCAAGCGCCCGGTCGGTGGAAAGGTTGATCCCAGCGTCCCTGAGTTCCTGCTGCCCATCATCCGCAAGTGCCTGAGCAACGTCGATGAGCGCTACCCCGACGCTCTGGCCATTCGCGCCGCGCTGCCATTCCGCAGCGTGGTCGCTCCCGACAACGCGCCGCCTCCTCCCATGATCATGCCGACCACCACCCTCGGTCCGGCCACCTCGGAGATCAAGGCACCCACGCTGTCGATGCCCGCCCCTGCTGCCGCAGACCAGGTCACTGGAGACTCGGCCGCCCGCCAAGCAGCGCCCGCAAAGGACGCCAAGAGCGACGGCGATTTCGATCATCCATGGGTGATCGCAATCCTTTCAGGGCTCGTCGCAGGACTCGTCGCTGGGCTGGTTGTTCAAGCCTTGGGCGGCTGATCTGATCTGTCCGTCGACTGTCTCTTGAGACCTTAGGCGGCGTGTCGGAGCGCCAAGCGGCTAAAGTCTCGTAGTCCACCGAGGTCTATCTATGCTTGCCCTGCTCGCCACCATGTCCCTCGCCCAAGCTGCCGAGGGCGACATCAAGTACGTCATCGGCGTAACAGGCCCTCAGGATCTGACGCAGGACAACGGAAACTGGTCGCGGCTCTTTCCGGCCGAGAACGGCAACTGGAACTACTTCCGGGCCAGCGGCGGCGACTACCTTCACTGGACGATGGACTCAGATCTGAATCTGACTTCCTCCTCCAAGAAGCTCTCTGGACGCACCGACTTGGTCGATCACGCCCTCTCTCTCTGCCCAGATGGCACCTGGCTGCACGTAGCCAGCACCAACAGCTTCGAGGGCGCCAACGACGGCGCCCGGATCTTCCGCTACGACGAGAACCTGGACAAGGCTCGCAACTACAAGCTGGCGGAAGCCGACACCGAGTACACCTACAACGACGCCCCCGCAATGTGCTCGGAGCGGGTGGACGCCGCCGGCTTTCAAGCCGTAGAGGGTGACCTGGGCAAGTTGGTCATCCTGGAGAAGGGCAAGCCTACCGTCGCACGAGAAGGCACGTTGAAGCTCGATCCTGGAATCGGTGGAAGCTCCTTGATCTACGACGCAGACAACGACGAGGTCCTGCACGTCCACGCTTGGCCTGTCGGCCCCATCATGGTGGTTGACCACTATGACGGCACCAACGTGGAGTGGGTCAAGCGCACCGAGGTCCGGGTGGGCCCAGGCGAGGGGGACAACGTGTATTGGCCCCAGTCCGTCAGCCGCATCGAGGACAACTACTTCGTGGCCCACATGCTGCGAGACGAAAAGCTCCAGTGGAATCAGGACACCGGCAACGTCTACGTCTCGGTCTTCGACCTGGAGTGGAACCTGCTCCGCAGCATTCCAATCATCACATTCCCTGACGGTGGCCAGGGTGCCATGCAGCCTTGGCTGGCGCGGAACGGCGATGAGCTGGTCATCCTCTTCGACCTGAGCGTCCAGCCCAGCTACGCCCGTGCAGTCTTGTCCTTCGACGAGGATCCCGATCCCATCGACACCGGCGATACGGGCGACACCGGGGACACCGGAGACACCGGAGACACAGGCGACACTGCGGACACCGGCCAGGGCAACGCCCCGCCCATTGCGGATGCAGGCCAAGACATCACCGTCTCCGACATCGGCTACGTGCTCACCTTGGACGGCCGGGACTCCTCGGACCCCGAAGGTCAGCCCCTGAGCTTCTCCTGGGCCCTGACCGGTCTTCCCCCGGGTTCGATCAGCGAGCTGGAGGACGCCAACGAGCCGCAGGCCATTCTGTCCCCAGACGTGGCAGGGGTCTACACGGTCACCCTAACCGTCAGCGATGGCACCTCCGAGGCCAGGGACACCATGCAGGTCATCGTTGGAGCCCCGGCAGGCTGTGGCGGCTGCAGTGCTCCGGCTTCTGCGCCCAAGGGCAGCCTCGCCCTCCTGGCCGTGGCCGGGCTGGGACTGCTCTTGCGTCGGCGAGACTAGCCAAGGGCTTCGGGTGTCGCCTCATCGAAGGCGCGCACCCGCGCGACCAGCGCCTTGGCGAGCTTGTTGGCAGCCTTGGGACCGTGTCGAAAGAAGAGGCTGGGCTCCACGAGCTCCAGCTCCGTGAGCAGCAGCTTGTCCTTGTCGTCGGCCAGCAGGTCTACCCGGGCATAGAGCAGCGGCTGCTCAAGATCCAGAACCCGCGCCGCAGCGTCCATGACCTGCTGACACAGGACCAGCTCCTCTGAGGTCAGCGTGTGGGCATAGTCCGAGGCACCATGGTCATCCTGCACCCGATAGTCCCCTGCGACAGGGACTTTTCGCACCGCGTGTGAGAAGGCACCGTCGATGTAGATCGCCGAGAGCTCTCCCCGTGTTTCTACCTGGCTGAGGTAGGGCTGCAGCATCATGTCGTCCCGACGCAGGGCATCCCGAAGGGCCTTCTCGGCGCTCTCGAGCTCCGAGCCGTCAAAGCGAAGCGTGCCGCTGGCGCTGGCGCCAACCTGCGGCTTGATGAAGCCCCGGTCCCAACCGGGCCAGATGAAGGCCAAGTGGAGGTCCTGGTAGCGGTCCAACCAGATGGTCGGGATGGTCGGCACCTTTTCCTTGGCCAGGGCCCGCAGATAAGACTTGTGGGTGTTCCACTGAACAACCTTGGGCGGGTTCAGCAGCCGGTCCCCGACCTGCTGAGCCCAGGCAACGAAAGCCTCCCGCTTCTCGGCATAGTCCCACGTCGTACGGATCAGCACCCCATCGAACTGGGTCCAATCCACCTTCGGGTCGTCCCAGACGGGTTGATGTAGTCGAACACCCAGGGCGCGCAGGGCTGAATGAAGGGGAAGGTCGTCCTTCTCCCAATCAGGCAGCGCAGCGCAAGTTGCCAAGGCGATGTCCATTTCTCTCCCCTACTGTGGTTAGTAATACCACGTATACCCCGCCAAGGCTATCCCTCAGCTCCCAGAGAACTGGACCCCGGTAAAAGCTAGCGTGGGCACACGGTAGCTGGCGAAGAGCCAGGGGTCATTCGCGGCTTCTTCAAAGCTCGCCATGAGCTCCAAGAGGTTGCCGCTCACGTTCATCTCGCTCAGGTTCTGGACCACTTCACCGTTCTCGATGAGCTGACCGCGGATTCCCAGGGAGAAGGCACCGCTGGCAGGGTTGCTGTTGCCGCCCAAGAAGCTGGTGACGCGAATCGCCCGACCGTGCTCCTTGGCAATCTCCTTCCAAGAACGCTGGCCAGGCTGCATGATGACGTTGCTGGTTCCGCCGGTCGTAGGCTCCATTTTGAGCTTCCGAGCGTGGTACAGGTCCAGCAGGTAGGTGTCCAAGCGCCCCTCGGTGAACAAGGGACGAATCTTTGCCTTGCGGCCGTCGCCGTCGAAGGGCTTGGAGCCCATGCCGCGGGGGATGGTGGGGTCATCGATCAAGGTGAAGGCCTTGGAGCCCAGGGTCTGACCCAGCTTGTCCAAGTACATGGAGCGGCCGGTGTGCAGGTTGCCGCCCGACATGGGAGAGATCATGGCACCCAGGATGCGACTGGCGACGCGACGATCCAGGATCATCGTGTACTTTCCAGAGGAACCCTGGCTGGTGTTCCGCACCTCGTCCGCCTTGGTCCAGAGGTCCGAGGAGACCTCCGCCACGCTGGGCACGTCCTCGAAGTGGGAGGCGTTGAAGAAGCTGTAGGACTCTGGCAGCTTGCCGCTGGGCTCCTTGAGGGTGACCATGCCGCCCTGACCGTAGTGGGTACGGGCTTGGGTGGCCTGGAAGCCATTGGAGAAGACCGCAGCGGACTGGCTGCGCACCTCCCAGAGGTAGGAGGTCGCAGAGACCAGGTCCTCTCCTGCTCCGGAGAGGATGGCGTCTTCGAGCTCCTTGATGGCCAGTTGGCGCTCTTCGGGGCCACGCTTGTTGATGCTCTCGGCATCGTCGTTGTCCAGGGAGGCCGGATCCAGAGAGCCCATCTCCTCGAAGGAGAGCATGGTGCGGTCCAGGTCCTGCTCCAGGTAGCGGGTGCCGTCCACAGCGCGCTGCAGGAAGGCCTTGAGGGCCGCTGGACGCAGGTCCGAGGTTCCGTGAGAGGAGTAGCGTCCATCCACCATCAGGCTGACGCTCAGCCCCAAGGTAGAGGACTCATGAACCCGCTCCAGCTTGCCTTGACGCTGCTGCAGTTCGACCTCGACGCCGGTGGAGATCCAAGCCTTGACCTGCTCGGCTCCCATTCCCTTGGCCAGCTCGACCGCCGCGCCAGCGGAGTCCAACAAAGACATCACTCACCTCCAACGGTGAGGGACTTGACCCGGACAGTGGGCTGCCCCTGGCTGACCGGGACACCCTGCCCGTCCTTGCCGCAGGTCCATCCACCCTCGTCGATCATCAGGTCGGTTCCCACCATGTCCACTTGCTCCAAGGCCGCCGGGCCGTTGCCGATGATGTTCACGTCCTTGATGGGACGGGTCAGCTTGCCGTCTTCGATGAGGAAGCCGGTCTTCATGTAGAAGGTGAAATCGCCAGCGCCGATCTGAACCGCTCCGTTGGAGAAGGAGGTCGCAAAGATGCCGCGCTTGGTGTTGGCGATGATCTCGGCCGGGTCGTGCGGTCCCGGATCCATGTAGGTGGCCCGCATGCGAGGCAAGGGATGGTGCCGGAAGGACTCCCGACGGCCGCTGCCGGTCGGTGCGACCTTGTAGTGTGCCGCGCTGATCTCATCGTGCATGTAGGAGCGCAGGACACCGTTCTCGATGAGCACGGTGCGCTCGGGCACGTTGCCCTCGTCGTCGACGTTGAGCGCGCCACGGGCGCCAGGGATGGTGCCGTCGTCCACAACGGTGACAAAGTCAGGTGCCACCTTCTTGCCCATCCTCGCCGCATAGATGCTCACACCCTTGCGGTTGAAGTCGGCCTCCAAGCCGTGCCCGATGGCCTCGTGCAGCAAGATGCCCGAAGCGCCGGCGGCCAGGACGACGGGCATGTCACCGGCGACCGGCTTGCCAGCATCCAAGAGGAAGACCGTGCGCTCGACGGCCTTCTGGACCATGCGCTCGATGCGCTCGGCGTCGGAGTAGAACTCCAGGCCGGCCCGAGAGGCCAGGTTGTAGGAGTTGGACTCCCGCACATCTCCGTCGATGGCCGTACAGACCACGTGTGCCCGGGTCATGGGCTGGTAGTCCTCGGCCATTCGGCCGTCTGGCCGAACCACGAGGATCCACTTCTCGGCGTCCGCCAGGCTGGTCTGAACCTTCTCGATGCGAGAGTCCAGGGAGAAGGCGCGCTCTTCCCAGGCACGAACCAGAGGGACCCGCTTGTCCATGCCCACATCGGACCAGCTGGTCTCAATCTCGTAGCGGCTGGGCAAGTGAATTGGGGAGAGGGCCACAGGCGCCAAGCCCGGGGTACTGCGCGCGATGGCCGCCGCGGTACGAGCGGCCCGCAGCATGGCTGGCAGGCTCAGGTCCTCGGTGTAGGCGTAGCCAATCTGGTCTCCGACACGGGCACGAACACCCAGCCCAAGGTCCACGTCCGTAGACGCGCGGTTCACCTTGGAGTCACTGAGAGCCACCGCGGTGCTGACCTTGTGCTCAAAGAACAGGTCGCAGTCCGTCGCACCAAGAGACAGCGCAGCGCGCATGACCTGGTCCAGGACCTCGGGGACAATGCCAAACTGCTCAAAGTGGCCCGACGCGGCGGGATCCAGCTCAGTGGGATGCATGGGGGCTCCAGTAGGAAATCAGATGTACACACCTAGCGAGTCCCGCACAGCCTGACCACAAGTGGACCGGAATCAAATGCACAGGGCCCTGGCCCGGGCGAGGGCTAGTCATGCTCCGCAGGAAGGCTCCACTGCGCGGCGCCCCCTTGGACCCAGCGAGCGTGCACGTCGATGAGCCAATCTCGGAAGCGCGCGCCATCGCAGCCGCCTTCCCAGTCCTCATCACAGCCCGCTACGTAGTCCCAGCTTCCCAGGTCCGGCATGTGGAAGGACCAGACGCCTTGCTCTCCGCGGAAGGCCAAGGCCCGGTGAAGGGACAGATCAAGCTGGACGATGTCCCGCTCGGAGAGGCCCTGGCCAGCTCCAATGTTCAACACGAAGCATTCCCGCAGCAGCAGCGAGCCGCAGCCCTCTTGAGAGAAAGCAGCCCGGGTGTTTGAGGGCAGGATGCGTACCGGCCCGCCCGCGTCTATCTCTGGCTCCTCCGCGCCGCTGATCGACCATGGCTGGGCCATCTGGGCCATCTCCAAGGGCCAGCGCTCCTTCGCCCGGGGATCCTCCAGGTGGATGACCTCCGGGAGAAGAGACATGCCGACAAAGGTCACCAGCTTGGGCACATCGGCCGCCTTGAGCCCCGAGACCCAATCGTCTCCGTCATCCCAGATGGGGTTCAAACCGCTGACATGCCCCGCTGACCGCCCAGCGAGGGTCTCCACTTCCGCGAGTCCCTCTTCCAGGTACCCGACCAAGCACTCCTGGTTCCCTCGACAGAGCGCGGCCTCGTGGTAGAGCACGCCAAGCTCCAGGTTGGGACGGTCCAGGAGGCCCTGCACGGGGCCACCGAGCTCGCACTCCTGAACCCGTTTGGCAAAGAAGGGGGTCACGTCTAGGGCGACGCTGGCCGGGATGTCGGCGAGAAGCCTGGCGTTGCTGGCGCCGCTTCGAACGTAGCCTTCAACGTTCTCGACCCCCCCGGAGCATGGAACGACATCTGCAGGTGTTCGCGGTTTTTCAAGGAAGGTCTGTACCCAGAGGCTCAGGGGCGGCCCTTCCAAGAGCGGGCGCTCGTCCACGAAGACCTGCACCTCTCCGGGCGCGAGGACAACAATCTCATGGCTGGGCAGCGCGATGACGTCCACGAAGCTGCCCTGCAGGAGGAGCTCGGCGGCCCCATCCTCGATGCGCCAGAGGCCTTGGCCGCCCACCACGTAGACCCCGCGCTCTGCGACGACGACGCGGGTCGCCGAGTCCTCAAGCTCCTCCCCATTGGGTCCTTGAATGCCGCCTTCCCCCAAGGCCAACCAGAGGCCCTCATCGGAGTTGGCGATGTCCAAGACGGCCTCGCCGGCCTGAAGGACCCCGTCCACAATCAAGCCTTGCTCACTTCCGATCGCTCCCGAAGAGAGCACGGTTCCAGCAGCCGGGAGAAGCTGCGAGGTGACCGCGAAGCTGAGGGTGTCGACGGTCAACAGCGCATCGCCGGCCAAGAACTGCAGCGTGCCGTTGTGCACCTGCGCGTCCACGATGTCGGTCCTGCCCAGCTCGGCCACCACCTCTGCCCGGAGCCAATCCCAAGGATGGGCGCGACGCAGGTCGTAGTCCATCCGCAGCAGCCGACCCGATGGGCCAACCCCCCACACCAGCTTCTCCTCCAAGTCCACAGCCGCCGCCAGCATCGGTGGGGCCCGACCCCGGTCCAGCTCTACTTCTCCGACCGCACAGTCCCCCTGAAAGGCACTGCTGTAGGAGAGCTCCGGAAAGCGGTCGGAGTCCAGGCAAACGGCCGACTGGCGGATCTCATAGCGGTCGTCTACAACCCAGCTTCCCCCGGTGTCCAAAACAATGAGCAAGGGCTCATCTGGAACCGAGACCAGCGCCCGGCTTCTGTTCCCGGGCAGCTCGGTCGTCAACATGGGCCTGAAGCCGTCCACCACTTGAACTGGGTAGTCCAACCAGGGGTCCTCAACCTCACCTTCGCTGTCCTGGGTGTCTCCGCGACGACAGGACAGCAGCGACAACAGAATCAAGAGCATGCCCACACCTTAGTCGGGCGATTGGCCCCTGACCGCTTCGAGCAGCGCATTGAGGCTGTATGGCATCGCGAGCAGGCGCACGCCCCGTGTGGCCAATGCCTGCACAGAGGAGTGGTCTACGTCGGGCGTACAAAAGAGGACAACTTGATCTGGGTGACGCTCAAGGATGCCTTCGACCAAGGGAATCTGCTCACGCTCCCCCTGAAGCAAGACCAGCTCAGCTGGGCCCTGGGCCAGGATCTGCAGGCACTGTGGGAGCCCCTCAGCCTCGAGCAGCTCAAAGGCGCTGCGCTCCAGTGCGCGACGCAGCAAGCGCCGTTGGCTGACGTTCTCGTCCAACACCAAGATGTGTTTGGCGCCCACACCCGTGCTTCGGGCGGGGCTGGCGCGCTGTCCGTCCTGAAGGATGCGCACAATTCCAGTGACCTCGTCTGCGGCGTCCTTTCGAAGGGTGAGGTGTACAGCGACCTTCCCATCTGCGGCGCGAATACCCAGATCCTGGGTGGCCTCCTCCTCCCCATCTCGCAGACCGGCCACAAGCGAGGCCCAACTGCCCGCGGGCAAACGCTCGGCGATGCTTAGACCCGCTCCGGGCCAGTCTTGGAGCATGTCCGCGAAGGCCGGGTTCCACATGCGGCCCTTGCCATCCAAGTCGGCCGTAAAGAGCGGCGTGGGAACCGAAGAGAACAGGCCTCGGTAGCGCTTCTCGGCGTCCAGCAAAGCCTGAGCCTGTTGCTTGGACTCCAGGGCGCGGTTCACGATGTTCTCCATCGCGCCCGCCTCCCAAGGCTTGCGCATGTAATGCCACATGCGTCCCTGGTTGATGGCCTGACGCACATCTCCCGGCTCCGAGAAGAAGCCCGTGAGCAGGATGCGCACCACCGTTGGCTGCGCTGTGGCCAGCCAGCCAAGGAAGGACACCCCGGACTCTTGTGGCAGGCGGTCATCGGAGATCACGATGTCGATGCTGTGCTCAGCGACCAGCTCCCGGGCGCGCTCGGCAGAGCCAGCGGTCAGGACCTGGAAGTCATCCTCAAAAGTCGCCTCGAGCCCATCGATGACGAGCTCGTCATCGTCGACGACCAAGAGAACAGGGAGCGGAGACGCGGTAGCCTTCACGGCAAACACCTTTGTGGGACTCCAGCAGGATAGCGCGAGGGCCGCTCGAGGAGACCCCAAATGCACCCCTGGATTGCTGCCGTGGACACCCACCTGGGTCCCCTCGCGGCTTGGCTCGCCTCCGAGCAGCCCAGCAGCCATCAAGCTTTGGCGGACGCAGATCCGCGGGTGTTCCCGCCCCATGCGCGAGCAAGGATGCTTTGGCGCAAGGCGGAGACGGACCTAGACGGCCTGCGCCAAGGGGTGTGGGAGGTGGCACAGAAAAGTGCGCGGGATGCTACCTACGGCCAATCCCCACCCGTCGAAATTCAGCGCAGCGGCCTGGTCCACAGAGATGTGTTGCGGGGCCAGCTCTTCCCCGCGCTGCTTCACCAGGGGCTCTTGGAGGCCGCACACCCCCTCCCCGCTCAGGCCCATGACCGCTACTACGCCGAGCTGCCGGAGATGCCCGGCGACCTAGACAGCGCCGCCGCGATCGCCCTGGCCAGAGCCCCCAGCCCCCTACTGCCAGGCGCACTGGAGCGCCTAGCTTGGGGGCTGGCCCAGAACCCCATGCCCGTCTGGCAGGGTGAAGGCTGGTTCGGCCCCCACTGCCATGGGGTGAGCGGACGGGCCCTGAGCGCCGCAGCCCGGCACGGGATCCCCGTGAACCCCTCCCTTCTGGACGCCCTGGCGGCCCTGCGCCCCTGGGTGCAGGGGACCCACTATCCAGACCCCGTCGTGACCTCGGTCCTGGTGGCCCAAGGTCTCCGGGACCAGGGACGCGCCCACCTTGGCTTGGAGCGAATGATGGCCAGCGCGACGGTGTCGGACTGGGGCCCCTTGGCGGTGGCCAAGGTGGCCTCGTTTATGGGAGATCGGCTGAGCGCTCGACGGCGGGAACAGCTGCTTGTACGTCTGATACAGACCCAGCGCTGGGATGGCTCCTGGCCCCCCAGCCCCTGGTATTTGGTGCCCGCGATGCACGGCGGCATGACCCCATTTGGGAGCGTGGCCATCAACACAGCGGCCGCACTCAGAGCCCTTGAAGCACTCCGACCTTGTCCCCTTCGGGGGGGCCCTCCAGGGGCAACTCGATAACGAATCGCGCGCCCCCTTCTGGTGGATCTTCCTGATAAATCACCCCACCATGCAAGGTCACGAAGCTCGCGCAGAGCGAGAGCCCAAGGCCCGAGGCTGTGGCGTCGTCTTGGGTGGTCTCGAAGGGGTCGAAGAGGGTGCGTCGCAGCTCCTCGGGGATGCCCGGCCCCTGGTCGACGACCTCCAAGCGCATCTTGTCGTCCTGCTGGGAAAAGTTGAGCCGCACCACGCCGTCTTGCGGGCTCATCTTCACGGCGTTGTGGAGCAGGTTGTAGACGACCTGCTGGACGAGCACGGGGTAGCCGCGCAGCTTGGGCGCGACGCCGTGTACCTCGATCTGAAGTCCCTTTCGGTCCATGCGCTTCTGGAGCAGGCGAACCGAGAGATCGATGCCCTTGGACGGGTCGAAGCGCTGCAAGCGGTCAATGCCCGGCTGGGAGAAAATCTGGAGGTTGCGCACGATCTCAGAGGCCCGGCGTACACCGTCCAGGGAGAGGCGGGCGAAGCGCTCCACTCGGTCGTAGCGCTCCTTCTCCAGGTTGCGCATGACCTGGTCCATCGATGAGAGCGCGACCCCCAAAGGCGAGGCCAGCTCGTGGCCAATTCCAGCGGACAGGGTGCTCAGGGCTGCAACGCGCTCCCAGCGGAAAGACTTGAGACGGGCCTCATCGCGCTCCACCGTTCGGCGCTCAACCAAGCCCTCCAGCTCACGGTTCATGGCGACGATGGTGTCCACGGCCAGTCGGTGACTGACGGTCGTGCCCATCGCGGCGGCAGCGGTCTGCAAGGCCTCCAGATCACGCGCCGGCGGCAGGGAGCCTGAGCCAGAGCCGAGGGTCAAGACACCGATCAGACCGGAGGAGGTGCCGACCGGGATGAGCACCTCGACCTCTTCCTTGGCCAGCCAAGCCTGGGCGGGGTTGGCGCTCATTCCGTCGGAGAGCATCAGGCCAAGCTCGGGAATCCCTTCCCAGGGCAGCTCTGCGCCGCCCTTGCGCAGGTGCAAGACCGCAGGACGGCTGCCCGCGATGGCCCGCACACGCTCCAAGAACAAAGCCTTGGCCTGGGGCAGGTCCTCGGTTCCGGCCAGCTCATGGGGCAGCCGCTCCAGGGCCAGCCGGGCCTCTTCCTGGGTACGTCCAAAGGCCCGGGGCACCATACCGAGCAGAAGACCCAAGGCCGGAATCAGCAGGAGCAACGCCGAGGACTCTGCTCCACTCACTGCGCCATAGATCAAGATCAAGATGGCGGCGCCGCCCACAGCGGTCAGCCACTGCAGAGCGCTGCGCACCAAGAGCAGGCGGAACTCCACGGCAGCGAGGCCCAAACCAACGGGCACCGGTAGGAGCGCCAGAGTGGTGCCAATAAAGTAGAGCTTGGGCGGCAGCGGCTGCCCCAGCATGGCGGGCGTGTTGATGATCATGGCGACCAAGACCGTGGCGCCAAAGCCCCAACCAATCCAGCCGCCCTGCATGCGCTGGACCACCGCCTTGCTCTTCACCGCGCCGTAGATCAAGGCGCCGGCGGCTCCGAATGTCGGCGGGAAGGTTGCGATCTGCACCAAACCCGAGAGACCGAGCAGGTCGAAGGCCGTCACGAGTGGCACCGCAAACCAGCCAATGCGCATCAGCTTGTACATGCGCTCTGGTTTGACCAGGCTCAGGGGAAACTGAAGGGCAAAAGACAAGAGCGCCAGCACGCCGCCGAGCGCCCCAAGCAGGTTCAAGACGTGAATGCCGACCCCAGCCCAGCCCGGCACGAGGAGAGGCCGCAGCCCGACGAAGACCGCCGGAAGAAGGTTGAGCGCCGTGCCGACGGACACCAACATCAGAGAGCGCCCCAGCAAGCCTCCGCGGCGACGTCCTGCCCAGAAGCCTACGCCCGCCACTCCCCAAGAGACGGTCACGCCAAAGAGCACCAAGAGCCAAGGAGTCGGGGCCTTCGAGCTCGGGACCGACGTAACGGCGGCGCTGGTGTGTACGTCCACCTGCGCGCCCAAGGCGAAGAGCTGCCCTTGCTGCGCACCCCAAGCGCGAAACTCGCCCACGCCCATGCTCAAGCCGGGGTCGCGAAGCGAGCGGTCGAGCACCACCTCCCCGATCTGCGAGACGCAGGCGCCCTCAAAGCGCACTTCGCACTCCGCGGAGTCCGCAAAATGCGCGCCTTCCAGGTCTCGACCCTGGGTCAATCCAAGGGCCACAAAGACCGTGGCCAGCACCATCAGGGCAAATCCGCCCCAGTAATGCCAGCTCACGTCAGGCTCAGCTGAGCATGTCGGGTCGGATTCCGCCATCGGTCTCTGCGGCTTCTGCATCAAAGGACTCGACCAGTGCGGCGGCGTCGTCAGCGCCAAGGGGAAAACCCCAGCTCTCAGCCAGCTGGGTCAGGGCGTTCTCGCGACCGGGGTCGGTAGCGTTCAGAACAAAGCATGCCACGGCGAAGTGCTTCTCACGGCCAGGGGCCTTGCAGAAGTCGACAAAGCTCAGGGCCTTCTCACTTGGATTCTCAGGAAGCATCGGAGCTCTCCGTACTTAAGGGTTGGGTCTCATCAATGGGGAGAGCCGGCACCGGCTCCCCAACCAAAAGGGCCAGAGCATCCCGACAGCGGGCGTCATTGCCGCCAAAGGGGTGCCCTAGACCTACAACAGCGGCCTGACAATTGCCGCATACATTCTTGTGCTCACAGCTACCGCACCCGGTATGCATCCTCGCCCCCATGACATGGGCGTCGGGGTGCCCCAGAGCGCGCTGCACAAAGCCGCGCACGCTGTGGTGATCCACCTGCGCCAAAGCACGGCGGAAGGGGTGGCAGGGGGTGACGCTCTTGTCGGCCTGCACACAGATCCGGGAGACGCCCGCCGTGCACTGCCAGAGGCTCTCGGCGGGCACGCCGTAGTGCTGCAGCATCGGGTTGACCACGGGGTAGTCGGCGACCACCACCCGTCGACCTTGGTGGTACAGGGCCGAGCACTGGCGGGCGGTGCGATCCAGATCCTCGGTGCTCAGGGGACGCCCAGCGCCGTGGTGCACCGCCTCGGGTGCCACAAAGAGCGGCCAGAGGGTCATCTCTCGCCAGCCTTCGATGCGCTCGGCCAGCCAGTCCCCCCAAGCTTCCACGCCGAAGTCCAGCAGATCGCCCGTCAGGATGGTCGCCGGGGTGGCGTTGACGCCGTGCTTGGGCGCCAGGCGCAGTGCGCGCAGAGCCTTCTCGGTCTGCGTCTGGCCTCGTACGCGCTCATGCACCCCAGGTGGACCGTCGATGCTGACCATCAGGTGAACGCTGGCGCGCATCGCCCCCAAGCGGGCCAGCTCCTCATCCCCCAACAGTCCCCCGTTGGTGTTGATGAGGATCTTCGAGAAGCCCAGTCGATCGGCGGCCTCCAAGACTTCCCAGATCGCCGGGTAGAAGAAGGGCTCTCCTCCGGTGAGGTGCAGGTCGGTCTGATAGCCACTGAGCTCTTCGAGCAGGGCCATGACCAGGCTGGGGTCCAGCTCGTCCAGCGCGTTCATGTCCGCTTCTTGGGCAAAGACAAAGCAGTCTGGGCAGCGCAGGTTGCAGCGCCGGGTCAACTCGATGTCCGCCATCAAGTACTGGCCCCCGAAAGCGGTGCGGGTGGACAGACGCAAGGCGCGGCGCGAGAGGGCACTGCGGCGCGTCCCCAGGTGGGCCTCCAGCTCCGGCCCAAAGCCAAAGGTGGCTGCAAGCGAGGCCACTTGCCCCAGCTCGGCGTCAATGCGGGCCACAAAGCTGCGGAGCGCGCCCGACTTCCAGCTGCGACGCTCCGCCGAGCTCAGGTCCCCCACGCCATGCTGACGCGGGTCCAGCTCCAAGGTCGCCAAGTAGGCGCTGCGCTGCCCCTCTTCCAAGTCCCGGGCGGCGCCCAGCAGATCATTGGTGAGCTGAAGAGGCCGTCCAAGGGTCTGAATCAGCGTCGTGAGCTCAAGGACCAGCTCGGGTCTGCCTGCCCGTCGGGCGAGCCAGAGGAGCGGCAGAACGACCGGTAGATATTTGTCTCCCTGAATGGACATGGCCCGCTCCGTCCAGGGCAAGCCATGGCTACGCCAGCTCAGGTCTTCCAGCGCCGCGGCCGCGAAGGGTCCCATGACCGCCTGCCAGTCCTGGGCGCTCTCCGGACCCTCGAGCAGGCTCACCGCCCAACCGCTCATGAGCTGCTGAAGGTAGGCCTCCTGAGGGGGGCGTCCGGCGTCGACCAGGTCGTCTTGGATGCGCACGGCCAAGTACAGCGCCAACATCGCGGTGCCGGCACGCTCCAGGTCCTCGGGGCGGCTGCCCAGTCCACGACCAAGCCAGTCCAAGAGCACGAAGGCTGGGGAGCCCTCCGGCCCAAGGAACAAGGCCTGCGCGCCGCCTTGGGAGGAGAGACGGGTGAGCAGCTCCTGCCAGCGTGCGTCCATGGGGCCGCGCACCCCAGGCACCAAGGCGTGGATCCACGTCTGAACAGCGTGGAGGCTGCCCTCGAGAAGCGCTGTTTGAGCCCGCGATTCGCTCATGCCGAGACCTGAATGGCGCGGACTGGCGTGCGCTGCAGGTGCGGTTGAGGCGAGGCGCCCATCTGTGGGCGGTCTTTCAAGTACTGGAGGGAAGTCTCCAAGGTCAGATTCCCGTTTCCAAGACTCTCTCGAAGCTCTTGAGGAGAGAGCCAGGGGCGCTTTTGCAGCAAAATGGCCGCCGCCGAGGCCACCAGGGGCGCCGCAAAGCTGGTCCCCCGCTCCCAGCCGTAGCGACCGGGACAGAGAGCGACGCGCACGCCAGACCCGGGCGCCATGACCTCGGGCTTGGAGAAGCTCAGACCATCCCAGTTCAGGACTTCTGAGGCGCTCTCGGGACCCGCTTTGCCGGCCATGGTCAGGCTTCCTACCCCCAAGACCTCTGGGTAGTTGCCCGGACTCCCCGTCTCACCCTGGTGGCCACCATTGCCAATCGACGCGATGAGAAGGATGCCCTTGTCTTGGGCCTGCTGCGCCAAGTCTCGGAGCCAAGGGTCCTGACCACGGCGCTCCAGGGTCATCAGAATCACATCGACCCGACCCTCTTCGATCAGCCAGCGCAGGCCCTCTCGAACGTCGCTCGGGTCCACCTTCACGGCGCGAGAATGGCGACCGCGTCCGTAGACATCCGCGACGACCAAGCGTGCACCGGGCGCCAGACCCTGCTCTCTTCCGACCAAGAGGCTGGCGACAGCCGTGCCGTGATCCGGAATGGGTGCCTCGCCCTGGCAAACCCGTCGCACCTGAATCCGGCCTGCTCCGACAGCCGCGCTGAGCTCTGGGTGCTTTAGGTCGACCCCACCGTCCACAACGCCGATGGTCACCCCTTCCCCGCGCAAGCCCTTCGCCCATGCCACGGTCGCTCCGACCGAGCTGAGATGCCAGCGCAGGTCCAGCCCCTGTACAGCAGCACCTGAACGGGCAGGCTTGGGCATCGGATGGGATTGGCGCACGAGGTGAAACCGGGGTGAAACACCCCCCCTGTCACGAGTGCCGCTTTCTTACACCGTCCCGAGAATTCAATCCAAGAAAAAGTCGACGACTATAAGACACAAGCCCCGGGTAAGTCTGTCATCGCCATTACAGAGCATTACAGAACCCGAGAAAGACCGACGGAAAGGGTAGGGTTGGAGCATGAGAATTCCTCCAGGGCTCGTCGCCATGTATTTGGGCCATGCCCGCCAGAAACGTAGACGATGGCTGCAAGCGCTAGGACGCCAAGAAAGGATCTTCCGCTTCTTCCACAGCGTGGACGATCCGGGCAGCACCATGGCGCTCCACGCCTTGGCGCCTCTGATGGCCCTGGGCCGCTTGGAGTTGGTTTTGGCGCCTTTGCCCAAGGCAGAATTCACCCCGGACGCCGCACGAAACAGGGTCTGGGCGCTCTCGGACGCCCAGCTTCTCGCCCAAGTCTACGGGCTCCCTCGTCCTGCCGCCCTGCCCACCACAGGCGACGTAGCGCAGGCACAAGCCATCGCCTGCAAGGAGCGCCCGGCCCCAGAACAGCTCGCCCTACTCCTGGAGTTGGGGGCTGAGCTCTTCTCTGGAGCCCCTGATCTGGAAGTCCTGAGTCAAGCCCACGGTCAGGTCGATCTGGCCACATGCGCCAAGACCTTGGAGCAGGGCGCGCGGCGCAGAAAGGCCCTTGGCCACTACGCATCCGGGGCCCTCTCCTATGAGGGCGAGTGGTACCCCGGCTTGGAGCGCCTCAACTTCTTGTTTGAGCGCCTGAGGGAGGAAGAGGAGCGCCTGCAACAGGCCGACCCGGTCATCGCCAACCTGGTCGCACAGACCCCCAAGCTCGAGCTGGCCGGCGCCGAGGCCATCGAGGCCTACCTGTCCTTTCGCAGCCCCTACTCCTACTTGGCCACCCAGCGCCTGGTGCGTCTGAGCAAGCACAGCGGCCTGCCGCTGCACATCTACCCAGTGCTCCCCATGGTCATGCGTGGCTTGGAGGTCCCTCGCACCAAGCGCCTGTACTTGGCCTGGGACGCAGCACGGGTGGCCCGCAGGCTGGAGATTCCCTTCGGACGCATCGCAGACCCCTTGGGCCTGGGGGTCGAGCGCTGCCTGGCGATCTGCCCTTGGGCCGAGGAGCAAGGCAAGCTGGCCGACTTCTTTGTGGCGGCCACGTCGGGCATCTGGAGCCAAGGCATCGATGTCTCAAGGGACAAGGGACTGATCCAGACCTGCCGGAGCGCTGGGTTAGACCCCGAGGAGGCTCTGCGCCAGACCACATCGGAGAGCTGGCGTCCCGTCGTCGAGGCCAACCGTCTGGCCCTGCTGGAGCTGGGCCTGTGGGGTGTGCCCAGCGTGCGCATCGGCAAGACGGTGATCTGGGGTCAGGACCGCTTGGCCTGGGTGGAGCAAGCCATGGGAATTGAGGCGCGCAGCTGAGCGCTTCGGCGAGCCCGCGCATCCGCGGCTATACTCGAACAGTGAAGCGCAGCCACCTCAGCATTGTCTTTGTCCTCTGTGCTCTCTGCTACGTGGAGCTCGCGAGCGGGGTGAGGCTGTGGGCCCGCGCAGGAGACACCACCTTCGGGCACTTCCCCGAGGCCATGGCCTTCTTGGGGCCCTGGAATGCGCTCTCCTCTCCCGTGGGCATCGGCTCATCTGAGCTGGCGCCGCTACTCAGCATCTTCCTAGCGCCCGTGGTGCTCGCACTGGGCGTTGCCTGGGCAGCCGAGGCGGTACACCGCAAGTTCGGCGGGTGGTCTGCGGCTGCGCTCATCGCTGCGCTTGCCGTGGCACATGTTGCCAGCGGCCTGATGTGGGGACTGGCGAGGTGGGGGCCCTGAGCGCGTCTACGCCTCCTGAAGAACCCCCAGTTGCCTGTCGTCCTCCGGAGCCCCCCCCTCCAAAAACTAAGCCAGAGTGTGGAAGACCCGCTGCACGTCGTCGTCCTGCTCCAGCCGGTCGATGAGCTTGAGCACGTCCGTGGTCGCATCTTCCCCAAGCTCCATCACATTGCTCGGGTTGTAGTCGGTCTCCGACTTGATGGGCTCGATGCCCATCTCTTCCAGGGCCACAGCCAGGTTGTTGAAGTCCGTGAACCCGCAGCGCAGAACCAAGATAGCCACGCCCTCTTCGGTCTCGTCCTGCTCCAACTCCTCCAGACCGTGATCGATGAGCTCCAGCTCAAGCTCTTCCGCGTCCAGGCCCTCCGCCTTGAGGTGGAAGAGCCCCTGGTGCTCAAACATGAAGGAAACGGAGCCGGTGGTGCCCATGTTCCCGTCACACTTCTTAAAGGCCAGGCGCACGTTGGCCACGGTCCGGGTGGGGTTGTCCGTGGCGGTCTCGACCAGAACAGCGACACCGTGAGGGGCGTAGCCTTCGTAGATCAAGGTCTCGTAGTTGGTGGAGTCCACCCCCATGGCCTTCTTGATCGCGCTCTCGATCTTGTCCTTGGGCATGTTCTGCGAGCGGGCGTTCTGAATCGCGCGGCGCAGAGTCGGGTTGCTGCTCGGGTCGTCTCCACCCGCCTTCACCGCGATGGTGATCTCTTTCCCGCAGCGGGTGAACGCCTTGGCCATGCGGTCCCAACGAGCAAACATCGTGTGCTTGCGCTTCTCAAACATGCGGCCCATGGACACGTCCTCCAGAATTCAGGTCCTTGGGGTATGTCAACGACTGCGCGCACGCCACATGCCGGGTGGGCCTATGGGTCCCGGTGGATAGATGTGCATCCTCGGAGCCAAACCATGAAGCGCCTGCTCAAGCCCCTCTTCTCCCTTGTGGGCCTGGGTGCCCTCTCTTCCGGGGGCGTGTTGGCCGATGCATGGGTGCCGATGGGTGCCGCGCCGGAGGGAGCACGTCTGGAGCGCATGCTGGCCTCTCCCCAACACGAGGGCGAGATCTTCGTGAACCCCCAGTCCATGTTCAACGACTACACGGGCATGTTCACCACCTTCGGGGAGAGCCGTCCGACAACGCCAGAAATGGAGCTCCCCATCGTGCGCTCCAAGGGCGAGATCTTCCAGACCTCACCCGACTCCGGTCTGCGGGTCACCTGGCTGGGGCACAGCACACAGATCTTCGAGATCGACGGTGTACGCCTGATCACCGACCCCATCTTTGGCGGCCGAGCAGGTCCCGTGGACTGGGCCGGTCCCGAGGTCTGGTACGCCCCACCCATCGCCTTGGACGACCTGCCAGAGATCGACGCCGTGCTGATCTCCCATGACCACTACGACCACCTCCAGCAGCCCACCATCGAGCGCATGGCCCAGTGGGACACACAGTTCATCGTGCCTCTGGGGGTGGGAGCACACCTGGAGTACTGGGGCGTGGATCCCGCGCGCATCACCGAGCTGGACTGGTGGGAATCCACCACTGTCGGCGCAGTCGAGGTCAACTTGGTGCCCTCGCGTCACGCCAGCGGTCGGCACCTGCTGGATCAGATGCGCACCCTCTGGGGCGGCTACGCAATCGTCGGCCCGCAGAACCGGATCTACTTCTCGGGGGACACCGGCCTGTTCCCAGCAATGGAACAGATCGGCGAGCGCTATGGGCCCTTCGATGTCGCCCTCATCGAGATCGGCGCCTACGACCAAGCCTGGCCCGATTGGCACATGGGCCCAGAGAACGCACTGCGCGGCGCCGACATGGTCAACGCCAAGAGCTTCTTGCCCATCCACTGGGGCCTGTGGAACCTGGCCAACCACGGCTGGACCGAGCCCATTGAGCGCGCCATCGTGGCGGCCGAGAAGCGCGGCATGCCGATGTACGCCCCCAAGCCGGGGGAGAGCGTGGAGCCCGTCTCTCTGCCCGATCTGGATCGCTGGTGGCCGGAGCTGCCGTGGCGGACCGTCGAGCAGTACCCGATCAACACCACGAAGGTGCCAGCAGAGTAGGCCCTCCTAGCTCTCTTTCAGCGCCGCCCTCTCCTGCTCCCAGCGGGCCAACAGGAGCGGAAACTCCCGCTCAAAGAAGGCATAGAGCGCTCTGGCCTCTCGAATGCGCTCGCCCCGGTCAGCGGGCACCTGCATCTGCTCGAGCACCGAGATCCCCTCGTCCAGGAGCTCCCGGAACAAGCGGGTCTGATGCAGCTTGCTGGTGAACATCCTGCTGAAGGCCTCGGGCACGATCTGAAAGAAGGTGCCGCGCTTGCCGCGCATCGGGACCTTCTCGATCAGCCCACCCTGCAAGAGGATGCGCGTGTTCGTGGAGATCGAGCCAGAGGTGGTCTCCAAGGCCTTGGCCAAGTCCCCGCTGGACTGCACTGCGGGTTCACACACCAGCAGGTGACCCAGGATGCGACCGGCGACACCGGGCAATCCTGCACCTTCAAAGTAGAGACCTGTGTGTTCCACAAAGTCCTGCAGCTTGATCTCAGGCACCCAAACCTCCAACCCCTACACCTTAGCCAGCTTTTAACTCTTAGTCACCACTAAGTTTTCTAAACTTTCCGATTGACGGAAGGAGTCGCCCCGCCTAAAACTCAATCACGAGGCAAGAATGCTCCCCCTGCTGTTCCTGATGAACACGGCCGCTGCTCAAGAAGCAAGCGGATACCTGGAAAACCTGATCCAGGTCCCTATTGGTGTCAGTGGCGCGCCCCTGACGGTCGTGGAGCGGGCCCGGCCCACTTTCAGCGCTGAGTTGGGAGACCGGGCCGCGCTCGTCACGACGGTAGACGTCGCTCTCGTACAAGGACGCGACAACACCAGCGAGTTGGAGCGCCTGGTGGACGAGGCGGGACTGAGTCCCACCTTCCAAGCCGCAGGACAGAGTTGGCCCACCTACGAGAACGAAGTCCTGCGCATCGACCGCTTCCAAGACGCGGCCATCGTGGACCGACTCTACCTGGACCTCTATCGACCCAAGGTCGACATCCGCATCGGGCGCCAAGCTCTGAACTGGGGCTCGGCCTTCATGGTCAACCCCACCGATCCCTTCCCCCAGGTCATCCTCACCGAGCCCTGGCGCAACCGCACGGGCGTGAACGCCGCCCGCTTCACCGTGCCCTTTGGCGACTGGAACCAGAGCGCGCTGGTCATCGCCACATCCGATGTCTTTGATGAGCTGCGCGTCGTGAACCGCACCACCTTTGTGGTGGGCAGCGCGGACCTGTCCGTTCTGGGGGCCTGGAATCAGACCTTCGAGGAGGAGAGCGATCTCATCGAGCAGGCCTCCCCGCTCTTGGGCGTGGACGTACGCGGCACCCTTGGGGTTGGCTACTGGGTCGAGGCCGCCGCCCACTTCGAGGGCCTGGGACAGGACGTGGGCGTCTACGAGGAGATCGCGGTGGGGGTGGACTACTCCTTCCCGGTGCTCGAGAGCCTCATCGTCACCGCGCAGTACTACCGCAGCGGGCGTGAGGCGCCGGAGCTGGACCCCCTGGCCCAACTCAGCGGCCAAGCCACCACCAGCAGCGACCCCTTCGCCCCCTTCTTCAGCGGTGAGAACTACCTGATGGGCGCCGTCAACGTCGGGGTCACCGAGCACCTGAGCGCCGGGGTGCTGCACGTGCAGAACTTGGACGACGGCAGCGCGCTGATGGTGCCCACCCTCGGCACCACCCTGGGGGACCGCTGGTCGGTGACCCTGGCCGGACAGATTCCCCTGAACACCTGGGGAGAGAGCGGCGAGCTCAACACCGCCGAAGAAGACCTGCGCTTCGATGTCCCCACCATCGAAGGGGAGATGGCGAGCCTGGATCTGAACGATCTGGTTCCCGAGGCGACCCTTACGCTACAGACACGCTTTAGTTTTTAGTCACCGCGTTTTTAGATACTGCGCTCTTAGGCGCCACTTTGGAGGCTTTTCATGGCCATCTGCGAGCTCGAGAACGCCAGCCGGCACTACGGCAGCGGCCCCACCCTGGTCAAAGCACTGGATGACTTCTCGGTCACCTTTCAGCCTGGCGAGTTCACCGTACTCAGCGGACCCAGCGGCTCCGGAAAGACCACGGCCTTGAACCTGATCGGGCTCTTGGACAACCCGACCTCGGGCGTGGTCAAGATCGACGGGCAGTCCACTGCAGGACTCAGCTCCAGGGCGCTCACCGAGATTCGCGGCCACAAGATCGGCTTCATCTTCCAGTCCTTCAACCTGGTACCTGTTCTCTCGGCCCTGGAGAACGTCGAGCTGGCGCTGCACCTGAGCGGCTTGGATGAAGGAGTGACCCGCGAGTTGGCCGCCGAATCTTTGGCCGAGGTGGGCCTGGGCGACCTTCTGGACCGCCGCCCCAACCAGCTCTCCGGCGGTCAGCAGCAGCGCGTCGCCATCGCCCGGGCCCTGGTCAAGAAGCCCAAGCTGCTCATCGCGGATGAGCCCACGGCCAACCTGGACTCCAAGACCGGCAACCAGGTCCTGGATCTGATGGCACGGCTCAACCAAGAGCACGACGCGACCTTCCTCTTCTCCACCCACGACCCCATGGTCATGGAGCGGGCCCGCCGGGTCGTGAAGATCCTGGACGGCCGCTTGGTGGAAGACGAGAAGCGGGGAGCCTGAGATGCTGATCCTCAAGCTCGCCACCCGCAACCTCTTCCGGCAGATGGGCCGCAACGCGCTCTCGATGGTCTCCATCGTCATGGGCGTCTTCGTCATCGTCGCCGGTCGCGGCTTTGCCATGGGCCTGGACGAGAACGTCTACCGGGCCCAGATCAACGACGCCGGCCACACCATCATCGTGCCCGCCGACTACCCAAAGTTCGGCATCGACCACCCCATCGACGAGCTCTACACACTCAGTGAGAGTGACCGCAGCTGGCTGGACGAGAACACCCAGGTTTGGACCGAGCGCGTCGTCTCCTCCCCTCGCCTCATCAAGGGCTTGGACAGCAGCCGGGTGCGCATGGTGGCTTACGACCCGGTCACCGACCCCGTGGTCTTCCCCCGCGATGAGTGGACCTTGGAAGGCAGCATGCCGGATCCCCAAGGGACCAACGGCATCGTGATCAGCACTGGCGTGGCCGACTTGCTGCAGGTCTCCATCGGCGAGGTCGTTGTGGTCGAGGTACGCACCGCAGACGGCGCCCTGAACGCCATGCAGCTCAACGTCACAGGCATCATCGACACAGGCGCCATGTTCTTCGACAAAGTGGGCGTGATGGTGCCGCGCAGCGTGGCCGACCCGCTCCTTCTCAGCACCGGCAAAACCAGCCACGTGCACGCGCGATTGGACAACCGGGACACGGCCCCCACCTGGGCGGAGCAGGCCAGCGCCGTCCTGGGCGACAAGGTCGAGGCACGCACCTGGCTGAGCACCACCGAGACCTTGATCGAGGCCGGGAAGATGCGCCAGACCATGTTCAACTTCATCGGCTTTGCGCTCTTGGCCATGGCCGCAGCAGGCATCGCAAACACGGTGTTGATGGCCGCCTTTGAGCGGGTGCGAGAGATCGGCACCATGCGGGCCTTGGGCATGACCCGGGCAGGGGTCATCACCATGTTCGCCGCGGAGGGCGGCTGGATGGGTCTGGTGGGCGGCATCATCGGCGCCTTCTTCGGGGGTCTGCTGACCTGGTACTACAACGCCAATGGCATCGACATGTACGCGCTGATGGGTGCCAAGGCGGACCTGAGCAGCGACTACCCGGTGACCGCCCTGCTCTACTTTGATTTCTCCCCAAGCTTCTTGGTGGTCTCGGTCTCGGTCGCTGTGGTCGTGGCCATTCTCGCCTCGCTCTACCCAGCCATCTTGGCCAGCCAAATGCAGCCAGCCGACGCAGTGAGGGCCGAACAATGATTCATCTGAAGCTCGCCCTCCGAAACGCCCAGCGAAACCTGCGGCGCACCCTGCTTACCGCGGCCACGCTGTTCATCGGCATCTCCCTGACCACCTTCAGCCTGAGCTTCCTCAACGGCTACATGTGGGACTTCATGGAGGGCATGGCCCTCAACCATGGACACGTCCGTGTGGTCACCCAGGAGTTTGCCGACCGCGAGCAGCTCCAGCCCCTCTACGCCAACATCGAGGACTCTGCGCCACTGGTCGAGCTGATCTCAGCCCAGCCTGGCGTCAGCGCGGTCGAGCCTGTCATCAAGAGCGGCGTGATTCTGGCGGTGGGTGAGGAGATCGGCGACGACTTCGGCATGCTTGTTGGCGCCGAGCCTTCTCTCTTCGTGGACCTCATGGCCCTGGACCAGTCTGTCGTGGCGGGCACTTGGCTCACTGGGGCCAAAGATGAGGTGGTCCTGGGCCGCAAGATCGCCCTGGACATCGGCGCCGAGGTCGGCCAGGAGATTCTGGTCATGGGCTCCAGCCAGTACGGCTCCATGTCCCCCATGTCTCCCACCGTCGTGGGCATCGTCTCCAAGGACGGCCTGATCGACACCCAGCTCTACATGCCCCTGGAGGAGGCCCGCTGGATGGTGGACGTGCCCGACGGCGCTCTGTCCCTGCTGGTCTACGGCGAGGACTACCACGTCGAGGTGGCCGACCCTCTGGCTGCGCAGCTCTCGGCCCTGCCTGAGCTGCAGGACTACAGCCTAAAGTCCTGGAGCCAAGACCCCATGGTCGCCCAGAGCCTGCCCATCATGGACGGAATCAACGCGGGCCTCTCTGGGTTGATGATGTTCGTGATGGTGCTGGCGATCTTCAACACAATGACCATGTCCGTCCTGGAGCGCACCGGTGAGATCGGCGTGATGCGGGCGATGGGTCAGACGCGTCTGGGCGCTGTTGGCTTGTTCCTGGTCGAGGCCATCAGCATCGGCATCATCGGAGGCGGCGCGGGTGTACTCGTCGGCGGACTCGGTGGCTACTGGATGGAGGTCAAGGGCTTCGACATGGGCCAAGAGCTCGTGGACCAGGCCGGAACCTTCCCCCTCGCCAGCGTGATCTACGGGGACATCACCCCCGAACTCATGATTCAGTGCTTCATCTTGGCGGTCGTGACCGCGTGCGTGGGGGCCATCCTCCCCGCCATTCGTGCAGCCTCCATCTCGCCTTCTGCCGCCATGCGGTCTCGGAGATAGATCTTGAAGAACCTACTTTTTCTACTCGCAGTCACATCCACTGGCGCAGCCACCCTTCTGGGCAACACCATGGCCCAGGAAGCACCCGCTCAGCCCACAGCAGAAGAGCTGCTCAAGGGAATGGACAACAACCTGCAGTTTGAGACCCGCAGCGCCGTGGTCACGATGACCGTCAACGACGGCAAGCGCGAGCGCGTGATGACCATGCAGACCTACGGACGGGGCCAGAACGAGTCGGCCATGGAGTACCTGACCCCGGAGCGGGAGAAGGGCACCAAGATGCTCAAGATCGACGATGCGCTCTGGCTGTACTTGCCACGCGCAGAACGGGTCCAGAAGATCTCGGGCCACATGATGCGCCAGGGCATGATGGGCAGCGATGTCTCCTACGAGGACATGATGGCCGGCTCCGAGTTCGAGGAGATGTACACCGCCACCGTGGTGGGCTCCGAGCAGCTCGACGGCCGCTTGCACTGGAAGGTCGAGGCCGTCGCCAAGGACAGCTCCGTGACCTACCCCAAACGCATGATGTGGATCGATGACGAGTACCGCATCCCCAGCAAGCAGGAGCTCTACGCCCTGAGCGGCATGCTGATGAAGACCTGGACCATGGGCGATGTGCAAGAAGTGGGCGGTCAGATGACCCCGATGCGCACCGAGATCACCGACGCTTTGCGTCCGGGCAGCAGCACGGTCATCGTGACCAGCGAGCTGAAGTTCGGAATCGAGCTGGAGGACGAGGTCTTCAGCAAGCGGTGGTTGGAGCGCTGAGACGGGCCTGGGCAGATCCCTCCCGGCAGAGGAATCCAGTCTGCCGCGCGCAACACCCGGGCCTCGACCTCTAAAGACTATGTACACACCCTATACACAGGGTTACACCGTCTGTAGACAGAGGGAAAAGCCATGGGCAAGAGCGCAGTCATCATCGGAGCCGGAATCGGCGGCATCAGCCTGGCCATTCGGCTGCAGGCAGCCGGCTTCAGCACGACGGTCGTAGAGGCCTTGGACAAGCCAGGAGGGCGCGCCTACGTGCGTGAGCAGGACGGCTTCACCTTCGACATGGGCCCCACCGTTCTCACGGTCCCCCACTTCATCGAAGAGCTCTTCGCTCTGCAGCCGGGGGACGCCGGCGAGCCGCCCAGCGGAGACTTCCCCGAGCACATTCGGCCCAAGACGCCGCACGCCACCGAGATGCGCATCAACGAGGGCATCTCCGGGGGGCCCGAGACCTCAAAGTACGTCACCATCCGTCCGATCCTGCCCTTCTACCGGATCTATTTCGACGACGGCACCTACTTTGACTACGACGGCGAGCCCGAGAGCACCCGTCGGCAGATCGAGGCCATCGAGCCTGCAGACTTGGAGGGCTACGAGCGCTTCCACGCCGATGCCCGGGCCATCTTCGAGCGCGGCTTTTTGGAGCTGGGCTACACCTATTTCGGCGACCCCTGGACGATGATCAAGGTCATCCCCGACCTCTTCAAGCTGGACGCCGTGCGCTCCCTCTTTGGCTTTACCAGCCGCTACTTCAAGAGCGACAAGCTGCGTCAGGTCTTCAGCTTCGAGACCCTGCTCGTGGGCGGAAACCCCCTGCGCGTACCCGCCATCTACGCGATGATTCACTTTGTCGAGAAGACCTGGGGAATCCACTTCGCCATGGGCGGAACGGGTGCCTTGGTCAACGGCTTTGTGCAGAAGTTCGAAGACCTTGGCGGCACCGTTCGCTGCAGCAGCCCGGTGGACAAGATCATCGTGGACGACCTGCGCACCGCCACCGGCGTTCGCCTGAAAGGCGGCGAGGAGATCCATGCGGACCTGGTCATCTCCAACGCCGACTACGCCCACACCTACATGAAGCTCATCGACGCCAAGCACCGCCGATGGAACCCGGACTGGAAGGTCAAGCTGATGCAGTACAGCATGAGCTTGGTGGTCATCTACTTCGGCTTCAAGAAGAAGGAAGGCGAGACCCTGGATCTGCAGCACCACAACATCATCCTGGGCCCACGCTACGAGGCCTTGCTGACGAACATCTTCGAGAAGAAGGTGCTCAGCGAGGACTTCTCCCAGTACCTGCACATCCCCACCCTCACCGACCCCAGCCTGGCGCCCGAGGGACACCACGCCTGCTACACCCTGATTCCCGTGCCCCACAAGGGCGCAGATGTGGACTGGGACGAAGTCGGCCCCGGCTTTGTCGACAAGGTGCTCACCATGCTGGATGTCGAGGGCTACATCCCCGACCTGAAGTCCCGCATCGTGACCCAGAGCTACATCACGCCGGACTACTTTGAAGGACCGCTTCAGTCCTACTTGGGCAACGCCTTTGGCGTCGAGCCCCGCTTGGAGCACAGCGCCTTCTTTAGGCCCCACAACCGCAGCGAGGACATCGAGAACCTGTACATGGTCGGTGCCTCCGCGCAGCCTGGCGCGGGCACACCCAGCGTGATGATGTCGGCGAAGATGACAGCGCGGGCCATCTTCAAAGACCATGGGGTCCCGGGAGTGGTACCCAGAGTGGTCGGACCGGCGGTACCCGGAGAGGGCCAGGAAATCTCGGCGAAGTAGCCGGTCTTTCCGGCGCTCAGCCAGTCAGCCACTCAATGAGCTGACGCCGCACCGCCGCCAGCCTGAACAGCCCCACGTGGGAGGCGTTCGCGCTGGGGGTCAACACCAGCAAGCGCTCGCGAAGCAGCGGGAAGAAGCCGCTGGCGTGGGGGCCCTGCTTGGGCTTGAACACGCTGGCAGTAGGAATGACCAGGTCATTGGGGACCGCTGTCATGGCGTGCTCCAAGACCTCGCTCCGCGACAGCTTGGTCAGAGTGGGATTCGGCGCCCCAAAGTCAAAGCTAAACAGGCTGGCCAGGGCAAAGTAGGCGACCTTACGGGCTGCAAAAGGCGCCGCACCCGCGAACCCGTTCAGGCGCCGAAGCATGAGGCTGCCTGGGATTTGATCCTGGGAGCCACGGATCAGGGGCCAAGTGGTCTTTCCGAAGGCCTCAGCGTCATAGGTGGGGATGCTGTAGGGGTCGGGATGCCAGCTGACGGCCCGGTCGCTGTGACTGGTCAAGGCCAGGCGTCGGACATCGTGGCGCCAGTCCTTCATCGTCCGGGCGGCGTGTCGTCCGGTGTCTCGGCGCGCGCTGGGGGTGCCGTCATTGGGCGTGGCCAACATCACCAAGCGGCGAATGTGGATGTCCTCCCGCAGAGGTTCCCAGCCCTCGATGAGCATGCGGGTGACAAGCCCGCCCCGGGACAGGCCCAGGACATCCAGATCCAGTGGAACACCACCCCGCTCCAGGGCTCGGGCCAGCTCACGGGCATTCTGGTCCAGGTGGTGCCCCAGCGCCCGGTGCTCAAAGGCCAGAATGCGCCCGCCGTAGACGGTGTGCAGGTGCTCGTATTCCTCACGGGTCATGCCCAGGAAGCCGGGTACGGTGCGCAGACCGGAGCCGTGTACCAACAAGAGCGTGCGCCCCTTGGAGGCGTCCAGCTCCTTCCAGTCAGTGGCCGTCAGATCTGACCAGCGGATGCCCTCTTCAGGGTCCTCCAGGCCTCGGGCGCGCCAAAGAGCGCTGAACCAGACGGGGATGGGGATCTTGGGACCGAGCAGCTGCCAATTCATTACGGTACCGTAACTTATCATTACGGTACCGTAACTTAAAAAATGGCGAGCCCTCGTCTATCCGCTCCCTGGCGCGATTCCTTTATTACGTTACATGGTGTAACCAATGACAAACACCGGCCGACCCCGAGACCCAGACGTCGACGCACGAATCGTCATCGCTACCCGTGAGTTGCTCGATGAGCAGGGTGCCAAAGCGGTCACACTTGCCGCCGTGAGCCGCATCGCTGGCGTCTCCAGGCCCACGCTCTACCGAAGGTTCCCGGATGCTGATGCACTGCTCTTGGCCGTGCTGGCAGCCGATGTTCGTACGCTTGTCGCGACCACAGTTCTGTCCTCTACTGCCTCGCCCGTAGACCGCGTCATGGCACAGCTCGAACCCTTCTTGGACTACTACGCGGCGCATCCAGAGCGCAGTCGAGCCCTTCTGAGAGCGGCGACCTTCGCCGATGCGGGACCCGCCAGCGAAATCAACCAGCTGAACGCGGCCCGCATCGCGAATCTCGGAGCGGCCATCGCCGAGTCCACAGAGCTTCCAGCTGACCCCCGTCAGCTCGGCTTCATGGTGTACGCCGTGCACCTCATGACCATCATCGCCGGCCTGCATGGCCTGTTCCCGGACCCAGATCAACAACGGGCTGCCCTACGCTCGTGTGTGATCTGGATTCTTCGCTCGGAGACTGCATGACACTCCTCCCGCTTCTGCTCCTTGCGCTGTCGTCCTGCTCGATCGAAGCCATGCTGATGAAGCCCAAGGTCGACTTCGCGGACGTGACCACGCCTCCCGCGCCCGACTACGCAGACCCAGACTCTTGGGCTGCGCAACCAAACACGAAGGATGCCGCCGACTGGCTGCTGCCTGGGGCCAGCGCAGTGAAGGCCCCTCCAGCAGACGTGTTCTTCCTCCACCCCACCACCTTCTTCCGCACCGATGCCTTCAACGAGACCATCGCTGCAGACTCCCCATCCACCGAGCTGCTGCTCGAAGTCGCGCTGGCCAAGAGCGCGCCCATCTTCAACACCTGTTGTGCCGTGTGGGCGCCTCGATACCGGCAGGCCACAATCGGAGCCTTTTACGCCGATCAAGCCGATGCTCACCAGGCATTCTCGCTCGCCTATAGCGACGTGGACAGAGCCTTTAGCGAGTTCCTGGCACAGACCGGTGACCGCCCCTTCCTCATCGCCGGGCAGAGCCAAGGCAGCCTACATGCCATGCGCCTCTTGGAACGCGTGGATGCTGATCCAGCCCTGCGCAAGCGCTTTGTGGCGGCATACATCCCCGGGGCCATTCACCCTGAGAGCCGCTTTGGCACCGCCTACACAGCGCTCAAGGCCTGCGACAGCCCAGAACAGGTGGGCTGCATCAACGCTTGGGACACCTACCAGGCCGGCGCATCTACAAGGGGCACCGACACCATCTGGCACTGGAAGAACGACACACTTGAGCGAACGCCAGCGGAGCAACCGCAGTGTACGAACCCTGTGTCATGGCGAGACGATGGAACGGCGACGGCTGCTGAGCACAAGGGGGCCGTGAATGTGGTCTCGGTAGGCGCCCAGCCAAGCTTCATGGCCATCACGCAAGCCACTGAGCCCCTCGGTCTAGAGACCAGCGGCCTGCAGGCGCCGGTGCCGGAGCTCTTCGAGAGTGCCTGCGTGCAAGGTTTCCTCCACATCAGTGATCTCTCCACCACCGACTATCCACCACAAGAGACCACCCGTGGGAACTACCACCTGATGGACTTTGAGCTGTTCTCCGTCGACATCCGTGAGAACGCCGTGGTTCGGGTAGGCGCTTGGAGCAAGCTAAATCCACCTGCTGTGGTGGAGCAGTCCGACGAAACTGCGGTGGCTCCAGCACAAACAGGGCCCTAGTCTCACCCTAGCGCCGCTGCCTTTGGAGCCGCCATGTCCAGGCGGAACCGAGCAGCTGCCAAATCATTACGGTACCGTAACTTAGAAGGCGTGATCTTCCTCATATCGCCCGTGAACAGCCACTCTTCTCCAGACCCGAGCCCAGTGTAAAAGGCCTACTTGCCAACGTTGCTCTTCGCCGCCGCCTTGCGAATCGCGTTGCCTTCGCTTTGGGTCAAGTAGCCAGCGGAGATCGCCGCGTTCACCGCGCTGGAGACACAGCTGACGTATGCGCCGTGGTTCGTCCAGGGGTCGTCGGCTGGGCAGTCCAGCTCCACGCCTTGGGCGCCACTGCAGCCATCTGAGTCCACAACGACACCGGCCGGGGTATCCGGGCACAGATCGTAGCCATCCACAATGCCGTCGTCGTCATCGTCTCCATCACACTCGTCCCCTTGCCCGTCGCCGTCGGTGTCCGCTTGGTCGGTGTTCACGACCAATGGGCAATTGTCGTTCACGTCCAAGATGCCATCGTTGTCATCGTCGTCATCGCACAGGTCCCCGATGCCGTCCCCGTCGGTGTCCGCTTGGGAAGGGTTGTAGAGGTAGGGGCAGTTGTCGTCATCGTCGTCGACCCCGTCCTCGTCGTCGTCGGTGGACAGGTCGATGCGGGTGATCTGAACGCTAAGTCCCCCGCTGTTGTCTGCCTCAGCTCCCCAGTCCCCAACGTTGAAGTCCACCTGCTGCTCGGCGGTCAGGCACACGGAGTCTACCAACCCCGCGGTCTCACTGAACGCCAGCGCCTCCGTCTCGAAGTAGCCACCCGGAACGCGCCCCAACAGCAGGGTAGAAGACCCATCTGCGCTGCTCGCAGCGGTTCCTGAGTTGGCGCCGGGGTAGTCCACGGCAGCCCGGAGACGGTAGTCGGTCAGGTAGCCAAATCGGCAGCCCGTGCCGTCCGCATCGCAGTCATAGTAGGGCTGGTAGACAGCGCTCCAAGCGCTCCAGGCGCTGAAGTTGACCCCCTGAACGAGCTCAAAGTCGTAGCAACCCTCGTCAAGGGTCAGGCTGCTGTGCCAGCTGGCGGAGTTTCCGGTGACCTCGACCGTGGTGGTGTCGCCTTCGGCCAGGTCTCCAGCGGTTGCGGTGGACAGAGCGGCGAGGAGTAGGGTGGTGAACATGAGCTTCTCCAGTTTGGGACAGAGCGTCCCGTCACCAAACATGTAGAACGCACCCCACTCGTTCACATCACACGCCGATCCTACGCTATTCCATATACCCAAGGGCCTTCAGCGCATCGATGGTGTCCTGGCTCTCGTCCTTGCCACCCTGCAGCGGGTCACCAGTCGCCACCCAAGTCTGAACGCTCTTCTCGAGCTGCGCAGAGGTCCCGGCCTGAGCCTTGTACTGGTTGCTCTGCTCGCTCGCATCAGCCCGGGTGTAGAGCTCGCGGGTCTTGATCTTCGGGCAGCTCATGTACTTCCAGCTGGCCGTCCAGACGCCCTTGCACTTCAAGGCGTTCGGCCAGGCCTGACCGTCCTCGTACTCGGGCTTCTCGGGCTTGGTGGCCTCGCTGTAGATGGCGGTCCTGGCTGGCAAGCTCTGGCCCATGAAGGCTGGAGCAAAGGAGACGCCTTCGCTGCGGGGCGCAGTGCTCAGGTTCAAGACCTCCAGGACACTGGGCATCACATCGACGTTGCTCACAAGCGAGGACACCCGTGTGCCGCCACCCTTTCCACCGGGCAGGCGAATGATGAGCGGCACATGGGTCACGCTGTTGTAGGTGGTGGGCCCGTGGTCCCAGTAGTCCTTGTGCTCGTCAAAGGCCTCGCCGTGGTCCGAGGTGATGATGAGCATGCTCTTGTCCAACAGGCCCTGCTTGTCCAGGCCCTCCAGCAGGCGCCCGATCTGCTGATCGGTCCAGCTGACCTCGCCGGCGTAGAGATCCTTCATGACTTCCGAGCGGGCAAAGGCATCGGCCTCGCCCCGGTGCATGCCGGCCCGGATCTCCTTCAGCTCGTCCATCGACCCCACCAGGCCCATCAAGTCCTTGCGGTACATGGTGTCGAAGGGAGCAGGCGGCGCGTAGGGCCAGTGCACATCCCAGTAGTGGATGAACAGGAACATGCGCGAGCCGGCCCGCTGCGGGGTCTTCTTGAGCACCGCATCGGTGACCTCAGCGTTGTTCCCCACGTTGGAGAAGTAGGCCTCAAAACCCTGATCAAAGGCGAACTTTTGATTCAAGGGAAAGGCCCCACTGACGCCCAGAGTCTTAAAGCCAGACGCCTGCAGCGCCTCGGCCAGCATCTGGTTGTCGGGGTGAACCATGTCCCCGTTCTTGGAGACCCCGTGGGTGTGCGGGTAGCTGCCCGTCATCAGCGAGGTGTGGCTGGGCAGAGTGGTTGGAGCCGCCGAGAAGGCGTTCTCGAAGACGATGCTCTCCCCCGCCAGCTTGTCGAAATTCGGCGTCTTGACTCGTTCATTCCCGTAGGGGCCCAAGTGGTCCGCCCGCAGAGTGTCGATGGAGATCAGGATGACGTTCTCCACCCCCAGGGTGCTGTACCCGTCCTGCGCTTGGCTGCTGGGCGCCCCCACAGCAAGGGCCAGCGCGCCCAAGGTCACCACGGCCCCCCCAATCCACTTCTTGGCCTGCATTAGACTTCCTCCTGCGCGCGAGTCTTCGCGGCAAGGCTAACCCACAGCCTCGCCGACCTGGTCCATTGTAACTTGGGAGTTGACATGAGACAGATCCGCATCGAGGCACACGGAGGCTCCGAGGCCCTGCAGTTCGTGGAGGTCCAGGAGCCAAGCGCCGGTCCTGGGCAGGTCAAAGTGCGGGTTCGTGCGGTGGGTCTAAACCACCTGGATCTGTGGGTGCGGCGAGGCGTGCCAGGCCACCGCTTTCCCCTGCCTCTGGTCCCCGGAAGCGACTGCGCGGGCGAGATCGCAGAGGGTCCCCGAGCCGGTGAGCGGGTGTGCATCGCGCCAGCCTTTGGATGCGGACAGTGCGCGGCCTGTCAGCGTGGTCAGGAGAACCTCTGCCGGCACTACGAGATCCGCGGAGAAGGCGGGGACGGCGGACTCTCGGAAATCGTCGTGGTGCCGGAGCGTGACCTGCTTCCTATTCCAGAGCACCTAGACTTTGAGCAGGCCGCTGCCCTGCCTCTCTCCGGTGTGACCGCCTGGCAGATGCTGCGAAAGGCACAGCTTCAGCCCGGCGAGACGGTGCTGATCCTGGGCGGCACCAGCGGCGTGGGCTCCCTGGCCATCCAGATCGCTGCCGCGAAGGGCGCACGCGTCTTGGCCACCGCAGGGACACCAGAGAAGCGCCAGCGCTGCCTGGAGTTGGGCGCTGAGCAGGCATTCCCCCACCGGGAAGACGCTCCCTTCCACCGCCAGGTCAAGGCTGCGACAGGGGGCGCCGGGGCCGACGTTGTCATGGAGCACATCGGCGCAGCGACCTGGGAGCGAAGCCTGAAGGCCTTGGCCTGGGGAGGCCGTTTGGTCACCTGCGGGGCCACCACAGGCGCCGAGGTACAGATCAACCTGCGGGCCCTCTTCTTCAAGCAGCAGGCCCTGATCGGCAGCACCATGGGAACCCGGGCCGATCTGCTGGCCTATTGGTCCCAAGTCAGCGCCGGTCGCGTTCGGCCCGTGGTGGCCGGAAGTTGGAGTTGGGGCGATCTTGCGGGGGCCCACCAGGCCTTGGAAGCCGGTGTGGTCGGCAAGGTCGTCGTGCGGGTGGACTAGCGGCTTTACACAGAGCGCCCTTCTTCCGATCCAGTGACCTCGGAGGAAGAACCCTTGTCACCAACACCCCTGGATCGGCTCCTGAAGCCTTTCAAGCGTTTCGCGGCGCTGGATATCTCAGGCGGCATCCTGCTCATCACCTGCACCATCGTGGCGCTGGTATGGGCAAACAGCCCCTGGCACGACAGCTATCACCATGTCTGGGAGACCCAAGTCGGCTTCGCAATCGCCGGCTTAGACATGAAGATGAGCCTGCATCACTGGATCAACGACGGCCTGATGGCCCTGTTCTTCCTGGTGGTCGGGCTTGAGATCAAGAGAGAGCTGCTCGTCGGCGAGCTCTCCACCTTCAAGGCGGCCGCACTGCCCGTCGCCGCAGCGGCCGGTGGAATGCTGCTGCCCGCCGCCATCTACTACGGCGTGAACCAAGGCACGGAGGCTGCGGCCGGATGGGGCATTCCAACCGCAACCGACATCGCCTTCGCTCTGGGGGTTCTCTCCCTGCTGGGCAAGCGCGTTCCGGTGAGCCTCAAGCTCTTCCTGACCGCTCTGGCTGTCGTCGACGACCTGGGCGCCGTCCTGGTCATCGCCTTCTTCTACACCGCCGAGGTCAAGCTCTGGGCCCTGGCCGCAGCTGGCGGCGTCTTCGCCAGCATGGTCGCGCTCAACCGCATGGGCTTGCGAAACGTTCGGGTCTACGGCCTGTTGGGCGTGGCCCTCTGGGGCTTCTTGATGGCCTCGGGCGTGCACGCCACTCTGGCCGGTGTGCTCACCGCAATCGCCATCCCGAGCACCAAGTACTTGGTGGACTCAGACCACCTGCCCATGCAAGGCCACCTCACCTTGCGCGAGCTGGTTCAAGGTGAATTCGACCACGCCCACCTGGGCCACGAGCTGCATCAAACCGAGAGCCCGATGCACCGTGTAGAGCACGCTCTGCTGCCCTACATCGACTTCCTGATCATGCCGGTCTTTGCCCTGGCCAACGCCGGACTGACCCTGCACGGCTCTCCGACCGAGGCCTTGGCCTCCAACGTGGGCATGGGCGTGATGCTCGGACTCTTCATCGGCAAGCAGGTCGGCGTGTTCTCGGCGAGCTGGATCGCGGTGAAGACCGGCCTGGCGGAGCTGCCCAAGGGTCTGCGCTGGGGCCAGATCTATGGCGCCGCGCTGTTGGCCGGAATCGGCTTCACCATGAGCCTCTTCGTGACCGGTCTGGCCTTTGCAGACAGCGGCACGGTGGACCAGTCCAAGCTGGGAATCCTGGGGGCGAGCCTGCTCTCCGCATTCGCAGGCGCTGGCGTGCTCATCTGGCAGTCCCGCAAGGTGCAAGCCGAGGAGCAGCTCCCCGAGAACGAGGTCATGGCACCCCAAGCAGAGCTTCCAGCCAACGCCCCAATGGAGGGCGCCGAGGAAGAAGCCGCCTAATCAGAAGAGCAGGATGTCCCCGGCCTCGGGGGCATCTTCCTCTTCTTCCAAGGGTCCAGCACCCTCTCCGCTCAAGGCGGAGAGAAGACGCTCAGGGCCCCCCAAGAACATGGACTCCACTGCCAACTCTTGGATGGCATCCAAGCGCAGCTCCAATCCATGGAGCATCTCCAAGCGGCTCTGGGCCGCCCGGCCGTCCCGCCGCAGCATCTCGCTGCGGTCTTTGGATTCAGCCAGAGCCTGATTCAGGCACCCCCCGAGCTGCTCGGTGTGGCCATCAAACTCCGACTGGATCAGAGCGATCTCTTCACTGAGGGACTGGGAGAGCTCGAGCAGCTCCTCACTTCCCTGGGTCAGGGCTGGCAAGCGCTCCTTGAGCGAGGTCACCCGCCCCGCGAGCTCTTGGGCCGTCTCGGCCACCTGTCCGCTCAGGTCCTGCATGTGCCGCGCGACGCTCCCCACCGTGGCGCCTCGGGCGCCAAGGCGCGCAGCGCTCACTGCGGTGTTCACCGCGAGCATGTTGGCCTCGTGGGCGAGGTTCTCCATGTCACTGTGTACGTTCTCGATTCGGCCACAGCCCTTCTCAAGGTCCTGAACGAGCTGGTTCTGCTCCTCCACCAGAGTGTTGAGCTCCCGCCCGAAGACCTGCATGCTGCGGCGCTGATCCACCAGGGCGCGCTTTAGACCGGCGGCTTGATCGGCTGAAGAGACAGCCACCTGAAGCTCCGAGGCGGCCTTGCCCGCGTGCAGCTCCACCGAGCTGACCTGGCCGATGAGCACGGCTACGGCCTGCTGAGCCTCTGCCCGTGCCCGTGTGCAGCGCACTCCGATCTCCAAGCCCAAAGCTGCCATCGATTCGGCCATCTGGCACTCCAAAACGGGTCCAAAAAGGACGGTACTAAAGGAAGGATGTCAAAAGAACAGGCTTTGGCCCGATGCCATCGCCAGCTCGTTGTCTTCTTCATCCAATGCGCAGGCCGCGTCTGCGGCAAAGCCAGCGCCATAGAAGAAGGGTTTGGCTTCCATGTCGCCCTCAGCCAATCTGGCCTCGGCTGCGAGGGGGTCCAGTCGCTGCAGCGCCTGCATGACCGGGTCCTGGAACTGGAGGGCGCTCAGAGCGCCATGACAGGCTTTGACCGCCTTCTCTACTTGGGTCAGACAGCGGCCGAAGCGGTCGGTCAAGGTCTGGGAGAGGTGGTGGCTGGCCTGGGAGATGGCGCGGCCGTGACGGCCCATGGCCCGTCGCAACTCTTCGGTGTGGATCAGGCCATCCCGCAAGCGTCGCAGCAGGGCAGGCAGGGCCTCCTGCAGCACGGAGAGCAGGGTGACCACGTCGTCACTGGCCGCCTCCATGCGCTTGCCCAAGGTCTCCAGCTTGTTGGCCAGATCACTGACCTCCAGGCCGTCGCCGTCCAAGACCGCCCCTTCCACGCGGACGTGGACGCCGAGCAGCCTGGCGGATTGAATGCCGCGGCGCAGGGCCAAGTGGGTCGCCAGCACGTGGGTGGCGATCTCGGCGAGGGCTTCCACCTCGCCCATCTGCTCGGACAGGCATGCGTTGACCTTCTCGATCAGCCCCAACAAGCGGTCCTTGTGGCTGGCGCTCAAGTCCGCCAACTCATGGAGACGCAGGTTCTCCTGCAGCGAGGCCAAGCTCTCGGCGTGGGCCTCGGCCAGCTCCACCATGTGCGCCACGCGGTCGCCGACGGCTAGGACTTCGGACTCGGAGAACCGGGTCAAGTCCTGAAGACGCAGGGCCAAGGCTTCATGCAAGCCTTGCGCGTTGCGGGGGGTTTCCAAACGAGCGAGTTGGGTCACCGTCAGTTGCTCCGTCGTGACTCTCCTTCACGGACGGACGCGGCAGACCTTGAGGCAGGTACCGAAAGGGATCGGCACCTGCGCTGAGCTCAGTCCTCTTTGGGAGGCTTGGGAAGCTTCGCGCGAGGCACCGAACGACCCGAACGGGTGCGAGCACTGCGCGGACCACGAGGTGCGGACTCGCCGCCTCTCTTGCCGCCAGCGCTCGGCGCCGCTTTGCTGCTACCGGTAGCGGAAGAGGCCTCGGGAGACTTGACCCCCGATCCCTTGGGCTTGCGTCCGGGACTCGCTCGACCAGGCTTGGCCCGACCAGGGCCGGAGCCTGCGCGACCGGGGGCCGCACGACCGGAGCCGCTTCCACTCGGAGGTGTGCGAGGGCCACCACCGCCGCCCGGTCCAGCAGGACCAGATGGGCCGCCGGAGCTGCCGCCACCGCCGGGCTTGCCGCCGCCGGAGCCGGAGCCGCCAGAACCACCGGAGCCTCCAGAACCACCCGGCTTGCCGCCGCCGCCGGAACCGGAGCTGCCGCCACCGCCGGGCTTGCCGCCGCCGGAGCCGGAGCCGCCAGAAC